>Ga0209643_1001870_pt1 | contig 16330 bp, 15 predicted proteins | sample AutmiccBRH37_all_FD_187383 | JGI IMG/M metagenome (GOLD analysis project Ga0209643, IMG submission 187383) | Deep subsurface microbial communities from Mt. Terri, Switzerland - Autotrophic microbial communities BRH/37_all (SPAdes) (version 2) | ecosystem: Environmental > Aquatic > Deep... | reverse complement strand
AATATCCTCCTTATCATGATGTTTTACAACTACATGATAAAGAATAATGCCGATGTTTTCATTAAAAAAATTAGTAAATATAAGATTTGTAGCAAAAAGTCGGCATTAAAAAAATATCGGCATAAGGGATATTATGCCGATATCAGCATTATATCCCAGCGCATCCCGTAAATACGGATAATTTCCTGGTCACTCAGTGTTAGGTCTGTACTCAATATTGCTAACCAGTCACTTTTTTTATTACGGTTTCGGACAAAAACAATTTTAACCCTAATACCGTTAGCTTGTTTTGTATAAATAGAGCGGAGAATGTCCCTTTTTCCTGTTGTTGGCTTAGCTAGGTGGTAAAGTTGATTTAAACTCACCCGTTCACCGTCAGCAAGATAGCGTTGTTTCAAATTCTTGACCATACCTATTACATCAAGACCGTCTTCTTTGATTGCCTTAATAAGAGGCTGATAGGTAAACCAGCTATCCATCAACACATAAGAGGCATCTATCCCGACATCCATAGCTCTTTTGATCATGTTAGGAATTTGTTCTGGTGCTGTTTGTAATGCTTCTACTCTACGCTGATAGCCTGAACTGCGCTTATCAATTTTAGGAGATATTCCATTAATCTGGCTTTTAGTGGAGCTTAGTAAAGAAAAATCCACTGGCATAAAGGTGGCACCATCAGACCAACCAAGAGTAAGCATGCGAAATCCCTTATAAAACCGCGTCTTTTGGGAGGTATGATCAAAGCAACGGGCTAATAACTCTACGGACTTGCTACGGTTTCTCTCATAAGAAGAATCATCTAAAATCAATACTTTGGGGCGCTTATGATTTGTAAGTTTAGTGACTTTGCCAACAGTATATGAGCTAAATAATAGTAAAAACTTTCTCCATGCAAAGGTCGGTTGGTTTAAAAAACGATAGACAGCATCTTTTGCTGGAAAATTAGCAGACTTCTTGCTTTCTAAAATATCATATAGGGGACACCTCTTCTGTATGGTATTTGTGGATCTTTGACAAATCAACTATACCAAACGTTGAGGTGTTTTTCATATTTATTTTTAAAAATCAACTGCCATACTTAAATGGACATAAGCACTAATAGGAATTGAATTTGTTCAATTTATTTAGGTGCGAAAGTTGAGTTAGTAATAATTAAATAATTTCAGATAAATATTTCTTTAAATTGTTAAGTTATACATCATAGTAAACGTTTACAAAAGGAGAAAGTATATGTTGGAGCAATTAGGAATAACCATAAAAGGTATTAGGGAAAGTAAAGGTTTAACATTAAAAAATGTATCCGAAATGTCGGGTCTTTCAATAGGCTTTTTAAGCCAGATTGAACGCAGCAAAACAGATCCGTCGATAGCTTCATTAAAGAAAATTGCTGAAGCTTTTAAAGTTAAGATTAATGACTTTTTTGAAAAGGTTTCCATAGAAGAAAATATCATAATTAAAAAATCGGAAAGAAGCAAACTTTTTCTCGACAATTCTAAAGTGGTTTATGAACTTCTATCACCAATAAGAGACCGGAAAATGGAGCCAATTCTTAAAACAATAGGACCAAATGCTACTTCGGGGAGGGTTGATGGCCACGAGGGTGAAGAATTTGCTTTTGTTTTAGCTGGAAAGTTAGAGATTAGCTTAGGTGAGAAAACATATGACTTAGAAGAAGGCGATAGTGTTTATTTTGATGCTAGTCAACCCCATTCTTATAGGAATAGGGAAAAAGAAAATTGTGTTTGTATTTGGGTTGTAACGCCACCCACTCTAAGCTAATTTAATGGATAAATACAAACATCTCTGTAAAAATATTACTGCTCATTAAATTAAGAATATTTTATATATGCATAATATTCTAAATAATACAAACTAACTGATTTATTAGAAATTTAAACTTAGGGGGGTTGACTATGAAAAATCATTTTAGAATAAAACTACTTAAAGAGAATTTAGCAAATTCGACTCCTAATTTATGTAGTGAGAGAGCAAAAATTACAACCGAAGCCTATCAAGCTTTTGAAAAAGATTCTATGATGATAAAGAGAGCAAAAACATTATACAATATTTTAAATGAAATGACGGTATATATAAAGAATGGTGAGTTGATTGTAGGTAATCAAGCAAGCAGACCGGGAGGTATTCCAGTTTTTCCCGAAACACAGGCAACCTGGTTATCTAGTCAATTAGATTTACTATCTACTAGAAAGAATCATCGTATTCAGATGGAAAAAGAGATTAAAGAAACACTAAAAAAGATTTTACCTTATTGGAAAGGAAAAACACCTTTAGATAAAGGGTTAGAATTGTTATCTGATAACACAAAGGATATTTTAAAAATGGAATATCCAGTAATATCTCCTAATTTATCAATAAAAAATACTTTGGGACATGTAGTCCCTAATTATGAGAAAGTTCTCAATATTGGATTTTTAGGAATAAAGGAGCAGGCCCAAAATATATTATTCAGTCTAGATACTACTGCTCCCGAATCGATAGCAAAAATTCAGTTCTATAGATCGATAATTATTTCATGTGATGCTGTAATTAACTTCGCAAAACGGTTTGCATTAAAAGTAGCTGAGTTGGCGAAACATGAAAATGATGTGGATAGAGTAGAGGAACTGAAAAAAATTTCTGAAATTTGTGAAAGAGTACCGGCGCTACCGGCTAGAAGTTTCCACGAGGCGTTACAATCTTTTTGGTTTATTCATTTGGTTTTAGAACTTGAAGGTGATGGTTTGGCTATTTCACCTGGGAGAATGGATCAATACCTCTATCCATTTTATCAACAAGATATCCAAAAAGGTAAAATTACAAAAGATGATGCTCAAGAATTACTAGATTGCCTATGGATAAAGTTCAATGAAATTAAACAGTTGCCTGATGTTCCACCAGGAGCGCAATATACTGCTGCGTTTACAATGTCTCAAAATATAGTTTTAGGAGGATTATCCAAAACAGATCAGGATTCTACTAATGACCTTTCTTACCTTATGTTAAAGGCTGAAGAACATATCAGGTATCCTCAACCTGCACTTTCCATTCGTGTTCACAATAATACACCCAAAAAATTCCTTAAAGAGAGTGTTAATCTTATTAAATTGGGTGGGGGAAAACCAGCAATCTTTAATGATGAAATAATAATAGCTTCAATGCTAGAGTATGGAGTTAGTTTAGAAGATGCAAAAAATTATGCAATAGTTGGGTGTGTTGAGCCTACCCCAAGTAATAACTGCTTTGCCTGGACAAATGCTGCTATGTTAAACTTAGCAAAATGTTTTGAATTGGCTTTATTTAATGGCACTTGTGTTTTAAGTGAGAAGCAGATAAATGATAATTTTGGAGTTTCTTCTGAAAATTGTTCTTTTGATGAATTTCTGAACGTTGTAAAAAACCAAATAAGTTATTTTATTAAACATCTTGTTACAATTCTAAATTCCTGGGATTTTATCCAGGCCGAGGTTATCCCACAGCCATATCTCTCTTGCTTGATTGATGGGTGTATTGATAAAGGGCAAGATGTAGTCAATGGCGGTGCAAAATATAATTTTACTGGTCCTCAAGGTGTTGGTTTAGCAAATGTTGCCGACTCTTTAGCAGTTATTAAAAAAGTTGTCTTTAAAGAAGGATTGGTTTCTTTTGAAGAACTAAAACAGACCTTGAAAAATAATTTTCCTGATGAAAGTTTTAGACAGCTAGTCTTAAATCGAGTTCCTAAGTACGGTAATGATGATGATTATGTAGACCTCTTAGCAAAAGAAATAGCAGATCACTATTGTTCCGAATTAAAATCATACCAAAACCTACGTGGTGGATCTTTTAGGCCAGGACTCTATTCCGTAGCAGGTCATGTTCCCTTAGGAAGGGCAGTAGGGGCTCTGCCAAATGGAAAAAGAAAAGGAGAGGGCCTAGCAGATGGAATTTCACCAGTACATGGCTGTGATAGGAAGGGTTTAACATCTGTAGTAAAGTCAGCAAGTAAGCTTCAACATTTATTAGCCGCAAATGGTACAAATTTAAACCCCAGAATTCATCCCAGTATTCTAAAAAGTGATGAAGATATAAATAAGTTTTTGACGTTTTTATACTCTGTTATTGAGTTGAAGAATATGCATATTCAACTTAACGTAGTAACTAGTGATACGCTAACAGCTGCTATTAAAAACCCGGGAAAATACCAGGACCTTTTAGTAAGAGTATCTGGCTACAGTGCATTTTTTGTAGAGTTAGATTCTGCTCTGCAAGAGGATATTTTGCTAAGGACTGTGCATAATTTTTAGAAAAGTATAAAGAGTGTTTCCTATATGGCTATATCCCTACTAAGGGTTAGCATAAAATTAATTTGGAGGTGTTTTGATGAGTAGAAAGTTTTTATTAGTTTTATTAGTCTTTATAATGGTTGTATCTCTTTTTGCCGGATGTAGCTCAAAGCCAGACAGCAGCCAGCCTAAACAAGAAGCTCAAAAAGAAGAACCCAAGGTCGAAGAAAAGGTTTATAAGTGGCGGCTCTCTCATGTTAATACTGAAACAACATTGATTCATGAAACATCCGTAGAGTTTGCAAAAATGGTTAAAGAGAAATCCAATGGTAGATTAATAATTGATATTTTTGCAAATGGTCAGTTAGGTAATGAAGGAGAAGCTATTGAACAGGTAAATGCCGGTGCTCTTGAATTGACTTATGCTACAGCAATGGGGGTAGGACCACTAGTTTCGGAGCTTTCCGTACTTGATGCAGCTTTTGTAATTAGAGATATTGATCACCAAGTGAGTGTAGTAACTAGTGCGCTTGGCAAAGAATTAAAGAGTAAGGTTGAAGAGAAAACAAATATGAAAATTGTAGCGATGCCTACCTATGGTGTTCGTCACCTCACAACCAGGGATACAGAAGTGCATAGTCCTAAAGATGCAGCTAAATTAAAAGTGCGTGCAATGGATTTTGAGCAAGCAATAGAAAATGTTAAGTCATTAGGTGCTACTCCTATACCAGTTCCATTTCCTGAACTTTATACATCCCTACAACAGAAAATTGTTGACGGTCAAGAGAACCCTTTAAACACTATTCTTGCTACTAAATTTTATGAAGTTCAAAAATATGCAATTAAGACTGGTCACGTAGTAACTAGTGGACAGATAATCTTAAGTAAGCAGTCGTGGGACGCTCTTCCTGAAGATCTACAGAAAATAGTGGCTGAAGCAGGAGATTCAACAGTTAAATGGGCTGCAGAGCGAGTAAAAACGATGGAATCCCAATGGGGAGCAGAATTAGAGAAAAATGGAATGACTATTGTTGAGCTTACTCCTGAAGAAAAGGCTGTATTCCAAGAAAATGCTATGAAAAATATGGTTCCTCTATTTAAAGATAGATGGGTAGATTATTACGAAAGAATAGCTGCATGGAAATAAAGCTTTTTTGCTAGTTTATTTAGTACAGGCTGCCTTTTATGGGCAGCTTGGAACATTAAAGGGAGTGCAAATATGCCAAATTTTCGGAAGATATTAAATTTTTATTATAGAATTGAGGAAATCTTGCCTATAGTATTATTTGTACTAATTTTGCTTATTACTGGTGCACAAGTAGTGGCGAGGTATGTATTTGTCAAACCTTTTAGCTGGGCAGAAGAAATATCTCGCTTATTTTTTATATGGATGATATTTATTGGAGCTGCAACTGCTGTACGGGAGAATACGCATATAAGACTAGAAGCTTTAGATAATATTTTGCCAAGAAAAGGGAGAGTATTAGTTAATATCGTAATTGGTCTCCTTGGTCTAGCTTTTGCTTTAGTAACAATTACTCAAGGCTATATATGGTTAATTCAGGTAAAAGGTTATAGCCCGGCACTACACATTGATATTAAATTCAAATATGTCATCGTTCCAATTTCAATGTTCTTGATAATCATCTATTTAATTAGAAAAATGATCATAGCACTTAAAGATTGGAAAGGGGTATAAATAATGCTTCTAGGTTTATTGCTTCTATTTGTTTTCTTGCTAATAATTGGAGTACCTGTTTTTTACATTCTTTCTTCGTTAGCTGTATATTATATTTATATTCTTGATTTACCGTTAAAAATGATACCTCAGCGCTTTGTTGCTGGTGCTGATTCATTCGTTTTGTTAGCAGTTCCCTTTTTTATTCTTGCGGGAGAACTAATGAATAATTCTGGTATTACTACAAGGATTTTTGATTTTTGTTCAAAGCTGGTTGGCCATATTAAAGGTGGGTTGGGACACGTAAATATTTTGGCAAGTATAATCTTTTCAGGGATGTCTGGCTCAGCTCTAGCAGATGCTGCAGGTTTAGGACTTGTTGAAGTAAAGGCTATGGTAGATGCAGGATGGCACAAGGAAGATGCTGCCGCTGTTACGGTTGCATCAGCTACAATAGGACCGATAATACCACCTAGCATACCTTTGGTAATCTATGGAGTAGTTGCTGAACAATCTATTGGCCGTTTATTCTTAGGCGGAGTAATACCCGGACTGCTACTCGGTATTACAATGATGGTATTGGTATATATTATTGCCGGCCGCAAAAATTTTCCGGTTCAAACACGGGCATCCTTAAAAAGCATTTTTAGCTCTTTTATCAGTGCCTCTCCAGCATTATTAATGCCAGTTTTTATTCTAGGTTTTATTGCATTGGGAATTACTAGTCCCACAGAGGCGGGATTAGTTGCGGTAGCATATAGTCTTATCTTAGGATTCTTTATTTATAAAGAATTAACATTAGCAAATTTTATGAAGGCACTAAATAATACTGTCAAGACAACAACTACTATCATGATAATAGTTTGTGCTGCCAATCTTTTAGGGTGGGTTATTACCATCCAAAGGGCTGCTGATGTCTTGGCTACTTATACTTTATCGATCACAGAAAACCCAGTCTTAATCTTATTAGCAGTTAATCTTCTGTTAATAGTTGTGGGCTGTTTTATGGAATCAATAAGTGCTTTGTTAATTTTCGTACCATTACTACTACCAGTTTTAACCTCTATTGGTATAGACCCTATTCATTTTGGGGTTGTCATGGTATTGAATTTAATGATTGGTTTGGTTACCCCTCCTTTTGGAATGAGTGTATTTGTGATGGGAAAGGTTGCTAATTTATCTCCTGAGATAATTTTTAGAAGCACACTGATTTATTATATTCCTTTATTTGGGACTTTATTGCTAGTTACCCTATTTCCGTCACTGGTTACCTGGATTCCAAACCTATTATTTTAAATTTTTTAAAATTGGAGGTTGGTAGGTATTAAAGAAGGATTAGTTTTTAATATACAACGTTATTCAATACATGATGGACCTGGGATTAGAACTGTTGTATTTTTAAAAGGGTGCCCATTAAGGTGCGTGTGGTGTTCAAATCCCGAATCACAGAATCTATTTCGAGAAAAGCGTTTTATTGAAAAGCGCTGCATTAATTGTAAAAAATGCATTTCTATTTGTCCTGTGAATGCAATGAATCAACAAAGAGTTATCAATTTAGATAAATGTTTAGATTGTGGAGCATGCATAGATACCTGTTATTCGGAAGCCCTTCAGTATGTGGGGAATATATTAAGTGATGAGGAAATTCTGGAGGAAGTAAAAAAAGACTTAGTTTTTTACAAGGATAAGGGTGGAATTACCTTATCTGGTGGAGAACCATTACTTCAAAATGAGTTTGTTTCATCTTTACTTAGGTTATGTAAAAAAAGTTCGATTAATACGGTAGTGGAAACAAGCGGTTTTGTGAAATGGGATACTCTAAATGAATTGGCAGAATTAATAGATCTTTTTTATTATGATATAAAACATATCAATTCTAAAATACATAATGAGCTTACTGGGAAGCCAAATGAATTAATAGTAGAAAATCTAGAAAAGTTATTAGATAAAAAAAGGAATAATGTAATAGTTCGTATACCCTTAATAAAGGGTATGAATTGTGATTTTGAAAACATTTCTGGAATAGGAGTATTCTTGAAAAAAATTAATTATCATAATGAAGTACATTTATTACCATATCATAGATTTGGAACAGGTAAATACAAGCAGTTGGACCGAGAGTATTTAGCTCAATCAGCAGAGATTCCTACTGAAAATGATATAAGAAATTATAGTTCAATATTAGAGCAATACCACTTAACGACTAAGGTTTATTAAAACTAGATTCACTGGATAATCTCGTTATAGGATTATCATACTTTTAGGAGGTATATATATGCAAAAAAAGAAACTGGGAAAAACAAATTTGGATGTATCTGTGATTGGATTTGGCGGTATACCTGTCCAAAGAATAAGTCATGAAGAAGCAAAGCTTGTGGTAAGAGCAGCAGTTGATAAAGGCCTTAATTTCTTTGATACTGCACGAAATTATACAGATAGTGAAGAAAAAATTGGCTCTGCTTTAAAGGGGCTTCGCCATAAGATTGTTATAGCCACTAAGGCTTTAGGGCGTGACAAGGATACAATGGAAAAAGAAATTGAATTGAGTTTAAAAAACTTTCAGACTGATTATATCGATTTATATCAATTTCATAACGTTAAAACAGAACAAGATTTGGAGAAAATTTTGGGTCCTGGTGGTGCTTTAGAAGCCTTGGTCCAAGCAAAAGAACAAGGAAAAATCAGATATATAGGTATTACAGGGCATGTTGAAAAAACTTTAATTAAGGCGTTGGATGCTTTTGAATTCAGTACTGTTCAATTTCCTAGGAACTATATTGAAGATACAGCGGAAAAGGAATTGTTTCCACTTGCGCGCAAAAAAAACATGGGTATTATCATAATGAAGCCTCTCGCTGGTGGTGCATTTAGTAATACCAATTTAGCCTTACGGTATTTGTTGGGGCAAGATTATTCTACAGTAATTCCAGGAATGGATACTATAGAACAAATTAATGCAAATCTTGATTTAGGAATAAACTTCATACCCTTATCCAAAGAAGAAGTTATTAAATTAGAGCAAGAAGCTCAAGAATTAGGGCCGAAATTCTGTAGAAGATGTGAATACTGTAAACCTTGTCCTCAAGGTTTAGACATAACTGAATTCTTTATTATTCATACCTATTTCAAACGTTATGGCTTAAAAGACAGAATAATAACAAGATATAATAATATGAGTATCATGGCAGACCAATGTATCGAATGTGGAATTTGCGAAACCAAATGTCCATATGAGTTACCAATTAAAAAAATGTTAAAAGAAATCCATGCAGATTTAAAAATATAGTTATTGAATGACTCGGTATAAAAAGATAGTTTAGCACATTCTCGGAAAGTAAATACTTAAATAAAAACTTTTTAGCAATTATCATATTCAGAATAGGTAGAAAAAAACAGTGTATTTTATTAAATTAAAACTATTATGAATATTAATTGTTGATTAAAAGGTTTTTTAAAAAAAAACGTAGAATTTTCAATATTATGAATACCCAGAATTATTTATATTGTTGAATAACATTAAATTTCAAAAAAACATTGCGTGTTTTCTTTGTATACAAAAACTCTAAAATACAAAAATTCAAGAATATAAATATGTAATTTGAGCTATTGCAGGGTGGAGTTGTAATAATGAAAAACTTACAAGGAAGAATTCTGCTAAATGAACAAGTTTATAAATATTTAAAAAGTGCAATCATTAATGGAGAATTTCTGCCAGGGGAAAGGCTAAAAGAAGAGGAACTCTCAGCTTTGATAGGGGTAAGCAGGACTCCTATTAGGGAGGCTATAAATAAGCTGAAGTTAGAGGGATTATTAACTTCTCTTTTTGGTGGGGGAGTTAAAGTCAGCATAAACTCAGCTGATGAGATAAGTGAAATATTTGATATGCGATTGATTCTTGAAACGTATGCAATTAGAAAGACTATTGATAATATTTCGGAGGAAGGGCTAAAAAAAATAGAAGAAAATATTCATTTGGCACGTATTGCTAGAAGATATAGTAATATTGAAAAAATAATTAAGTTGAATGACGATTTTCATAAGCAAATCATTATTCTAAGTGGAAACAATAAGTTGTTCGAAGTAATTAATAATATGAATGAAAGTTTAACCATGTATAGAAAAATAAGTATGCAACACCCCTTGGAGCCCGATGCATCACTAGTAGGACATGAAAAAATATTTGAATGTATATCTAGTAAAAATAAAAAACTGGCTATTTATTTAATGAGAGAACACATTAAGTTAGCTCAAAAATTAATGATAGAACAATTAGAATTGTTTAATCAAAAGAACAAATTTCTATAAAATATTTTATAAAGGAGCTGGAAAAATGCTAATTAACAAAGATAGTTGTATTGATTGTGGAATTTGTGTATCAAGATGTCCAGTATCTGCCATTAAAGAAGATACTACTGAAGGAATACAGATTGACTTAGAGGTTTGTTTAGAGTGTGGAGTATGTAAGCGCTGGAATATCTGCCCAACAGAATCCTTTTACCAGCAGGAATTAGTATATCCCCGGACAGTTCGTCATTTAATGAGTGATGTTTTAACAATAGCCCCAGAATCTGGTATTTCAGGTCGGGGTACAGAAGAAATGAAGACAAATGAGGTTACTGGTCGGTTTAAGCCTGGATTTATTGGTATTGCTATAGAAATGGGTCGTCCTGGTATTGGTACCCGTTTAGGAGATGTGGAAAAGATAGCTCAAGCAGTCATTAGTGAGGGTGTTGAATTTGAGAAGGATAATCCCATTACTACTATGATGGCTGATACTAAGACCGGAAAGTTTAAGGATGAATTATTAAATGAACGGTGCCTGTCAGCAATCATTGAGTTTGGTATTGCTGAAGAAAAAGCACCTAATGTTTTAAAGATAATACAGGATGTTTCTACTCAAATTGAGACTGTTTTCAGTTTGTGTATTGCTTCTAAAGCTAGACCTGATGGAACTATCCCCCATGTAAAAGTAGTAGAGGATATGGGCTTATGGATATCTCCTAATGGGAAACACAACCTTGGCTTAGGCAAACCTGTTTATAAATTTGATTAAAGGAGGAAATAAAAATGACACATACACTGCATAGAGTAGGTAATCTTGAAAATCTAGATGGAGATTATGTTTTTCTCTGTATGCCCAGTAAAGATATTAACCACGTTGGCTCAGGACCAAAACTGCGCCGCTTCTTTGAGATAGCTTTAAAGCATAATCCGGTAAAAATCGGTGATGCCCGTTTAGGTAATGAATATCACCAAGGCGGAATAGATAAAATTTTGGAAAATGTTGAAGATAGAGCAGTTACCCAAGCGGTTTTCAACAACAAAGAAGCAGTAGTTGCTATGATGAAGGATTTAAAAGAAGAAGACTTGGGACTTTCCGTAGTGCTTTCCGGCTTAGGTGATCATGTACGGGAGTGCTGTTCCAAAGCAGATCTTAAAGTTCACACTGTCAATCAGTCCTTGGGAAGATGGGGTAAAACAGAATTACTGCCACCACAGCATCTCTTAGAAATTGCTACTATGTGTGGTCATGCTATGGTTGCAGTTAACTTTATTCAGGAAATGATAGATGATGTTAAAAAGGGTAGAAAAACTGCTGAACAGGCTGCTGAGGAAATGTTTAAGCCATGTATGTGCGGTATATTTAATACTGATCGGGCAGTGAGATTAATAAAAGAAATTATAGCAGAAAATATGGATTAATAGCTATATAAAATATTAAGTTAGGGGGGTGCTAGTAGAGGAAGAAAGTCGCTTTAATGTATGATTATTGAGGTCTATTTAAAAAAGGGAGGAATAAAGAGTGAATTTTAGGAAAAGTATTGCTATCTTACTGTGTTTTGTCATGTTTTTCAGTATTTTATTAGTTGCTGGCTGTGGGCAGCAGGCTGCAAAAGAACCAGAGCCAACTCCAAAGGAGGAGCCTAAGAAAGAACCAGCAAAAAAAATGGAGCTTGCCTTTGCAATGCATACTGCTCCTGGTGGTCCTGACCAAAAAGCAGTGCAAAAATTTAAAGAGTTAGTAGAATCTAGAACTGATGAAATTGTTGTGAATATTTTTGAAGGCGGAACACTTGGCGGAGAACGAGACAATATTGAGCAATTACAGACTGGTGAAATCGCCATGACAATGGTTGGGGAAATGCCTATGAATTTATATGCCGCGGAGCTATTCCCCATGGGTGTACCCTATGTTTTCCCCTCTATTGAAACAGTAAAAGAAGCTTATAATACTGAAATAGGTAATCGCATAAAAGAAAAACTGGAAGAAAATAAAATAAAATTAATAGCTTGGCAGCGTCGGGGAGCGAGAATGTTAACGATGAACAAAGCAATTAATACTCCCGATGATCTTAAAGGATCAAAAATGAGAGTTCCAGAAATTCCTGATTGGGTTGAAGTTTGGAAAGAGCTAGGTGCGTTACCTACACCTATTGCCTTCCCGGAGGTTTTTGGGGCATTACAAACAGGTGTAGTTAGCGGTCAAGAAAACCCACTTTATTTAATAGAATCTTCAAAATTTGCTGAAGTACAAAGCCATGTAATGATAACGGAGCATGTTCATGCAATATTTAACTGGATGATTTCAAAACCTTTTTGGGACAGCTTAACTGCTGAACAACAAAAAGTGGTTGAACAAAGCGCAAAAGAAGCTGCAGACTTTGGTGATAAATTAACAGCTGAACTTGAAGAGGGATATAAGAAGAAACTTACGGAACAAGGAATGACAGTAATTGAGGTTGATAAGAATCTGTTTAAGGAAAAAGCAATGCCAGCAATAAATAGAATAAAAAATAAGTGGGCACCTGGTATTTATGAAGAAGTTCAACGTATTACTGGTTAATTTATCTAGCAACATATAATAAATTGGGGAGTATAGTATATACTCCCCGCACCTATCAATGGAGGTGAAATAATGGATGTTGAAGTGAATAAAGTAAGCAATAGAGCACAAACTACTTTTCCCAAATTAAAAGAAAATATGGATAAATTTGTTGAATATGTAGCTATTACTGCTTTTGTTGCTATTTTAGTTATAATCTCTTTACAGGTGATATTTAGATATGTGCTAGTAATTCCTGTATCTTGGACAGAAGAATTAGCAAGGTGGATAACTGTTTGGTTAACATTTTTAGGTGCAGCAATAGTAACCCGAAAAAAGCTGAATGTTCGGATGGAGTACATCGTTTCCAAACTACCCGAAAGTTTACAAGTTATTTCAATAATTATTGCTGATATTGCGGGACTTATGTTTATGATACCTGTTCTTATCGGTTCGGTCAAAATGATGATTATTACCTGGACTGTTTATGCAGCATCTATGCCTTGGTTAAAAATGGCTTATGTCTATTTAGGTGTAACTACAGGTTCGACGTTAATGATATTATATCTTTTAATTTCTATGATCGAAAATAGTGTCTTATTAATTAAGCGAAGGGCGAGGTGAGGATAATTGTTGGCTATATTTCTTCTCTTATTAATAGCACTGATCTTAATTGGTATACCAGTAGCAACAGCAACTGGATTAACATCCCTTGCAGTACTGGCCGTTGGAAGGGGAATTTTTGATATACCGACGGAAATGGTTGCTCAACGAGTCCTATATGGTGTAAGTAGTTTTCCGCTACTGGCAATACCCTTTTTCTTGCTTGCGGGCAGATTAATGAATACTGCTGGAATTACTGATAGGATTTTCGGGTTTGCAAATACCTTAGTTGGTCACGTTACAGGTGGGCTTGGTCATGTTAATATTGTCGCAAGCATGCTTTTTGCTGGCATGTCCGGGTCAGCTGTGTCTGATGCAGTAGGCTTAGGCACAATTGAAATGAAGGCTATGCTGAAGGAAGGTTATGATAGAGATTTTAGTGCTTCAATTACTGCTGCATCCTCTTGTATTGGGCCAATTATCCCTCCAAGTATTCCTATGGTCCTTTATGGTGTGTTAGGAGGAGTTTCTGTTGGGGGTCTGTTCATTGGGGCTTTTATTCCTGGTATTTTAATGGGATTATCTTTAATGGTTATAGTTTATTTTTTTGCTCGAAGAAGGGGTTACCCCCGCCGCCAAAGACCTCCCATCAAAGAATTCTTTATTTCTGCAAAAGGTGCTTTTCTTCCATTAATGACACCAACAATTTTAATAGGTGGTATTTGGTCGGGTATTTTTACCCCAACTGAAGCGGCTGTTGTCGCAGTTTTGTACTCTTTATTCTTAGGTCTAGTTGTTTATCGGGAAGTAAAGCTAAAGGATCTACCAGAGATATTTTATAAAGCTATGGAAGATACAGCAATAATAATGTTTATTGTTGCAGCGGCCTCTCTTTACGGATGGCTTCTCATAAGATATAGGATACCAATAATTTTAGCTGAAGATTTAACAACATTAACAACTAATCCACTTTTAATTCTGCTCTTATTAAACGGATTTTTATTGATAGTAGGTTGTTTTATGGAAACAACTGCCGCGATAAATATACTAACTCCTATTCTTGTACCTTTAGTAGTTAGTGTTGGTATTGACCCACTGCATTTTGGTGTAGTTATGGTCCTTAATCTAATGATTGGTTTATTAACACCTCCAGTTGGGATGGTTCTTTATTCAATGACTCGTGTAGCGGAACTTCCTTATGAAAGATTGCAAAGAGCTATACTTCCATTTTTAATACCTTTATTTGTTGTGCTTTTTTTGATTACAGTTTTCCCGCAAATAGTATTATTTCTTCCTAATCTTGTTTTTAATTAAGGAAATGACCCCATACCGGAGAGGCCTACTAAAGGCAAATATATACCTAAAGAAACCCTAGATGATTTATTAGACGAATATTGTGAAAAACGAGAGTGGGCTAAGGAAACAGGCTTCCCCAAGAGGAAACCTTATTAAAGCTAGGCTTTACTGATTTGCAAAGGAGTTATATTATGCTGTTTAAATTAATCTAATTATTTATAATTATTCTAATTATTTTTAAATTACGAGGAGGAGTAATAATGGAAAAAAGAATTGGTTTTATAGGTTTAGGGGCAATGGGTTTATATATGGCAAAAAACCTGCTAAAGGGCGGAGTTAATCTTACAGTGTATGATATTAATCAGGATGTGGTTAACGATGCAGTAATTTCCGGAGCTAAAGCAGGGGCATCAAATAAAGATGTCAGTGAAAAGTCTGATATTGTAATTACAATGCTGCCACAGGATGAACATGTAAGAACAGTTTTGGCAGGTGAAAAAGGTGTTTTTGAGGGTTGCCAACCGGGTCAAATAATAGTTGACATGAGTACAATTTCACCTGGAACATCTAAAGATATGGCTAAGGAATGTGATAAGAGAGGAATAAAATATATTGATGCTCCTGTCTCTGGTGGTACTAAAGGGGCCGAAACAGGTACTTTAACAATAATGGTTGGCGGACAAAAGGAAGTTTATGATGAATGTATGCCTTTATTTGAAATAATGGGTAAAAATATTTTCCATTTAGGTGATGTTGGAACCGGGCAGACAGTAAAAATGGTTAATCAAATTTTATGTGCTGTTAACATGTTAGGTATTTCTGAGGCATTTGTTCTCGGAGTGAAAAGTGGAGCTGATCCAGAGGTAATTTACAATATTATCCGAAATAGTGCAGGTAATTCCTGGCAGATAGATGGCAGAATGCCTAACTATGTATTAACGGGGGAATTTACAAAACCGGGTTTTGCCTTAGATTTGCAGTTAAAGGATATAGGTATTGCAGTCAATACTGGAAAAGAATTAAAAGTGCCAATTCCTGTTACCGCTCTTGCTTATCAGTTATATACCGCTGCAAGTAATAGTGGTTGCGGTAAAATGGATATGTCATCTATCATAACTTTATTTGAAGAAATGGCTGGAGTGCAGGTAAGAAAAGTGTATTCTGATGAAAAAGAAGTAGCAGCAGGAGTTAATTAACGGTTCTTAATATTGATTTCCACCCCCTTTATTTTTGGGTTATCAACATGGTAACCCAATCCTTTTTTAAAAATTTTAAGCTAATATATCTGATCGGAAAGTCATGTTACAATATTGTAGATGTTTACAAAAAAACAAGGAAAAGTAAGTATTTGCAGGTTAAGATAGTAATTTAGTTTAATATATTTTACAGTTAAAGATTTTTAAACAAAGGAGGCAAAATTTTGAAAAAATTAAAAATTGATTACAGTAAATGCACAGGTTGCCGCTTGTGCGAGCTAACCTGTTCTTTTGAGTTAGCCAGCGTGTTTAATCCTGAAAAATCTGCAATTAGAACTATAAGACATGGTATTCCCGAACAAACAATTGTTGCCTTTTGTAAGCATTGTGCCAAACCTGCCTGTTTTGAGGCTTGTCCCACTGCTGCTTTAATGCACAATAAGGAAACTAGGGTAGTAATGGTAAATAAGGA
>Ga0209643_1001869_pt1 | contig 16350 bp, 13 predicted proteins | sample AutmiccBRH37_all_FD_187383 | JGI IMG/M metagenome (GOLD analysis project Ga0209643, IMG submission 187383) | Deep subsurface microbial communities from Mt. Terri, Switzerland - Autotrophic microbial communities BRH/37_all (SPAdes) (version 2) | ecosystem: Environmental > Aquatic > Deep... | reverse complement strand
TGTTGTAACAGCATATACATTAGGCTTTTAAGCTGTTACAAGATACAAAAAAAAGAGTAGATAAACTTGTGTTTCTACTCCTTTTTATTAAAATTTTAGTCTTAAAAATGACTTTTTCAGTGGCCTCACAAATTGTTTCGGCTTTTTTCGTACAAGAGGCGGGTTCCGACAGCTATCGGAATGAACCCGTCAGGAATATCTAGTCTTTAATTTCTCAATTAATTCTGGGTATATCTTTATGTTTTCAATGAAAATTTTACTTTTCATGCTTTTAATATGTTTTTCAACTTTTCTGGCTTGTTGATATCCTAAATTTTCAATTTTTAATAGTATTACCCAATCCTTAGCTTTTGAAGTAAAACTATTTTCAAAAGCGCCATTGTTATGCTCAAACAGTCTGTTTTCCAAATTTTTGCAACTGCCAATATAATGACTGTCAAGATATTTTGAGTATAAAATATAAACGTAAGCCATTTCAAGATTGTTTAAATTAAAAAACCCTTGATAATCATTCGATTATCAAGGGTTTTCGTACAAGAGGCGGGACTTGAACCCGCACGAGCCTTACAGCTCACTGGATTTTAAGTCCAGCGTGTCTACCAATTCCACCACTCCTGCTTTGGTATTTAAATTACAGAGCGAAAGACGGGATTTGAACCCGCGACCCCCACCTTGGCAAGGTGGTGCTCTACCCCTGAGCTACTTTCGCAATTTTTGACTAATGAACGTGCATTTAATTGCTTAAATGAGACGGCAAATTTAAAACATTTCTACTAACTGCAAAGATAATTTTTAATTTTATTTAAAAGATTTTTTTAATCCACTTGTTTTAAGGTTGTAATTCTGTAATAATAAAATATATTTGCACTATTTTAAACAATTTTAATGCAAATAACCTCAAAATACATTCCTCAGAAGGTGAATTTTTCAGCAGTATTCGGTGATTTTAAGCAGTTAACCAAAGTGGGTTTATCACTAAGTGTGGTGTTTTCATCATTGGCTGGCTATTTATTGGCTGTTGAAGAAATTAAGATTTCAATCCTTGTATTATTGGCAATTGGCGGCTATTTAATGGTTGGTGCTTCAAATGCTTTCAATCAAATTATTGAAAAAGATACCGATGCTTTAATGAAACGCACGATGAACCGACCTTTGCCAACCGGCAGAATGCACGTTTCAATGGCGATGGTGATTGCGGTTTCCTTTACCATTTTAGGTTTGGCCATTTTATACAGTATCAATCCGAAAAGTGCTTTGTTTGGCGCCATTTCTATTTTTTTATACACCAGTGTTTACACGCCGTTAAAATCGATAACGCCTTTGGCCGTTTTTGTTGGTGCCATTCCCGGAGCCATTCCTTTTATGTTGGGTTGGGTGGCCGCAACCGACGATTTTTCCATTGAACCGGGTATGCTGTTTTTAATTCAATTTTTTTGGCAATTTCCGCATTTTTGGGCAATCGCCTGGCTTCAGTATGATGAATACAAAAAAGCAGGCTTTAATTTGATGCCAATGGGACAAAAAAACAAAAAAGCGGTGGTTCAAATTATTATTTATACGGTTTGTTTGATCATAGTTTCTGTGATTCCTGTTTTAAAATTGACAGGAAATTTTTATATTTATCCGGTCACAGCAATCATTGTGGCATTATTGGGCGGCGTGATGTTGTTTTATGCAGTTAAATTGTATAAAAACCAAACCAACATAGAAGCCCGTCAGTTAATGCTGTCAAGCGTTTTGTACATTACCTTGATACAGGTTATTTATGTGGTGGATAAATTTTTACATTAAGATTTTTAAATTTATTTATTTTATAAAACTAAGTTCTATTTACAAAAGCATTTGCGTTAGGGATTGCAGTGAAAATACTTTTTTTAAAGCTCATTTTGCTTAAAAAAAGATTGTAACGAAAAGCCCGACCCTTGTGGGAACGCCCAAAATATTTTAGGTATAAATTGCTGAAATTACTAGAATTAAACATTTTATCTTTAAAAAAGAATCAACAGTTCAACGATTAAACAAATAAACAATCTTATGAAACAAACCTTAGAGCAAGAATACAAACAAGCCAAAAGAAAGTCGGCAAAACCTATGTTATGGGTTTCTATGGTAAGCATGACGATGATGTTTGCCGGACTCACAAGTGCTTATGTAGTGAGCAGAAAACGTGCAGATTGGGTTTCTTTTGATTTGCCGCAAGCTTTTTATATCAGCACGCTTCTAATTGTGTTAAGCAGCTTCACTTTTATGCTGGCAAAATATTTTATCAAAAAAGATAACCGACCATTAACAAGCGCTTTTTTATTGTCGACCTTGTTTTTGGGAATTGGTTTTGTGTTTTTTCAATTTGAAGGATTTAACGAATTATTGCAATCGGGATTGTTTTTCGCAGGTGAATTTAGCACCGTAAAATCCTCTTTCATTTATGGTATTACCATCGCCCATTTGGCGCACGTTGCTGCAGGAATTGTGGTGTTGTCTGTGGTAATTTTCAATCACTTCAATAAAAAATATTCAGCAAATGATACGCTTGGACTTGAATTAGGCGCCATTTTCTGGCATTTTGTGGATATACTTTGGATCTATTTGTTTTTATTTTTCTATTTTATTAGATAATAAAAAATATGTACTTTTGGCGAAACTATAACTAAAAATCAAAACAAACTTTTATGGAAGTAACTATTCCTACTGAAAATAATGGAACATCCTGGAAAGGCGGAAACGAAAAACCATTAGGTGCAAGCTATGGTAAAATGATGATGTGGTTCTTTATTTTATCAGATGCGCTTACATTTTCGGGTTTTTTGGGTGCGTATGGCTTAATGCGTTTTAAATTTCACGATTCTTGGCCAATTGCCGACGAAGTTTTTACCCACTTTCCTTTTTTACACGGCTTCCACGCCCCTATGTATTATGTGGCGTTAATGACGTTCATTTTGATATTTTCATCGGTAACGATGGTGTTGGCGGTTGATGCAGGCCACCAAATGAATAAAAAGAAAGTGACTTTTTATATGTTGCTGACCATTATTGGCGGTGCTATTTTCTTGGGTTCACAAGCCTGGGAATGGAAAAACTTTATAAACGGAACTTATGGTGTCGTAAAACTGAACGACGGAAAAATAATTCAATTTGTTGATGCCTCCGGAGAACAAATCTCTTTAGAAAGCTTTGTGAAACCGCTGCATTCTGAAAGAACACAGCATACCGCAAATAAAGGGTTGTGGTTTGTAAAAGAAGCGGAATTACCGCCTTTCACTTTAAATGAAGTTGTTGAAAGTTTTAAGGCAAATCCGGCAATTTCCATAAGAACCGAACTCATCAATCCGGAAACAAAAGCAAAAACCATCATTCCGCACAGTGAGGCGATCGGTTTTTTAAATGAAGCAAAATCGGTAGTTATGGGCGCCAATTTAAGAGAAAATGAATACGGAAAAACACTTTTCGCCAATTTCTTTTTCTTTATCACAGGTTTCCACGGATTTCACGTTTTATCGGGTGTAATCATCAATATTATCATCTTTTTTAATGTGATTATCGGCACTTATGAACGAAGAGGGCATTATGAAATGGTTGAAAAAGTTGGGCTTTATTGGCACTTTGTAGATTTGGTTTGGGTATTTGTATTCACTTTCTTCTACTTGGTTTAATTCATAAAAAGACATTAAAATGACACACGCACAAGAACATAATTCGCACACAAAATTAATTTGGAAAGTATTCGCCATACTTTCGGTAATCACTATTGCAGAAGTTGCTTTGGGAATCACAAAACCCGACGCACTTTATTTAACAAAAATATTAGGCACAAGCCCTTTAAATATCATTTTCCTGGTTTTAACGGTTGTTAAAGCATATTACATCACCTGGTTTTTTATGCATATGGCCGATGAAAAAAAGAGTTTAAGAAGAGCGGTGGTTTGGACCTCGGTTTTCTTAATCATATTTTTAGCCACGTTATTGTTAATTGAAGGAAGTTACATCAACGATATTTTAGGTCCGCTGACAAAGTGGAACTACTAATATTTAAAATAATTAAGTGAATAAGGTGGCTTTTTTGACCACCTTTTTTTATTTTTGCAAAAAACACAATGAAAAAATTCTGGGTACTTTTTAGTCTGTTTATAATGCCTTTGGTATTTTATATATTCCTGTCGAAAGGAATCTACAAATATTCAAATTTACCTATTTTAACTGAAGATGTAATTGACCTAAAAATCAGCTCTCCGGAAACAACTGCCATTTTTTCTGAAAAATTGACCGTTATTTGTTTTTTGGGTAGCGACATCAAAAACGCCAAAGCAAGTCTTTTTAATTTAAACCAGACCATCTACAAAAGGTACTATTCAAAACCATTTTTTCAGATGGTAGCCATCCTTCCGCAGGGTTTGGAAAATGAATACAACGAAACAATTCAAGAGCTTTCGGCCTTTACAGATATCAGCAAATGGCATTTTATTTATGCCAGTCCGCAAAATATCAACTTGCTTTTTAACAGTTTTCAAACGCCTTATTTATTAAATGAAAACCTTTATTCGGAAAATGCTTATATTGTGGATATGGAATTGCGTTTACGCGGAAGAAAAGATGATGAAGACACCAAAGGCGGAAAATTATATGGCTATAATATGAAATCGGTGGCCATTTTGAAGAATAAAATGAAAGATGATATTGACATTATTTATTACCAATTGAAAAAATCGGCTGAAAAACAAGCAAGAAGAAAACGGGAAATCTAATTAAAGAAATGAAACGAGCATAACAAATTTTGATATACAAAGGAATGATTAATGGCGAACAGCATCTGTTACCGCTAAAAAATAAAATTTAAACAGATGAAACGAGCCTTAACAAATTTTGATACACAGTAGAATGATTAATGGCGACTGCATCTGTACCAATAAAAAATAAAATATAAACAGATGAAAAAATACTCTTATATAGGCATTGCATTTATTATTTTAATCTTCGGGATTTATGCCATTCCAAAAATTGTAAACAGATTTAAAACACCCGAATTAATTACAATTTCAAAAGTTCCTCCTTTTGAATTCACCAATCAGGACGGGAAATTGGTTACCAATTCATTCTATGAAGGAAAAGTTTATGTGGTAGAATTTTTCTTCACCACCTGCCCTACTATTTGTCCGATAATGAATGAAAATATGCTGAAAATACAAAATGAGTTTTATGGAAATCTGGATTTTGGCATCGCATCTTTCAGTATCAATCCAAAATACGATACACCTGAGATTTTAAAGGATTACGCAAAATCACACGGCGCAACTTCACAAAACTGGAACTTCTTAACAGGCGAACAGGATAAAATTTATGAATTGGCCAATACCGGATTTACCTTGTATGCCGGTGAAAACAGCAATGCCGAAGGCGGATTTGAACATTCTGGAATGTTTGCTTTGGTAGATAAAAAAGGAAACATTCGCTCGAGATTGGATGAATTTGGAAATCCGATTGCTTTTTATGACGGACTCGACCCAAAAGGCGTACAACAAATTAAAGAGGACATTAAAATATTGTTAAAAGAATAATGGCAACAGCGACAAAAAAATACAACACTTGGATCATCATTTTATCAATTGCCATTCCTTTGGTGGTTGCGATATTGTTTCGCGTTAAAATTGATGTGCAACTTCCTGTTTTTTTGCCGCCAATTTATGCAACGCTCAATGCATTTACGGCGGTGTTACTTGTGCTGGCTTTTTGGGCGATTAAAAACAAAAAAATTGCATTACACGAAAAACTGATGAAAACAGCCATTGGGTTTTCCGTATTGTTTTTGGTACTTTATGTGGCTTATCATATGACCTCAGATTCTACAAAATTTGGAGGAGAAGGCGCTATAAAAACGGTTTATTTTGTTATTTTGATTTCACACATTGTATTATCTGTTGCAGTCATACCGTTTGTGTTGATTACATTTGTAAGAGCCATCACAAACAAAGTGGAACTTCATAAAAAAATAGCGCGTTTTACCTTTCCGTTATGGCTGTATGTGGCCGTAACCGGCGTGATAGTTTATGTGATGATTTCGCCGTATTATTAGGCCCAGCCCCCTGGGAAATTTAATTATGGAAGATCAATAAAAGGAAATAAATGACAAATAGGTTGCCGCAGTTTTTTGCAAAAACTTCGCAATGAAGAAATAGATACACGATTAAACAATAGATATATACTCATGAAAAAAATAGCGCTTTCCATATTATTTCTGCTATTTATTCAAATGGCCAATGCGCAATGCGCAATGTGTAAAGCGGTTATTGAGAGTGGGGGTAACCTGGATGAGGCTGAAGGCTTAAATTCGGGTATTTTATACTTAATGGTGTTTCCTTACCTTCTGGTTGGAACTTTATTTTTTTTTATCATCAGAAATAAAATAAAGAAAAATAAAAATTAATATTTTAATTATAAATCAACACAGAATCTATCGGGACGGAAGTTGGGATAAAATTATTAATTTGACTGATTTTTTAACCGCAAAGAACAAGGAAAATTAGCAAAGAGCGCAATTTTGTTTTGGTTAACATTTGATTTAGACATTTTAAAAATCGTAAATCAAAAATCAGATATCATAATTAAATTTTGCGTTAGGGATTACTTCACCCATTTATTATTTTTTATAAGAGTTCAGTGAACCTAGTTTGCAGTGGAAAACCTTTTTGCCCTTTTTCGGAGAAAAAAGTTTGGAACGCAAAGCCCTACCCACCAGCTGGCGGGTAACGCCCACCAAAAAGGCTGACCCAAAATAAAAATTAACTTTTCCAAAAGTCACTAAATATGTAACAAATGATAATTTTGGTCGTCATATACAAAAATCAATATCACCTATAAACTCAGTTATATACAATGAGAACAAAAATTGTAAGTATTTTGGCGTTTTTTTTATTTATAAACGCAAATGCACAAGATAAAAAATGGACACTACAAGAATGTGTCGACTATGCTTTAGAACACAATATTTCCATAAAACAGCAAGAACTCAGCAAAGATTTGGTTGAAGAAGACATTACAATTGCCAAAGGAAATTTTTATCCTTCGCTAAATTCTTCGGTTTCACAAAACTGGAATTTTGGATCTTATATCGATAATTATGGCGGGCGGGTTTCAAGAGACAGTCGTTCTAACAGTTTCGGATTAAATTCAAATGTTACGTTGTATAACGGAAACAGAAATAAAAATAATTTGTTGCAGGTACAAAAAAGTCTGGAAGCGGCCGGCTTTAATTTAGAAGAAAATAAAAACGGCATTATGTTATATGTTGTTAATTTTTATTTAAATGTGTTGCTGAACAAAGAAAGCATTGTTATTGCGCAAGACCAGATTGACATCAGCAAAAAACAGGTTGAAAGAGCAAAAACCTTGGTTGAAGCGGGCTCACAGCCAAAAACAACACTTTTGGAAGCAGAAGCCACTTTGGCGGCGAATGAGCAGCAATTGACCACCGCAAAAAATACGCTGGATCTTTCATTACTGAGTTTGGCGCAATTGTTACAGGTTTCCCATAAAGGATTTGATGTGCAAGATGTGCCATTAACCATTAATTCCGCTTCGTTAATTTATAATGATACCGATATAATTTTTAATACTGCGGTTGCCAATTTACCTGAAATTAAAAGTGCCCAAATAGCTGTTGAACGTTCAGAAATTGGCGTGGAAATTGCAAAAGGTGCTTATTATCCTTCGCTTTCTTTTGGAGCAGGATTGGGAACTTCTTACCAACACAACCAAGGAGACAAGGATGTTAGGCCAATTTTAGATGAAAATAACAATGTTGTTTATGTGCCAAACGGTTTTGGGACACAGCTGGAAGACAATTTGGGCTACAATTTCGGATTTTCTTTAAACATTCCAATTTTTAACCGATTTCAAACAAAATCGAATGTGGCAAAAGCCCAAATAAATCAAGAAATAGCAGTCTTGCAATTACAAGACAAACAGGTTAAATTAAGGGAAACCATTGAAAAAGCCTATGCTGATGCAAAAGCTTCTTTAGACCAATATATTTCAGCAGAAAAATCATTACTGGCACAAAACGAATCTTATAAAAACGCACAAATTAGTTTTGATAACGGCGCAATGACTTCTTTTGATTTTGACCAGGTGAGAAACAGGTTGGTAAACGCGCAAGCGTCTATGGCCAATGCAAAATACAATTTTGTTTTCAGAACGAAATTGTTAGAATATTATTTAGGAATTCCTATTGTTCTGGAATAATCCTATCCCAAGCCCTTTCCTTAGGAAAGGGAGTTTGATTTGAAATGTCCAGCTAATATATTGCGTTTAATTTTTAATTCACGTTAACATCCAACGCAAAACGTTGGATGTTTTTTTATAAAAATATTATGGAGTATCTTTGCCTTTTACTATGGCTGCGTGCTGTAACCGTTGACAACCATTAACCTTTTGATTTTGATTTTAAACATAGAAACTGCAACAAAAAATTGCTCGGTGAGCATTTCAAAAGAAGGAAAAACCATTGCGTTGAAGGAATTGAACGATGGCAATTATTCGCACGCCGAAAAACTGCATAAATTGATTGAGCAGGTTGTTTTGGAAGCGAAAATTGAATTGTCTCATTTAAAAGCCATTGCCGTAAGTAAAGGTCCGGGTTCTTATACAGGTTTGCGCATTGGCGTTTCGGCGGTTAAAGGCTTATGTTTTGCGCTAGATATTCCGATGATTTCGGTAAATACCTTACAATCTTTGGCGCTTTCTGTTTCCATAGACAAAGGCTATAAAATTCCGTTGTTGGATGCAAGAAGAATGGAGGCTTACAGTCAGGTTTTTAATGATAAAAATGAAAAAATAAGAGACGTTCACGCAGAAATAATTGATTCCGATTCTTTTTCGGAATTTTTAAACGCCGATAAAGTTTATTTTTTTGGAGACGGCGCCGAAAAATGCAAGGAAATTATTACGCATAAAAATGCGGTTTTTATCGACGGAAAATTTCCTTCGGCAAAAGAAATGTCGGTGATATCTTACGAAAAATACAGCAAAAATGAGTTTGAAGATGTTGCCTATTTTGAGCCTTTTTATTTGAAGGAATTTATTGGCGTAATTTCAAAAAAGTAATAAGTAGGCTTTAAAAAGCTCTTTTTATGGAATTACTGCAAAAAATTCAATAAATCTTTCCAAAAAACAAATCAATCATTGCAATCTTTCAGCTTTGCGGAGCTCTTAATCAATGAAATTTTCCACAGTCAGTAAATAGTCACAAATTTGCACAAAGTGAATATTTATCTTTAAAAAATCTTTGAGTAAAATTAGGTAACCAACAAAAAACTCAAATATTTTTATCCTTTTCTTGAAAATCTATCTATGAGTTCAAACAATAATTTTCGATCCAAAGGCTTTGTTAAATAAGCGTCAAATCCAAGGGCTAAGGCATTTGCTTTATCGGTTTCCATCGCGAAAGCAGAAAGTGCAATAACCGGCAGTGAAGGCCTTAACTTTTTAATTTCTTTCATAGCTTCGTTGCCATCCATCACCGGCATTTTTATATCCATAAGCACCAACTGAATTTCAGGATGGTTTTGTGCCAATTCCAATGCGTTTTTACCGTTAACGGCTTCTATAATTTTAAAATTGGTTGATGAGAATAACTCTGAGATATACATCATATTGTATTCTTCATCTTCGGCCACTAAAATAGTTATCGCGTTGTTCTTCACTTGAATGATTGTTTTTTGTTCTTCAATAAAAGTTGAAATTATAGGTGCTTTTGCCTTATTATAAGGGATTGTAAAGTAAATGGATGTTCCTTGATTGCTCGAATTTAACCAAATTTCCCCATTAAACAATTCAACAATTCTTTTGGTAATCGCCAAACCAAGTCCGGTTCCTTTGTGTTGTTTGCTTAAATCAAGGTTTCCCTGTGAAAATCGATCGAAAATTTTATTTTGTAAATTTTCTTCAACCCCAATTCCTGTATCTTTTACGTAAAATTGCAAGTTGTTTTCAATCAATTCATACCCAAATGTAATGCTTCCTTTATCCGTAAATTTAAACGCATTTGACAGCAGGTTTGTGAGCACCTGATTGAGTTTTGTTTTATCAGTTTCAACAGAGCTCTTAAAATTTTCCAATCCTTTTTCACAAATTAATTGGATATTGTTTTCCTTGGCGATTGGCTTGTAAAAGGTCATCAATTCATCGAACATTTTATTTAGGTTTATAGCTTCTAAATTAAGCGTTTCTAAACCCGCCTCGATTTTTGAAATATCTAAAATATCATTTACGATTGAAAGTAGCCTTTTGCTGCTTTTAATGACAATGTTCGCATATTCTTTTTGTTTCTCTTTGGTGATATTCGGATCCAGGCAAAGTTCTGAAAATCCAATAATCCCGTTCATTGGTGTCCTGATTTCGTGACTCATATTTGCCAAAAAAGCAGACTTTAGACGATCCGATTCTTGTGCCTGAAGCAAGGCATTGTTAAGTTCATTTTCAACTTTTTTACGCTGTATGGTGGTGCTAATTTGGTCGGCCACAAACTCTAGCAATTGCACATCATCTTCAGTATAGGCATTTTCATCCTCATAACTTTGCACCACAATGGCGCCAATACATTTTTCTTGAATCATTAATGGAACACCTACCCAAATTTCAGCGTGTTCCCCAATCAATTCAACTTGTTTGTTTTTAATAAGTTCTTGGTGTGCTTTCTGGTTTACGATCAGTGGTTTTTTTGATTTTATGACATAACCCTTTAAAGAATTTTTTGCCGAAAACTCTTCCACTACCTCTATATCATCCACAAAAACCGGGGTCGTAATCATATCGGTTTCTTCATTATAAATTGCAAGATAAAAATTGCTGGTGTCAATTATTTTATGCAATTCATTTCTTACAAACAAACTAAATTCCTTAAAATCACTGGTGGTTAATGCGGCTTTAGAGATGTTGTAAAGCACATCTTCCAAAACCTCTTTCTTAACCCTTTCCGTAATATCTGATATAACAACGTGAACAGTGAAACCTTCATCTTCTTTGTTAATCCTTGTGAGTGTTATCTCAGTGGGGAAAATATGGCCATCAAGGTGTTTCTGGTTACATCTGTACCTATTGCTCCCTTTTTCCAGAGCAATTTTCATCATTTCTTCCGATTTTTCGAACGAGTTGATGCCTTCTGGCTGAAATTTTGGCGAAATTTTTGACGGATGAATGCTAAACAGTTTTTCCCTGTCCAAACCAAACATTTTTACGGCAGCTTCATTGCATTCCACAAAATAGCCATCTTTTATAATAAGCACCGCATCAACGGATTTCTCAAAAATATCCCTATATTTTCTTTCTGATTTTTCAAGTAATTGTTTTGATTTGATGCGCTCAGTAATGTCATCAACCAAAGACGCAACTCCAGTTACATTGCCGGCGGCATCTTTTAATATCACATTGTACCAAACGCAAGTAATGGTATCTCCACTTTTTGTTATATTTTCAATTGTATTTCTATGATTGGTTTCCTGAGTTAACAAATCCTCCCTAATTTTTTGCATTTCTGAAGCTATATGGGCTGGCGTAATTAAATCTTTAATATTGTTTTTTCTTGCTTCTTCCACAGAATATCCAAAAATACGTTCGGCAGAGCTGTTCCAATCCAATACATTAAAATCTGCATCCCAAATAATGGATGCTAACGGCGTATGGTTAAATTGGTCTTTTAATCTTTGATTGTTCTCAAAAAATAAATCGTCGGCATTTTTGCGTTCCGTAATGTCTTCACAAATACCCTGAATATGGGTTATTTCATTGGCATTGTTTCTAACAATATCTAAATTGGCTTGAATCCATTTTACTTCCTTGGATTTGGTAAAAATTCGGAAAGGTTGAAACTTTAATTCCTTTGATTTTTCGTTTTTTAAAAATTTAATAAAATTTTTACTAACCCATTCTGCATCATCCTTATACACCAATTGGTGCAATTTCCGTAAACCATTTAATATCTCTGTGTGTGTGTATCCAAATAAATTACTTGCATTTTCCGAAGCAAATACAATTGGAAAATCCCTTTTATTTTCACATAAAAATGCAACAGAAGAACTTTTATTGATAATATTATATGCTGATTTTATTTTATTGTCTTTTTCCTTTTTATCGGTTATTTCGTGAAAAAACATAAGAACACCATCGCTTGATGGAATAATTCTGTTTTCAAACCATTTGTTCCAAGGCTTAAAATAATTCTCAAAACTCAGGGGTTTTCCATTTGTTACTGCATTTTGATAATGGTCATAAAATATATCTCCAGTAGTTTCCGGAAATTCTGTCCAAATATGTTTGCCTATAAGTTCCTGAGCATTTTTACCCAATAAATCAGCTGCTTTTTCATTTACATAAATGTAATTTGAATCGCGGTCCAGTATCACCAAGCCGTCTTTAATGCTTGCTAGGGTATTTGATAAAAAGTTTTGGGCGATATTTAGTTTTTGCTCATTTTGGACACGCTCTGTTATATTTTCAACCGATACAATTACATTTTCAAGAGTGTCTTCGCTTCCGTCTATTACATTAAATTTAACCAGTGTGTTAATTTCAATGCCATCTAAAGTTTTATTGACACTTTCTATCTCCGTTTCTTTTTTGCCCAATAAAATATCAACGAGCAATTTAGTAAAACCCGTATTGGAATTTTCGGTAAATACTTTGGGTAAATTATCCAACAAATCTTCTTTATTTTTGGCGTTGTATAATTTTACAGCTGCATTATTTACCTCTTTTACATTGATTAATGAAGCTAATTTTGTTAAGGTTTCTGGATTCTCAGTGATAAAAGTTTTAATATTGGTGTTGCCTTCTTTTACAAGAACATCTATTTTTTTCTTAACTTCAGAAAAATCCTCAATCCAAAGCGAAATAGGGGCATATTCAAAAAAAGTGAAATATTTCTTATGTACTAATGAATTATTTTTCATAATCTCTTCGTGAATAATCATTCTGGGGTCAATACTTTTCATTATTTCACTATTAGGGGTTTAGCGGCAAAAATACAATTTATTTTTTATATATATTTTATTATAACAATTTAAAATTTAGGTACTTATCTTGCCAATTTAACAAAATCTACTTTTTTGGCAAAATAATTTTAAAACTCGAGCCTTTTTCAAAAATGCTGGTAACTTCAATCTTTCCTTTATGGAGTTCCACAATTTTCTTGGCAATGGCCAATCCCAAACCAATACATTTTTGTTTGTCTTCAGAATAGGTATTGACCACATAAAATTCTTCAAAAATATGGGGCAAATCTGTTTCAGAAATTCCAATTCCTTGGTCGGTGATAGTAGTTTCAACAGTATTTTTAAGTTCTTCAACAGTAATTTTTATGGTTGAATTTTCATTGGAATATCGCATTGCATTATTTAAAACGGCGCTTAAAGCCTGGGAAATTTCATTCCTGTCAAGCGTTAAAAAAATATCGTTTGAAGGAACATCTACATCTAAACCAATATTTTTTTCAGATGCGATTCCGTTAAATTCTGTTATAAGGGATTTTACCAATTCAACATAATTAGATAGCTCAGTTTTTAAGGCGAAATTTGGCGATTGAACTCTTGTATATTTTGAAACAGTATCTAGAAAAGCCAAAGAAAATCTCGCTGAATTTTTAATAATTTGTATATGTTTTTGCAATTTTTCCATCGAATAATCTTCAAGATCTTCCAGCATCATTTCCGAAAACGAAAATATGACCCCCACAGGATTTTTCAAATTATGGGTTAATTTGCCAAGAATTTTTGAGTTGGTTTCAACGACTGTATTGAGCTCATTAGATTTACTTTTAAGCTTTAGGCTAAGATCAATTATTTTTTCTTCCAATGCCGGAATATATTTTTCTGAATTTTCCTCTTTTTTTGCCAAACCCAAGTAATTTTAAGTAAATATAATTTTAATTTAACTAGTTTCAAATATTTATTTCCGCATTTTTCAAAAGATTTATTCAACCAATAATAAAGCCAAATAGAAAAAGTATTAAAAGTTACTCGGTTTTTTCATTACTTTTACCTTCCAAATGTTTAAAAAACAAAAAAATGTCTACAGCTAAAAAAGACTATAAGAGAATTACCACCAAAAGCGTGGTGGAAATGAAAAAAAATGGTGAAAAAATTGCGATGCTTACCGCTTATGATTATACGATGGCAAAAATTATTGACAATGCCGGAGTTGATATTATTTTGGTGGGAGATTCGGCCTCTAATGTGATGGCTGGCCACGAAACCACATTACCCATTACGTTGGATCAAATGATTTACCACGCAAGTTCGGTGGTAAGAGCGATTCACAGAAGTTTGGTGGTGGTAGATTTGCCTTTCGGCAGTTATCAGGGAAATTCAAGAAATGCATTGGATTCTTCTATCCGAATTATGAAAGAATCTGGCGGCCACGCGGTGAAATTAGAAGGCGGAAGTGAAATTAGCGAATCCATCGTCAGAATTTTAACAGCAGGAATTCCAGTAATGGGACATTTGGGATTGACCCCGCAATCTATTTATAAATTTGGTACTTACACAGTTAGGGCGAAGGAAGAAGAAGAAGCCGAAAAACTAAAAGAAGATGCTTTATTGTTGGAGAAATTGGGCTGTTTTGCTTTGGTATTAGAGAAAGTTCCTGCAAAATTGGCCCAAGAAATTGCAGAAAGTATTTCAATTCCAGTTATTGGAATTGGCGCCGGAAATGGTGTGGACGGACAAGTATTAGTAACGCACGATATGCTAGGAATGACCCACGAATTTCATCCGCGATTTTTGCGCCGCTATATGGATTTATATACCGATATGACCAAAGCTTTTGAAAGCTATATTGCCGATGTAAAAAGCCTTGATTTCCCTAGTGATGAGGAGCAATATTAAAAATCACTTAAGCCTCTTAACTTAATGACATTGGCCTTGCGGGATTGGTAGCCTATTCCAACATCGAAGAAAGCTCAAACCAACGGCCTTCTTTTTGATCGATTTTTTTGCTGATTTCCTGCAATTTTAAAGACAGCTCATTAATTTCATCCACAGAAAGCGAAGTATCCAAAAACTTCGTTTCAATGTCGCTTTTTTGGGTAGTTAAAGCTTCAATTTCGCTTTCAATATTGTCGAATTCCTTTTTTTCTTTAAACGACAATTTTGCTTTATTGTCTGTTTTATTGGTTATTTTGGTTCTGGAATCCGTATTTTTCACCGCCGTATTTTCTTCCGCAGGTTTTGAATCTTCATACACTTTGTAATCTGTATAATTTCCCGGGAAATCTTCAATTACGCCATCGCCTTTAAACACAAAAAGATGGTCCACAATTTTATCCATAAAATACCTGTCGTGAGAAACCACAATCAAACAGCCTGGAAAATCGAGCAAAAAGTTTTCCAGCACATTCAAGGTCTCAATATCCAAATCGTTTGTGGGTTCATCCAAAATTAAAAAGTTCGGATTTTGGATTAAAACCGTGCACAAATACAAACGTTTTCTTTCACCGCCGCTTAATTTCTCCACAAAATCGTACTGCCTTGAACGGCTGAACATAAAACGCTCCAGCAACTGAGCGGCCGAAATTTTTCTCCCTTTGGTCAGCGGAATGTATTCCCCAAATTCCTTAATCACCTCAATTACTTTTTGGCCGGGTTTTATCACGATGCCATCTTGCGAATAATGTCCGAATTTTATGGTTTCCCCAATCACTACTTTACCAGAATCAACGGGCATTTGTCCGGTGAGCATTTTTATGAATGATGATTTTCCTGTACCGTTTTTGCCGATAATTCCAATGCGTTCGTTTCTTTTGAACACATAATCGAACCTGTCCAAAATTTTCAAATCGCCAAAAGATTTTGAAACGTGGTGAAATTCAGCAATTTTTGAACCCAAACGCTCCATATCAATTTCCAGCTGCACTTTGTGGTTGTCTCTTCGTTTGTGCGCTTCTTCTTTGATGATGAAAAAATCGTCAATCCGCGATTTGGATTTTGTGGTACGCGCTTTCGGTTGTCGGCGCATCCACTCCAATTCTTTCACAAACAGGTTTTTGGCTTTGTCCACACTTGCCTGTTCAATCGCCAATCGCTCTTCTTTTTTCTCTAAAAAATAGGAGTAATTTCCTTTGTAGGTATATAAATTTCCCTGATCCAACTCTATAATTTCATTACACACGCGCTCTAAAAAATAACGGTCGTGCGTCACCATTAACAAGGTAACTTTCTCTTTTTGAAAATAATTTTCAAGCCATTCAATCATTTCTAAATCCAAATGGTTGGTGGGCTCATCCAAAATCAATAGGTCCGATTTATGGATTAAAATCACCGCCAAAGACAATCTTTTGCGCTGTCCGCCCGAAAGTGAACTCACTTTTTG
>Ga0209643_1001866_pt1 | contig 16378 bp, 14 predicted proteins | sample AutmiccBRH37_all_FD_187383 | JGI IMG/M metagenome (GOLD analysis project Ga0209643, IMG submission 187383) | Deep subsurface microbial communities from Mt. Terri, Switzerland - Autotrophic microbial communities BRH/37_all (SPAdes) (version 2) | ecosystem: Environmental > Aquatic > Deep... | reverse complement strand
TGTATGAAAAAGCAAAATTCCTCCCACTAAAGTAGGAGGAATGCTATAAGGTTGGTTCAAGGAACCCCTTGGCCCAACCGCCTCGGCGAATGCCGAGAGTCTATTTAATTAAAAGGAGGAGCGAATTCTTATATTCGCGCAACTATTATATTGTTTAAATTTTTGAAATCATTATTAATCTATTTTTCTTGGGTCATTGGATTTTCTGTGATAGCCGGATTAATCATGTTTTTCTATGTGCCTATTGAAAAAGATCTCGAAACTATACTCGTTATAACAATTATGCTTTGCATACCGCTATTATCTATTTTTGTGATAGGTTTTATTAAAGGAAAAATTAAGATTCTTGGAATTCATGGTAGATGGTCATTGATTTTTCGAAGCGCTATCTTTACGTCATGCTTAATAAGTTTCATATTATTGGGTGTAGGTCAGTCTGCCATGGCCGAGATGTTAGTGAGCGAATATGATAAAAACACTGTGACTAATTCCGAAAAAATAGAATTTGTCAAAGATATCGGCAGGAGACTTTCTTCGAATAAATTGAGGGGCGAGTATATTAAGACCCTTGATAGTATTAGCCCTAATAATCGTTTAACGGTTTATTATTCCAACGAAGATAAAGACTTGGCAGACAAATTAGTAAGAGCTATTCCCGACATTGAAACACAGTTGAGCAAGATGTTTGCCGTAGTAGAACCTTTTCCTATTGACATCGTACTTTACGATGATTTAAACCAATATCGAACCAATAACGATATCGATGAAACTCAAAGAATTTTAGGTTTATATACTAACAAAAGAATTCATATGGCAAATACGAAAGTCAGTGCGGAAATTTTTAAGACTTCCACACTGGACCTGGATTTAATAAATATGAATTACGAAGAGGAAATTTTAAATACTCTTGAACATGAATACACCCATTATTATATTCGAGCGTTTTTGATGGAAAATAAATTGAATCCTGAAATTCCAAGATGGCTTGACGAGGGACTAGCAGTATATCATGAATCTGAAGGATATATCACAGATGCAGAATTTGATTTTCCGGACTTGAAGGATTCGGCAATCCCTTTACAGGATTTAATAAGTCAGGTTGAATGGGATCAATATACTGAATCAGAAACGGCTAGTGATATTGCTTATAATGAATCCTTCATGGTTATTTACGAATTGATAAAATTAAAAGGTGAGAAGGTAGTAACTGATATTCTAGCAGGGATTCCAAAAGAACAAGATTTATCGACTAGTTATCAAACACTTTTTGAAAATTCATTTATAGATCATGTGGGCTTAAGTTTAGAGGAGTTTCAGGATCAAGTAATAAACAAGTACTCCACTAAATAGAATTCAAGAAAAGTTTCAACACTCAAAATCTCACCATCGAGAAAGCGACGTGAATAGGATTACCTATTTGCGTCGCTTTAAAATCTCCCCCTGCTTTTTCTGCATTTCGCGTATCCTTGTAACGTAGCCGATAATTCTCTGAAGCAACAGAATGTATAGCAACTGTAAGTAACACCCTTCGATCACAGTGGAACGAGGGTGTTACTTTGGCATATAGAGTAAAAATAAGTCTTTATGCTACTAGCTTATAAAGTGGGATTTTAAGGGTTTACTAATCATTTCTGGAGTGAGCGTAGAGTTAGCTGTAGCTCTGTTTAATAGTGGCATTCTTATATCTGTATACGTATTATAACTAGAAAAGGAGCGTAGAAATGGATAAACCAAACATCATTTGGATCGGATCGCCAAACTTCAGTAGCCCAAAGGATTATAAAATAATCGCGATTGTAAACCACATTATGAGCGGAACCCTAATAGGTACTGACGCATGGTTTGCCTATCCAGCAAGTAAAGTTAGTTCACATTTCGGAATAGGTAAGAACGGTGAAATCCATCAGTATGTAAAGATTGGAAATATTGCATGGGCAAATGGCAACGTAAATAAACCAAATTGGCCTTTGCTTATTCCAGGAGTTAACCCGAATTATTACACAATAAGCATTGAACATGAAGGAGAAAGCGGAGATATAATGCCTGAAGCGCAGTACCAGGCCACACTTGCTTTGCATCGGTGGCTAATTGGGACAATAGATATACCAGTGAGTCGTGATAATATCATCGGACATTATCGGATTGACTCAGTCAATAGATCAAGGTGTCCAGGAACAGGATTTCCTTGGGATCGACTATTTAAGGATTTGCAAGGGGGAAATGACGTGTTACAAGTAGCTGTTCTGTTGTATACGAAAGAAGATTATTGGGCCGGAGCAGATGTATCGGTGAAGAATGGTAACTGTGCTATATTCGTACGGCCAGAAGATCTCTCAGTTCCCGCCGAGGCCATGAGTTCTCAAAAGTTGATCGTAGTTGGTGGACCGACGACTAAACATCCGAACGAAGTACTGCTGAGTGGAAAAGATAAATATCAAACAGCCGCTGCTGTGGCGCAGTACCTGGGTAAATAATTTCTTCCTATTTGTAATGAACCATAAACTAAGCAGGTCAGCTAATGACCTGCTTAAAACGATACTCTATGACCGTTGTCATTTAGGTATGATATAATAAGCTCAATACATAATATTTCTATTAATGAGTTTTGAACTTGATATTATAGATGCCGTCACTGGCATTGGAATGGTCTCATTGGCTTCTTTAAGAAGATGTCGAAGAAGAGAAGATGGTTCAATAGGATTTGGACAGAAGGTGTACTTCGAATCTACTTAAAGAATGGAGCGCATATCATTGGCAAAGGTAGAAAAAACCATTTATCTGATCTTAGCTTTAGTCGTAATTTCATGGGGTCTTAATGTTGTTATGGTGAAATATCTCACACTTCATATGTCGCCGATGCTGGTAGCTACGATCCGAATGCCACTGGCCGGAAGTTTATTACTCTTATTCGTTTGGAAAAAGTACGGATTCTATAATCCAAATAAAAAGCAGTGGGGGCTTCTCTTTTTTATAGGGTTAAGCTCTATTTGCTTTCATCAGTTGCTTTTAGGGTATGGACTTGTTACAACAACCGCCACAAATGCATCCCTCATTTTAGCCTTAAATCCGCTGACTACTGCTCTGCTGGCATCAATATTTGTCGGCGAAAAATTCACTAAATATTTAGGGATCGGAATTTTGTTCGGACTTTCAGGCGTAGTTCTGGTTGTAGTCTCGAAATTGCCTAACAGTTCTATCGGTTTATCTGGCTTAGGAGATGCCATTATGTTTCTAGCAATGTTGACTCATGTAATTGGGGGGTTGCTCACAAAAAAGTTGTTGGAAACTACGATCCCAACTTTAGTAGTCACTGGCTATTCCACCGTAATAGGGGGAATATTATTAAATATAAGTACTTAAGCCACTTTTGGGCCTTCCGCGTATGGGCAGATTCATTTTTCGCTAACAGCTTGGCTAGTATTGTTATTATCAGCCTGGGGAGCTACTTCATTGGGTACATTGGGATGGAATCACGGTATTAAGCATTTGGGTGCCAACAGAACTGCGATGTTTTTGAACGGGATGCCCTTTGCAAGTATGGTTGGTGGAGTATTTTTTTTAGATGAGAAGATTACTTGGATCCACGTTATTGCAATTATTCTCACTTCGATAGGTATTGTGATAGGAACTATAAAACATAGAGAGCGCGGGCTATCCTTTACCGAAGGAAAGCCCGTAAAGTCATTGTAATTAGTGTTTTTTGGAGAGAAGTGGTAAAATGTGCATCAACGTTGTGTACAAACCCATTATGAAAGAGAGAAAAAATGAACACAGCTAGTTTTCAAGATTATTCATTAAGTGAGGGGCTCTTGAAAGCCATCCAATTACTCAACTTTAAAACGCCCACTAAAGTCCAGGAGCAGGTCATTCCAGCAATCCTAGACCAAAAAGACATCATCGTAAAATCCCAGACCGGAAGTGGCAAGACGGCAGCATTTGCCATTCCAATTTGCCAATTAGTGGATTGGGATGAAAACATACCTCAGGCCTTAGTGATTACACCGACAAGAGAGCTCGCTATTCAGATAAAGGAAGATTTCTTTCATATTGGCAGATTTAAGAGGCTTAAAGTCTCTGCGCTCTATGGAAAGTCTCCTTTTTACATTCAAGAAAAAGAATTGAAGCAAAAAACGCATGTGGTGGTTGGAACACCGGGTCGGATTTTTGACCATCTGGATAGAGGGACTTTTGATCCTTCTAAAATTAAGTATTTAGTCATCGATGAAGCGGACGAAATGTTAAGAATGGGTTTTGTTGAACAAGTTGAAAGGATTCTAGAAGCACTTCCTAAAGATCGAGTGACTATTGTTTTGTCGGCTACAATGCCTTCAGATATCAGTGCGTTATGTAGCCATTACATGAATAATCCAATGGATGTGGCCATTGAAGAACAAGATCCAGTGGCAGGTAGGATTTTTCAAACTCGATTCGAGGTCAGCGAAAACCAGAAGCTACAACTTCTTAAAGACTTAGTGATAGTTGAGAACCCTGACAGCTGTATGATATTTTGCAATACTCAGCTCAAAGTAGATGAAGTTTATGAAGAACTAGACTATCAAGGTTTTACTTGTAATAAGATACATGGTGGCATGGAGCAAAGGGATCGTCTCAGGGTCATGGAACATTTTAAGCGCGGAAATTTTAGATATTTGGTAGCAACCGATGTAGCAGCCCGGGGTATCGACATCGACCAAATTGGTCTTGTGATCAATTTTGACGTATCAAATAACTGTGAAGGCTATGTTCATAGGATAGGCAGAACAGGACGCATTGACTACATGGGTAAAGCCATAACCTTTGTCACACCTTCAGACAATAGGTTGCTTGAGGATATTCATCGGTTTATCGGAAACGAAATCCCACTCGGTGTAAGGCCTGATCAAGAAGCCGTTCTAAAAGCTGAAGAAGGATTTACTGAGAAGATAAACGCAACGCCTGAATTCAAAGAAAACAAAGGTGCCAAGCTTAGCGAAGGCATTATGAAATTGCATATCAATGCGGGCAAGAAAACGAAAATGAGGGCGGTTGATATAGTTGGCACCCTCTGTAGTATTGAGGGTATAACAGCGGCGGATATAGGTATTATTAACATCCTCGATATTTCGACCTATGTAGAAATTTTAAATCACAAAGGGGAGCTGGTGTCCCGCGAGCTTCAACAAAAACCAATTAAGGGCCGACTCAGAAAAGTCAGTAAGGCGGATCGTTAGGCTAAGGAAAGGATCAAAATGATGGATGGAACGAAAAGAAGTGCGGTCAAAATCGGTTCGATTGTAATGATCGTACAAAAACAAGATCAACAGAGCGGTAAGCTTACAGAAGGTGTCGTTAAAAGACTGCTCACCAATTCCCCGAACCACCCCCATGGCATCAAGGTCATGCTTGAAAGTGGTATTGTTGGCAGGGTAAAAGAAATAAAATAGAAGCTTAGAGTGTTGTACTGATGCCAAATGTGAATTTGGCCAGCCAAACTTGTTAGTTATATGTATAAAGCTGACTTTACTGGATTGTGTAGAGTCAGCTTTATTATTTGTAATATGAATTATCACTAACATTTATAACTATTGCAGGAATATATAGGTAAAATGTTGAATTCTAGTAGTCAACCAAATCTTATGTCAGATAGAAAGTAGAAGGTTAAGCAGGAGTTGTTCTATAAAAATGAAAAAAGCTATAACCCTTATCGTAGTTGTTCTCTTGCTGGCCCTTGTGGCCGGATGCCAAAAGAGCACCCAGGGTTCGCCCGGGCAAGCTCCTGAAAAAATGATGCAGGAGGCAGCCCTGAAATACGAAGAAATAACTGATCCGGTTGAGTTGGAAAAGCTCTGGCAGGAATACTTTTATGATTCAATTGCTACTTTAGGGAACACCCATGAGTTTAACACCGCCCAGGATATAGATCCGCTTGATGTGGCGATGTACTGCTGGTTTAAGTATGTTGCGGAACACGGCAAGGAAAGCTTGGTCCTTGCTGACACAGACAGTACTAACCGGCTTTTTCCCTTGGATACAGTTCTTGAATATGCCGAGCGTTATTTTAATTTGACCAGCCTTGATGTATCCAATCTTGAGGCTGGTTCCTATGACCAGCAAAAACGTGCATTCATTTTTGACTTTGGCACTCCACGAACTCGCCCATCCTATAATGCAGTCAACTCGTGGGGAGATCACCTAGATAAAGTTACAAGAAGCAGCGATGGCACAGTTACCGCCATTTTAGTACATTCTGGACCACCTCAGAGCGGTCGCATCGAGTTGACCAAATCTTACAACTTAAAACAGAATGAAGATGGCAGCCTATACTTTGTAAGTGGCAGGTTGGATTATGTTAATAACCATCTCGTTGTCTTAACGGGTGATTATCAATACTTCGCTCAAATTAAAGGCTTTGCAGGTAATATGGAAGAGCTTTCAATGTTGGGTGAGGTTGACGGCAAATTGATTCTTGCCTATACTCCCAATCAAAAAAGGGGAAATGCTTCCCTAATGCTTGTCAAGCCTGAGACTATGAACGTGGAAAAGAAACTTGATGTAAGCGGGAATTTTACGCCAACGGATGTAAGTCTGATAGGAGAAAGTATTGTGATCCGGCTTAAAGATAGAATAATAGCTATTGATAAAACCCTTGAGCAATCGAAAATGTCTTTATTACCAATAACAATCACTGAGAAAATAAATCGGGAACCTCATTACAATGCCCAAGGTAATCCTGATGTGTTTTTTGGGGGTTACGACGTATCGAGTGATAGATTAAAATATGTTTATACCGATGAAACAGGTGTCAAGCTATTTAACTCTACTGATAATACTGAAAAACTGCTTTCCCCAACAGTACCTATTACAGGCAGTGAATTGCTGGAGAATTCCTTTCACAGGGACCCTCGGTTTGTAGCCGATGAGCAAAAGGTTATAACCACTATGACTGGTTATGAAGGTGCCATGGGTTATACATTGTGCAATCTGGAAAGTGGGACTGTAGAAGTTCATAATATCGCATCAGAATGCTCTTCAACAGGCCTCATCAGGTATGATACTGGTCTCCTGGAGGTAAATACCTATCTCTATAATAAATTAACACAAATGGCTGAGTCTAAGCTACTCTTTTTAGATTTTTGGACAGGGAGGGTTAAGGAGCTTAGTCTTAAGTATCCCGGCGACACAGGTGATATCAGGATGCCAGACTCTTGGTATGTCGGCCAAAACTATGCCACCTTTATAACCTACAAGCGGGATGATAGTGACAACGCTAAGGATATGTTTTACCTTAACCGCCTGAATCATAATACATTACTGACCGAGCCGAAAGTTATCTCTGTCAAAGCCGCCAAAACTCATATCCTCGGCGTTTTGGCAGACGGGCGGATCGTGTTTTGGTATAACCTTAATCCAAGTGAAAACGGGGTATGCATAACAAAGTAAATACAAGAGCCTAAACTATGGCTACTTCGTAAGCCATTCTTTTTTAGCTTTTGGGATTCCTACTTTATTGTATCATGTATACAAATTGGGATTTAATAGATTTTTTGATTTGAGACATAAGAAAGTTCTATAAAATAAGAAATATTAATCTATGGGCTGAAAAAGGATATGAACAAGTTACAAAATAGCTCAAAATATATCTAAAAGAAAGGGTGATTTTCATGATTATCAATGAGACCTTAAGAACCCTTAAGCAGCGCAGGAGTATCAGAAGTTTTAGAGATGAACAGATCAAGGAAGAAGAATTACAAGCGGTACTGGAAGCGGGGCTGTATGCACCTAACGCCGGGGATCAAGCGTGGCATTTTACTGTAATTCAAAACAAGGAACTGCTGGACAGGCTGAATCTTGCTGCTAAAGAAGGCGCTAAACAACTGGATATTGAAGGTTTAGAGGAAATGGCGAATAATGAGCAGTACAATTGTTTATACGGTGCACCGACACTGATCATAGTCTCTGGCAAGCAGGCCCCTATACCTCTCGAAGCGGATTGCGCTGCCGCAACTCAGAACTTGCTCTTAGCCGCAGAGTCGATCGGGCTGGGGTCGTGCTGGATTTACTTTGTCATATTTGCGTTTTATTCACCACTAGGTCCTGAATTGAGCAAAGAACTGAAAATACCCGAGGGCTACAAGCCTTATTATTCGGCTGTGCTAGGATATAAGCAGGACTCAGTTGTCAATGTACCCGTCAGAAAGCCCAACCTCATTACCTACATCAGATAATCTTAACATGCAAAGAACAGTTCTCCTGCCATTGAAGGCATAGAGGGCTGTTCTTTGCGTTTGTATATCCTTTAAAAGAAAATCAAACCTCCGTTTGATGATTAATATGATATCGCTGTTATATAATTTACATTCCCGTTTATTGCGATGTAAATTAAAAAGAAATTGGCAGGTATTAGTTGAAAAATATAGAAGTAACAACAATGATTAGATTGAAGAAGATTAGAGCTATAAATGTGGCACAAGGGCCCTTAGATTAACAAATCATCTTAGTAGGAGAGTTAGTATGAATAACTATTACAAGATATTAGATACAGCAGTGAATATCATTGCGCCTGGTAGCAGGTTTACACAATCAAAAATAATTGAAGATTCTATTAAAGATGTATTAATTAATAAATATGGAAGTGAATGGGCTGAACAAAAGGAGCTTTTTTTAAATTGCTACGAATCTTTAAGAAATCGTAATAGAAAAGAGTCGTATGTTGGTGATATTCCATACTTTTATTCAATGCATTATATGTTGTTAAATATTCCCATGGTTCAGCTTGTGCTACTTCAATTGCTGAGAAGAAAAAGAATGTCCAGAGAACTGCGAGTCCTTGATATCGGAAGTGGGGTAGGCACTACAACTTTTGCCTTACTTGATTTAATAACCTTGCTCGATAATCTATGTAAGCTCCATGGTGAAGAAAGCTTTTTTGATAAAGTAGAGATCAATTCGATGGAGAGGTCCGAGGACAATATAAAGGTCTATGCAGAAAATGTTAGTTATTTTTCAAGTAGATTAACCAATATCGCGGATCTTAAAAATATTACAATTAATTCCCCCAAGCAAGCAGCTATAACTGATCAAATCATAACCGGGAAGTATGATCTAGTCGTATTATCAAATATCACTTCTGAGCTAAATTATAAAAGCATAAAACATCTACTCATTCAAACGTCGAATAATCTCACAACGAATGGAGATATAATTCTTATTGAACCCGCAAGCGAATCGGCTATCAAGTCGCTAAACCGCTTGAAGCATGAAGTCCATCATATAACAAACTTAAAAAGTATAGCATCATGTGGTAGTTGTGGACGTTGTGATCAATGTTGGGTTTTTCATACGTCTAATAGTTCAAAGGGTGATTTAATTAGTTATATTGATCGTCTCTATGCGGAAAAACATGAACCTGAATATATTGATGATTTTTACAAGAACAGATTAAAATGGGGATTTAGTATTTTATCTAATAGTTGTCTTGGGGATATATGCACAGACTTATCTACTTTGAATTTAGGCTCAGGTAATATCGTTAAAGTGAATGTTGTTGGTGATAGAATCAATAATACCTATAAGTTTTGTGATGGTCATGGGAACCAAGGCCTCATTGTGGGGAAAGACATTGAGTTAGGGCATTTTAAATTTGGAGACTTACTCGAATTTAAAAATATAACTATCGAGAAATCTAATGGTTTAAAAATAGTGTGTTTATCCAATTCACAAGTTTATAAGTATTATTCAAATTCAGATAGAAGTAAGTCCATATTTAATAATGTAAACCAGAAGAACTTGACATATCTATTAAAGAGATTATGGGGATTTGATGAGTTTAGAGAAGGTCAGTACGAATTAGTAAAAGGTGCTCTAATGGGTAAGGATATTTTAGGAATACTTCCTACTGGCGCTGGAAAAACCCTTTGCTATCTGTTGCCAGCCCTGCTAGGGAACGGAGTGTCGTTAATTGTTTCACCCTTAAAATCTTTAATCAAAGACCAGATTTCAAATCTCAAGACTATTGGATTTGAGTATGTGGATTATATTGATGGTTCAGAATCGGTTGCCGAAAGGCGACAAACGTTAAGCAGATTTAAGGCAGGTAGTTTGAAGGTCTTATATGTATTAGCAGAAAGACTCCAAATGAGAGACTTTCAACTAGAATTACAAGAGGAATTAAAGAACATTAGCCTTGATTATTATATTATTGATGAAGCACATTGTTCATCCGAATGGGGACATGATTTCAGACCATCATATTTAAAACTTATAGATGTAGTTACAACGCTTGGCTCTGCAAATATTATTGCAGTAACTGCCACAGTATCTCCAAAAGTCAAAGAAGATATCCTGAAAACGTTTAGGATAAATGAGGCCAATGTAATATGTTCAAAATCCTTAGCTCGTAATGAAATTAGCTTTCAAGTTATTAATCTACCTATTGAAAGTGGCAAAGAGTTCAATTTGAGAAAGGCGTTAATAGAAGACATACCCATGATTTTGCAAAAGAAAGATATACATGAACTTCATAAAGACGGTTCAGGTATTATCTTCACAATCTATGCAAATGCGCGGGGTGCGACTACCAGGTCATATGGAACAAAACATATTCTTAATGAAGTCAGATTAAGTGGGATTGAGTCGAATCTCTATCATTCTAAGCTAAGTGATATTGAAAGATCCGATATACAAGATAAGTTCAAAACGGATAAATTTCCGTTACTCGTCTCAACAAAGGGCTTCGGAATGGGAATTGATAAATCCAACCTTAGGTATATTATTCATATGTGCTACTCAAATTCTCTAGAGGCATATTATCAAGAAGCTGGACGATTAGGACATGATAGACAGCATGCTCACTCAATTATCATTTCAAGAGCAAGAACACCGGATTGTATCCAGCACCGAGCTAGTATAAATAATTATGAACCCGAATGTGTCTACGGATGGAGATGCAAATATACAAATGGGATAAAATGTGATTATGGGATGCAGGCAAAATTGATTAATGAAAAATATCCGGATGCCAATGAAATGACTCTTAATCTTAACAACTGCTATCAGTTTCTGGTACAGAATTCAAATTGCAAGCCAAAGTTTACATTCGCTATTCAAGCAAACAACTCTAACAAATATCAAACATACTTGTTTTATTTTCAGATGCAAGGAATCATTATAAATTATTATACGTTAAGTTATTTTGATGATGGTAGTGTGAAATTTGAAGTAGAAGTTAATCCAAACGTTTTTATTGATCCGAACCTGGCAAGCGTAATAGAACGAATAATAACGAGGCTCCAAAGCATTAAAAGACAGAAGTATAATATGTTAGAAAGTATTTGGCAGTATGTTAACAATGATACAAAATGTAGACGTCAATTTCTGATGGATTATTTTCAAGACCCTGTGAGTTACGGTATAGAAGGTTGTAAATTCTGTGATATTGAAGGTATAAGTAAGGAAAAGTCCATTTCGGTTACAAGAGAGTTAAGAATCGATAAATTATTTACTGATTATCATAATCTAATGGCTTCAAATAGGTTGGATTACCCAAAAGCTAAAGAATTGCTTAATATTATGTATGAAGAAAACGAACAAGAACGTGCCAAGATTAAAGCAATGAAGCACCTAGAAGATTATACGGATAATCCGGTAGCGCTTTATTTCAGAAGTCTGATCACTCTCAAAAGAGATAAAGCTGATGCCTATGCAAGAAATCAAGCCTTTGAACTAGTTTCTTCATTTTTTAGAAATAACGACACTAAGGCAGTTATAGGGGTTCTAAACGACATTATTGATATTAACGAAAAACTAGTAGAGGAAATACTAATAACGAATGAAGCGTTGATTATTAATTTGGAAGTTGCCAATTGTTTAATTAAAGACTTAGGAAGTGATACCACTAAAGAAATTGTTTACAAGCTATTTATTAATAGCAAAATTAAGACCCTAAACAATAAATTGGCAAGGAGCAATTAAATTGGATTTGCTTAAATTAGATGAAAGATTAGAAAAAGACATAACTCATTTAGAGAAGAGTCTCGATGAATATGAAAAGTTAGTCAATGAAACTTCAGATTTAAAATATACTCTTGAAAGTCAAATGAAAGAATTAAAAGTAGCCTATGATGAAGAAATAAAACATCTCAATGCGAAATATATTAGCGATAAAGAACTATCCTCAAAGTCTATAGAAAGTTTTAATGATTATTACAAGAAAGTAGTTACATTATTTAATGATATTGAGTTAAAAAAAGGTGTATTTGAATTATACATAAATCAGATGAATCAAGCCTATGAGGAAAAGTGGAAAGATATTCAAGTTAAAAATGAAAATAACCTATCTGATCTAGACGTAAAGGTTAATGAAAAGATTAATAAACTCGAAGAAGAAAATAAAAGAGAACTGATGAAAATTATTAATTCTCTCACAACCAATGAAAAGGAAATAGCACCATCTAAAAAGGAAGTTGCAAAGTTTATTAGTGAAGAAGTTTATAAGTTGTTAAAAAATAATAATGTTCTTGATGAAATTATGGAGAAAATCAATACTGATACTTCTAAGCTAAAAAGTGAATTAGAACGGAGTTTAATGAATCTTTCTGAAGAGTTTTTTAAAGAGACAATGCGCGCTGATGACAAATATAAAGAATTAGCTAAGAACTTTAAAATATTTGTGGCCATCAACAGTGTCTTGTTTATAATACTATTGATATTGATTTTACGATAGTTTGATGAATACTGATTCAAGTCGATACCCGTATTTTGGTTGCCATAATGGGGTTATAGCAAGTGCACTCTATTTCAAGAACAAGATGTTAAATAGGGAGAGATAAAACAATGTTATTTAGTGAGATTATCAAAGCAATTATGCTTGGGGTTGTTGAGGGTATCACGGAGTGGCTACCTATCAGTAGCACAGGGCATATGATTTTAGTCGATGAATTTTTACAGCTAAACATGAGTGAAGCGTTTAAAGAAATGTTTTTTGTAGTTATTCAGCTTGGCGCAATTATGGCAGTTGTGGTTTTGTATTGGAACAAACTAATTCCATTTTCTCTCAAAAGAAAGCTAACAATTAGAAATGATACAATATTGCTGTGGTTAAAAATCCTTGCTGCTTGTGTTCCTGCAGCGATCATTGGTCTGTTGTGGGACGATGAAATTGATGCACTATTTTATAACTATCAGACCGTTGCAGTAATGCTAATTCTGTATGGCATTCTGTTTATCCTTATCGAGAGTAGAAACGGAAAAATAAAACCGAAGATTAATAACCTATCACAAATTTCATATCAAACTGCCATTATGATAGGTTTATTTCAATTATTGGCATTGGTTCCTGGTACTTCTCGCTCGGGAGCAACCATTCTCGGAGCAATACTCATAGGAACATCGAGAACGGTGGCCGCAGAGTTTACATTTTTTTTGGCTATTCCAGTTATGTTCGGTGCAAGCCTATTAAAAATTTATAAATTTGGTTTAAATTTTACTAATGATGAACTTACCATTTTATTCACAGGGATGATCGTTGCTTTTGTAGTCTCAATCTTGGCAATTAAATTCTTGGTAGGTTATATTAAGAAGCACGATTTCAAGGCATTTGGGTGGTATAGAATTGTATTAGGTATCATAGTTGTATTATATTTCTGGTAATGAGATTTTAAATGGAATGGAATGGAAATAATGTGCAAATTGGTAACAATTTTTGAACATGATTTCCATTCCATATATACGTAAGCGGTGGACGTAAATGTCAAATAGTAGGCACATAACTAAAAAATCAACCCAACCATCAGGTCGGATTGATTTTAAGTTTTATTTTGTTTGTAACAGTCTGTCGGCAGCTCCTTTGACCATGGAACGAATTTTTCAATCAACTCCGGATGGTTTATGAAATCTGTGTTCGGCATCTGTTTCAATATGTATACCAAATAATTATATGGCTTTAGGTTATTATTTCTGGCTGTCGTGACAACGCTATAGATTATGGCGCTAGCCGTTGCTCCCCGAGGCGTTTCCATAGTGACCCAGTTTTTGCGGCCAATTGTGAAGGGGCGTAGGCTTCGTTCCGCTAGGTTGTTCGAAAGTTCACACCTTCCGTCTAAAAGAACATTTTCAAAATACGGCCACTGGTTCAACCCATAGTTTACTGCATCATAGAAATGAGTTTTAGGAACAGCATTTCGTTTCATCTCTTTAAGCCACGCCAAAAAAGCGTCCATTACCGGTTTTAGTAAGGTAAGACGTTTTTTATAACGTTCTTCAATGGAATAGTTTTTTAATTTTTCGTCTATATCGAAGAGGGTGTCACAAAACTGAAGTCCCTCATAAGAAGCAGTTGTTTTCTTTTCTTCTTCCGAAAGAGACTGGATGCAATTTGTGAACCGCCGTCGCAGATGAGCCAGGCATCCAACTACCGTTATATCGGAGTTTAATTTATGATATACCTCATATCCATCCGAGTGGAGAAATCCAAGGTATCCCTTAAGAAATTCCTCGGCGGATTCAAAGGCTCTACTTTGATGATATTCGAAGTAGACAATAGGCGTATCATGAATGCCTGTACAATACATCCACATATAGCTTTTCTGTTTGGCATCACGACCAGGTTCCCTAACAACTTGAACGAATGTTTCGTCAGCGTGTAAAATCTCCTTCTTCAAAAGGGTTTCACGCATGTGATTATATATTAGGGAAAAATGATCCTCGGCACACTTTAGTACCCAGTTGGACATGGTCTGCCTTGATATTGCAACGTCATAGCGTTCAAATTCTTTTTCCTGACGGTCAAGGGGCATGGCGTTCACATATTTGCCGTTTAGGATAGCCGCAATTAGTTCTGCGCTGGCAAAACTGCCAGGGATAGGCTGTTTGGGCATATCAGCACGGACAAAAGGGATCTTATCTCCTTCTGCCTGGGTTTGTTCACAATTTCGGCAGGTATATACATGCCGGCGGTGTTCTTCCACTTCCATATGGGAGGGCACAAACTTTAGAATCTTTGTAACCTCTACCTTCATGTCGTGGAGAGAATTATCGCATTTGGGGCAGCTTCTTTGTTCCTCCGGAAGTTCATGCTCAATAACGGTTACAGGAAGACCGGAAAGATCCCGTTCTTTCTTACCCTTTGTCTTTTTCTTGCGCTTCGGTTTAGCCACGGAATCCTCGAAGGAGGGTTCAGCAGCACCGGGATTTGCCAGAGCCTCAGCTTCATTAAAGAAAGACGGTTGCTCATAGCCTTCCGGGTAAGTAACGGAATCGGAAGAAGAACCAAAACGGTTTTTGTTGGACAATTTTATTTGCTCCATCATCCATTTAATGTTTCGATTCATTTCCTCCAGAAGTTTTGCCTGCTGACGGCAGATATTAATAAGCTCCTCACGGGACATTTGCTCATAATTTAGTTGTGTGTTTTCAGGTATTATAATCGGTGTTTTCATAGATCCAGTATATCAGAAATGGGTAGAAATCGACAGGAAAACCCTGTAAATTGACCAAAATTCGCCGAAAATATGCGGAATTAAGATTGTAAAAACTAGATAACTATTCTCTGTTTTACCTCCTTGTGAGCCTGGGGCTGATCCATAGGAAGGCCATCAAGGAGCCAGCGAAATTCTCTTTCAGAAACAGTTATGACAATACGGTTTTCATCAAACTTCCACTTGAAAGTGCCCTTGCTTAACTTACGGTAATATAACCACCATCCATTATTCTGCCATCTTAAGCATTTTATCTTGTCACCTTTTTTATTGCAGAATACGTAAAGGCAGTCAGCAAAAGGATCAAGTTTAAATTTAAGCTTTATAATGGCTGTAAGACCTTCTATTGATTTGCGCATATCACATGGCGAGGTCGAAAGAAAGATTTTTTGACCAATCGAAGTTTCTAGCATACTCCATGGATTGCGGCAATAACTTCCGTCAAGGTGGAACGGTCAAATCCAGGCTGAATTTCCACGGAAAACGGTCCAACCTTAATAACAATTGGTGAAACTTTAGTTTCTAAAGAATTATTCACTGCAATTGTCACCCAGCCTTCTTCATTTGATCTTGAATTTTCTTCTGTCTTAATCTTGTTAAGCCAGTAACGCAATGTAGAAGTCTTAACGTTATTTTCCTTACACCACTCTGGGATAGACAAGCCGGATTCTTTGAAGGAATTAATTTGACTGCTACGGGATTCGGGAATTTTCCCCACTGACATTAATAATACCTCCAATCAATTTGATGAAGGTATTATCTCACAGCTAAAGTTACGATACCATGTGCAAAGTATTTGACACTTACGTACATTCCCTCTAAAGCATACTGTAAGAAAGCAAAGGTAGGAGAATCCTGAAGCTTTGCCCCGTTATAGCCAATTTTGGGGAGTTCACCCGTCCATTCTTTGCGTCCTTTTCTCAATT
>Ga0209643_1001865_pt1 | contig 16383 bp, 15 predicted proteins | sample AutmiccBRH37_all_FD_187383 | JGI IMG/M metagenome (GOLD analysis project Ga0209643, IMG submission 187383) | Deep subsurface microbial communities from Mt. Terri, Switzerland - Autotrophic microbial communities BRH/37_all (SPAdes) (version 2) | ecosystem: Environmental > Aquatic > Deep... | reverse complement strand
TATGAAGTCACGGGAAATGATCTCTTTGTCGCTAACTTTGGTGCATTGGGCTCAGTAAAGGTGAAATTTGCAGATTAATCATGGTAGGGGAGTGAGTATATAATGACAAAGAAAATAAAAGCAGCAATTATAGGTCCAGGTAATATTGGCATGGATTTGATGTTTAAACTAATGAGAAGCGAATTGATTGAGGTGGATACTGTTGCGGGCATAATTCCTGAATCTGAAGGGTTAGCTTTAGCCCGAGAACATGGTATTAATGCCAGTTCAGAGGGAATTAACGCGATTTTAGGCAATAAAGAAATTAAGATAGTATTTGATGCTACCGGAGCAAAACCGCATCTAAAACATGCACCGCTATTAAAGCAGGATGGAAAAATCGCCATAGATTTGACTCCTGCTTCAGTTGGTCCTTATTGTGTTCCTGCTGTCACGGTCGCCGAACAGTTAGATCAGGTCAATGTTAATATGGTTACCTGTGCGGGTCAGGCAACAGTTCCTATTGTTTATGCCATTAATGAGGCAGCAGATGTAAAATACAGTGAAATCGTAGCTACGATTAGCAGTCGAAGTGCCGGCCCGGGAACTCGACAAAATATTGATGAGTTTACGGAAACCACTGCTACGGCAGTCATGAATGTCGGAGGTGCGGATAAAGCCAAGGCAATCATCATTCTTAATCCGGCTGAACCGCCGATTATGATGCGAAATACGGTTTATTGCAAGGTAGCGAATCCAAATGAAGAGGCAATCATTGAAGCAATAAGCAATAGGGTTAAGAAAATTCAAAAATATGTACCTGGTTACCGCCTAAAAGTTCCGCCTATCATAGATGGAGACAAGGTAACTACAGTAATCGAAGTGGAAGGCGAGGGAGCCTACCTTCCGAAGTATTCTGGAAATTTGGACATCATCACTGCAGCAGCGGTAGCTTTTGCCGAGGAAATGGCAAGAAAACTATTAAATGAGCAACAGTCGGGGAGGTAAGCTAAAATGGCTAAGAAAATAAGAATTATTGACTCTACATTACGCGACGGAATGCATGCTGTAAGCCACCAATTTACACCGGACGATATGGCAGAAATAGCAGCGGGATTGGATGAAGCTGGAATCGATACAATCGAAGTGAGTCATGGAGATGGCTTGGGAGGTTCGAGTTATAACTATGGCTTTGCAGCTGCTAGTGACGAAGACTATTTAAAGGCAGTATCTCAAGCCCTTAAGAATGCCAAATTAGACGTACTCTTATTACCAGGAATTGGAATTGCCCATGATTTGGAGATGGCTGCAAAATATGGAGTTAAAGTTGCCCGAATTGCAACCCACTGTACAGAAGCTGATATCGGGGAACAGCATATTAAGATTGCCAAAGAATTAGGGATGGAAGCAATTGGCTTCCTCATGATGAGTCACATGATTCCGGCGGTGAAACTGGTTGAGCAGGCCAAACTATTTGAAAGTTATGGTGCGGATGCTGTTTATATAACTGATTCAGCTGGAGCAATGCTCCCTTTAGATGTTAAAGAAAGATTAGAAGCTGTTAAAACTGCAATTAGCGTTCCCCTTGGGTTCCATGGACATAATAGTATGGGATTAGCTATTGGCAATACACTAACTGCTATTGAAGCAGGAGCAGATTATGTCGACGGTACAGCGAGAGGTCTTGGAGCAGGTTCAGGGAATTCCCAGACAGAGATCTTGGTTGCAGTGTTGGCGAAAGCCGGTTATGAGACAGGAGTTGATTTATATAAAATAATGGACGTGGCCGAAGATATTGTTGCTCCCAAGATGAGGCGACCTCAAACAGTTGATAAGGCAGCTTTAAGTATTGGATATGCCGGCGTCTATGGTAGTTTTCTGCTTCACTCTATGCGTGCGGCAGAAAAGTTCAAGGTGGATGTGCGTGATATTCTCATTGAAATGGGTCGTTTGAAAACCGTAGGAGGCCAGGAAGATATGATTGTTGACGTTGCCTATGAATTAAGCAGAAGAGCCTAACTTGAAAAGAAAATAAGGGTAATCTTTTCTTCTTTATCAAAACGGGATGCGACAATGATGGATAAATTTGATAACGTTTGTTTGGCAGGCCAGAACTGATTTGGCTGGCTAAGATTAAGGAATAAAACAACAAAAATATTTTATCCGATAGCTAACCGCCTCTAAGACTCCCACTTCTTAAGTGGGAGATAAGAGGTGCTAAGCTTCTGGATAACATCTTCTAAGATTCAGATAGGGTAAAAACTCACCTGAATCAAGAATATTGTTTATGATTAGGAGGTAATTCATATGCTCCAGGAGAGAAGGGCTAAACTGGAGAAACTGCGTAATATTCTGCAAGAAATGGGAAGTGTGGTTATTGCTTTTTCCGGAGGGGTTGACAGTACATTTCTAGTTAAAGTTGCACAGAATGTACTAGGGTATAAGGCTATAGCTGTTACCGCCACTTCTTCAACCTATCCTGCTCAAGAAAAGGCAGAAGCAAAAAGACTAGCTAAAGATTTAGGAGTGAACCACCTTTTAATTGAATCTGAAGAATTGGATATTGAAGGATTTGCCGACAACCCGCCTAATCGCTGTTATTTCTGTAAAAGCGAACTTTTTTCTAAATTATTAGCCGTGGCGAAACATGAAGGAGTTGCTTTTGTTATAGACGGATCAAACTTTGATGATTTACAGGATCATCGGCCGGGAATGACGGCTGCGGAAGAATTAGGAGTCAGAAGTCCGCTTAAAGAAGCCGGCTTGGGTAAAGAGGATATCCGGTTTCTTTCTAAAGAAATGGAGCTTCCGACATGGAACAAACCTTCTTTTGCCTGTTTAAGCTCTCGCTTTCCATATGGAACTAAAATTACGAAAGAGAAGCTGGCTCAAGTAGATAGAGGAGAAGGCTTGTTGCGTGATCTTGGTTTCCGGCAATTTCGTTTAAGGCATCATGGAGAAACTGCTCGAATTGAGATTAATAAGGATCAATTTTCCCTTCTAATTGAAAAAGGTGATGAAGTTGTTAAGAAGTTAAAAGGTTGTGGCTATACCTATATCACGTTAGATTTGCAAGGTTACCGAACAGGAAGCATGAATGAAACTTTACTGAATAAAAAGGAAACAGAATTATGAATGAAAAAAGACTACGACAACTTCTTGATGGAATCCAACAGAACAAAATAAGTGTCGATGCCGGTATAGAACAACTGAGAAGCTTACCTTTTGACGATCTTGGTTTTGCGAAGATTGATCACCACCGCCAGATACGGCAGGGATTTCCTGAGGTTATATATAGTGAGGGTAAGACGACGGAACAAGTTGTGGCTATAATGGAAAAGTTGGTGGAGAAATCAGACAACAATATTTTAGCGACACGGGCAAACCGGGAAATGTATGAAGCTGTGACCGCTAAGATTCCCCATGCTGAGTATCATGAATTGTCACGAGCTATCGTCGTTCGACATGGGGAACAAGCCAGAAGGGGTCACATTTTGGTATTGAGTGCAGGGACTTCCGATCTCCCAGTAGCCGAAGAAGCAGTGATTACGGCAGAGGTAATGGGAAACCATGTGGAACGTCTTTATGATACGGGCGTTGCCGGCATTCATCGGCTGTTAAGTCAGAAGGATAAATTGTTTGCCGCTCGCGTCTTAATCGTTGTAGCCGGAATGGAAGGTGCACTTGCCAGTGTTGTTGGGGGTTTGGTGGATAAACCTGTGATAGCCGTCCCGACGAGTATCGGTTATGGTGCAAGTTTTGGCGGATTAGCAGCTTTACTCAGCATGCTCAATAGTTGTGCGAGTGGAGTTGGAGTAGTTAATATTGACAATGGTTTTGGAGCAGGATATTTAGCCGGCTTAATTAATAAATTGGGGGAGGTTGAGGTATGAAAATTGCCTATTTTCAATGTTTCGCCGGAATTAGCGGGGATATGATACTAGGTGCTTTGATTGATGCAGGTTTAGATACAGAACAATGGCAAGCGGATTTAGCAAAACTCCCTGTAAGTGGTTATCAACTCCGAATCGAAAAAGTAAAGAAACAAGGTATCAGTGCTACCAAGGTCCATGTATTAATAGAAGAAGAACATGCTCACCGCAACCTTCAGGATATAACTAAAATTATTAATGAAAGCACGCTGCCGGAAGTAGTTAAGGAAAGAAGTATTCAAGTCTTTACTCGATTAGCAGAGGCTGAAGCGAAGGTTCATCAGACCACACTTGACCATATTCATTTTCATGAAGTGGGGGCCAAGGATGCGATAATTGATATCGTAGGAGCAGTAGTTGGTTTATGGCGCTTGGGAATTGAGGAAGTATATTCATCAGCCATTCACACCGGAACTGGTTTTACCCGCAGTGCGCATGGAACAATACCTATACCTGTGCCTGCTGTTTTAGAACTTCTGAAAGGCTGTCCCGTTTATAGTCAAGGGATAGAAAATGAACTTGTAACGCCGACAGGAGCAGCTGTTCTTACAACTTACTGTCATAAATTCGGTCATATGCCTCCTATGCAGATTACTAATACTGGTTATGGAGCAGGTGAGCGCAATTTAGATATCCCCAATTTATTACGCATTAACCTAGGAGTGAAAAGAGAAGCTGGTTCCCATGGTTCTAAACGCTTTAACGATTCAAGTGCTGTTCATCAAGGACAGGCTACGATGATTGAAGCCAATATAGATGATATGAACCCTGAATTTTATAATTATCTGATAACAAAATTTTTAAAGGACGGAGCAATGGATGTTTTTCTGCAAACCATTCAGATGAAAAAGAACAGACCCGCAATTATTCTCAATTTGCTAGTTCATGATCATCAAGTCGAGGAGTTTTGTCAACAGATATTTGAAGAGACAACTTCTATTGGTGTTCGTACTTACCCGGTTACCAAATACATGCTACCATATGAGATTATCACAGTAGAGACACAATTCGGTCCGGTTCCTGTAAAAGTAGCACGCTCAAAAGATGTCGTTAAAAACGTAGCTCCTGAATATGAAGTTTGTCGTAGTCTTGCTGAACAATATAATAAACCGCTTAAAGCAATCTATGATTTGGTGAAACAGGAAACATACAAGATATTGGATTAATAATCGAATCTTACTTTATATTCGCGCAGCCAATAATCTAACTGAATCAGAAAAGCAAAGAGTCTTGGAGTATCCATGAGCTGTCCAAACCAAGGTTTATTATTAGATATATCAGCAGAATTCTTCATGAGATCTAAGATGGTTTTCTTATTGATTAAATTAGGCAACTGGGTAGAAGAGTCATTTAGAATATTAGTCAATTCTTGATTAACACTCTGGAGGAATTGCGGATTATGAGTTTTGGGGTAGGGACTTTTCTTACGCCATAGGACATCTTGGGGTAGTATTCCGTCCAAAGCAAAGCGCAGGAGACCTTTTTCTCTATCCCGGTAATTCTTCATTTCCCAGGGGATATTCCAGACATACTCGACGATTCGGTGATCACAGAACGGTACCCTTACTTCAAGGCCTGTAGCCATTGTCATCCTATCCTTGCGATCCAAAAGTGTAGGCATAAATCTGGTCAAGGTCAGATAACTGATTCTTTTGAACACTTCATGTTGGTTATCTATGCTTTCAGGAGAGAACGGCAACTCTAGTAGTGCCTCTTGATATCTATTTCTGACATACTCTAATGGAGATATGCGTACTGCTAGTTCCGGAGATAATACTTGCAATCGCCTATCTAAATTGACTGACCAGGGAAAGGTATCGGCCTTCATCAAATCTTCTCTATGAAACCAAGGATAACCTCCAAATATCTCATCAGCACATTCGCCGGATAAACCCACAGTAACATGTTCTTTAATTCTTCTACTAAAAAGTAGGAGAGAGGAGTCGATATCGGCCATCCCGGGAAGGTCTCTAGCCAGGACAGCATCTTGCAGTGCAGTGATGAGTTCCGGTGTATCTAAAGTTATATAATGATGTTTTGTACCGAATTCCTTAGACATTTTTTCAACCCAGGGGGCATCGGGATCAGGTTGAAATTCATTAGGACGAAAATACTTATTATTTCCGACAAAGTCAACGGAAAAGGTTGCTAGAGCTTGATTTTTTTCTTTTAAGGTATTGGCAGCGATAGCTGTGATTACGCTGGAATCCAAACCTCCTGAAAGTAAGGTGCCTAATGGTACGTCTGAAACTAACTGTCTTGTTATAGAATCAGTTACTAGAAATCTTACTTTCTCTACGGTTGTTGCGAAATCATCTTCGTGCTCTTTTTCTTCCAATCGCCAGTATTGCCAAATATTCATTCCATCTCTGCCTATAGCTAGACAATGACCGGGTTTTAATTCTTCGATATTTTTGAATACGCCATGGCCAGGTGTACGGGCAGGTGCAATCATGAAGATCTCCGCCAAACCTTCGTTATCAATTTCTGCTGGGATATCTGGATGGGCTAATAAAGCTTTTAGTTCTGAAGCAAAGATAATAGAGTCTTGTTTATGATTATAGAATAGTGGTTTCACTCCCATTCGGTCTCTTGCTAGAAAGAGTGTTTCCTTCCTACTATCCCAGACTCCGAAAGAGAAGATACCATTCAATTTTTGTACACAATCTTTACCCCATTCAATGTAAGAAAGAAGCAGTACTTCAGTATCAGAATGCCCTTGAAAAGCATAACCTTTATATAAGAGATCTCTGCGAATTTCTTCAGTATTATAGAGTTCACCATTATAAGTAATAGTATAATCCCAGCCAAATTTAGATCTAGTCATCGGTTGTTTTCCGCCTTCTATATCCACTACGGCTAATCTACTATGGCCGAAGCAAACATTTGGTGTTAACCATTTTCCTCTAGAATCAGGGCCCCGGGGGGCGAGGGTATCTACCATCTCATCAATAACCCTGCCGTAATTCGATATATCTTTTTCCCAATCCAACCAACCAACTATCCCACACATTTACATACATCCCCTTTGGTAAAATATAATGATAATCGTTATCAATATACATGTTATGCTAATAGATTTAAAGAGGAACAAGAATGAGTAAAAAAGATTGGTTTTGTTATAATTTTATACATGCTTTTAGAGGAGAGAAGGGTTGAGAACATTGTCGGTTTAGGTTTAAGTATAATAAAAGAAGCAGGCAATTAACCTGCTTCTTTTATTATTTTATAAGGACCAGAAGATAGAGAGTGGGGAATACGGAGCTAAAAAGTAGGTGCTATTTTATATATACCAAATTCATGATGGCCGAGACTCTCAGCTTTAGTAAGTTTTCCGTTGGCTACATCAAGTATTTCCTGGAATAGTTCCTGACCCACTTCTTCAATTGATTTTACGCCTTGGATTATATCGGAAGCATCGAGATCAATATTGTCTGACATCATAGAGTAGGTATCGGCATTAGCTGTAATCTTAATGACTGGTGCTATCGGAGAGCCTGTTGGTGTACCCCGACCGGTAGTGAAGATTACTACAGTCGCACCTCCGGCAAGCATTCCGGTTATAGATTCAATATCCTGTCCAGGAGTATCCATGACATATAAACCTTTTTCTTGGGGGATTTCTCCGTAGGCTAATACTCCTTCAATAGGAGCACTGCCAGCTTTATAGATACACCCTAATGATTTTTCTTCAATTGAGCTGATACCACCTTGAATGTTTCCTGGGGTAGGTTGCCCACCTCTAATATCAACATTAAGGAGCTTGGCTTTTTGCTCACAGTCATTTACTATTTTAAATATTTTTTCACCAACCTCTGTTGATTTTCCTCTTTTAGCCAGAATATGCTCTGCGCCGATGAACTCTGTAGTTTCGGAAAGAATGGATGTACCGCCAGCTTTAACGAGTATATCGGAAGCAATACCCACGACAGGATTAGAAGCTAAGCCTGATGTGAAATCCGACCCCCCACATTCAACAGCCAGAGAGAGTTCACTGACAGGAAATTCTTGGGGTTTTATGAGTGATATTTCCCTGGCTATACGACTGGCTTTTTGTACTCCTTCAGCAGTAGCTTTGAGAGTGCCGCCTGCTTCTTGAATGATAACCACCTCAACAGTCTTACCTGTCTTAGAGATTTCTTCAGCAACTTTGGTTATCGGAACACCTTCACAGCCTAGACCTACCACTAATACTGCCCCAATATTCGGGTTCTTGCCGAGTCCAATAAGAGTATTTACCGTTTGGTCGTGATCGGCTCCTATTTGGCAGCAACCATGTTGATTAGGTAAAGCAACTGCCTTGGGTATTTGAGAAGCAATATTAGAAGCAACTACTCCTGCACATACTGATGTTGGAATAATTGCAAGATAATTACGAACACCAACTTTACCATCCGGACGTAAATAACCGGTAAATTTCATAACTATACCTCCTTAAGATGCTAAAATAATTACTTTCGATCTCCACGGCCTCGATTACTCTGGATGTTATGGACATGAACATGATGACCTTTGGTTATGGCAGTAAGTGAACTACCAATAACCTCACCATATTTGATTATATCTTGGTTACTGGCAATGTCTTGGATAGCAAATTTATGACCTACAGGAATGTCTTCAGATAGTACGATTTGCTGAACATCTTGCCCTATAAAGAAACTTACCGGACTGCCTGCAGCAAGATTGGCAACAGCTGTCGCTACATTATCATTTTTATTGATGACTACAGCCTGCTTTTGCATCATTCCTACCTCCTCAAATATATTTCATACACTATACTATATCATTTTTCTTTTTCAGATAATAGGAAAGAACGATAAAAAGACCTAATACATAGGTCGAAATAATTTTTGATTAAGAATAATAATAATTGCTACGCCCTAGCTTTCACCTTGATAAGGAAGCCCTACATTAAAACTTTCTCTCTTAAAAAGTATTTCTCTATTAGCTTTTCTTTACTAATCCAGACTAGTTTAGGTTTATTGCCTAAGGTAGAAGTTTTCCTTTGACTGCCTAATGGATGGTATATAAACATAATAATTTTTTGAAAAAAACCTATGATATAACCATTATGAATCGGAAAATCCTCTACATTGAAACCTAATCCTTTAACCCCTTTATTAAGCATAGTAACCCCAATATAGACTTTGACCTGGTTATAATCAGGATTATTGGCGATGTATTTTACTAAGGACGGTAAAGACAGTCTGATTTGCTTTAGTGCTCGTAGACCTATATTTTGAAGATCATCCCCGATCAGTTGAAAACGGATATTATCAAGATGAATTTCCCCTATAATATCTCCTTTGGTAGCTAAGATCTCTCCTTTATCGTTTAGGAGATCAGGTCCCTGGTAATGTGTTAAACCAAGACGAAAAAGGTTATTATCATCAATTCGTTTAATTTTTTTAAATTGGGCATATAGACGTTCCCATTTTTCCCAGATTCGGAAGCTTAAGCGTCGGAATACAGACCATGTTGGGAATTGAAGACCAATAATAGGTAATTTATGGACTTCTCTGATATGACGGCAGAGTTGCTCAATACAAGCAATAGTATTGTCAGGAGCACCTTGTTCACCTCCGCTGTCATGAAGAAGAACTATCGATCCTTCAGCCATTCTTTGGCTGATCTTACTAATTATACTTTCAGGAGTGTTATTTCTTCTCCAGTCCTTCCCGGTAGCATTCCAAGAAACAATTCTTTTCTTTTTTAGTAAGCACCATATAATTAAAGCAAGATTGATGCTTCCCCAAGGTGACCTAATAAACTGAGTTTCTTCACCAATTGCTCTGCGAATTTCTGCTATACTTTTATCCCACGATCTCCAAGTTTTAAGGGGTGACATAGTCCATGCATGTTGATGACAATAGCCGTGGGAACCAATAATATGTCCATCATCATAAATGCTTTTTACTAAATGCGGATATTTCTCAGCCTTTTCGCCTAATACGAAAAAACAAGCTTGTATATTATTCTTTTTAAGTATATTCAGAAGTAAGGGGGTATATCGTGGATCTGGACCATCATCAAATGTTAACGAAACCCCTGGGGAATACTGACGTTTCCAAGAACCAAGCCCAAGGTATTTAACCACAATCTCCGGGATGAACTGGTAGACTGTTAAAGAAATAATTATTATAAAGAATAAAATAAGAACTATTGATTCGTACATCCTGAACTTTAAATCCTCCTTAGATTTAGCTAGTGCTCTTAGACATGCTAACAATATCATGATAAATATGAGGCTTTAGGGATGTTCTAATAATTATCTCCAAGATTTTGTGCCAAGCAGGATCGTTTATTTGACCAAGATAACTGTTAACTCGTTTATGCCAAAGCTTTTGTTCTTGTTCATTTTGAAAAAAGTCATTAAGTTGTTCGGTGATGTTACGGTTTTGATCTAAGTCATAGATAAGTTTTTTGTCGAGGAGGTAATCTTTATTAATATCTTCCTGACCGGGAAGAGAAGAGTGGATAAATATCGGCAGTTTTTTATTTAATGCTTCACTTAAAGTGACCCCACCAGGCTTAGTTATTATTGCCTGAGCTTCGTTATATAAAGCATTCATAGTTTCACGAGAAGATATATATGATAAAGGTTTTATATGATTTAATTTAAGCGAAAATACTTCTTTATATAGTTTCTTATTATTACCGCATAAGACAGAAAAATAGAAATCTTTACTTTGTACAAGGGTATTGCTGAGACTTTGAATATCTCCTAGCCCACCGCTACCACCAGAAATAAGGATGTGATAGGGAGCTGAAAATTTATTCTCTGAACGAGGAATGAAGCACTCATCTATTGGTATCCCAGTTACGAAAATAGTTTGGGGGTTAATCCCATGCTTGGCAGCTAATTCTGCTTTAATATATTGATCAGGTACGAAATGATAATCTATACCCTCTAGACCCCATAGTCTATTTACAAAAAAGTCTGTATAAACATTGACAACCGGTGGAGTAGAAACACCGGAAGATCTCAAGCGGCTGATTAAGAAAGACGGAAAGGCTTGGGTACAAATAATCAAATCAGGTTTTTCTTCTTTGAGAAGAGAATCCATTTTATCGAGAAATTTAATCTCATACCAGTTAAAATGTTTGGTGGATTTTGAAGGGTAGACAAAATTACGATATAACCAGACAAAAGTTTGCGGAGAATGATCAATCCAAGTTAAATAGGTTAAACGAAAGGCTTTTTCCAGAAGTTTATCAGCATAACTAAAGAAATCAATTTTCTTGCATTGGACATTAACGATTCTGCTCTCTAAAGAACGGATTAGAGCATCAGCAACAGTATGATGCCCTGTGGGCATTTGTAAAAATGGCATAAATAAGATTTTCATTCTGTCATCCGCCCCTTTCTCGATCTTTAATGACAAGTAGTAATACAACCTAGTAGGATTTATTAAATAATTGACTCCATTATGCACTCCGTTTAGTAATCTCAGTACTTCCTAGTTTTTCCTTTTAATACTTTTCTATTCCTTAAAGCTCACCAATAAGCAATTAAGCTATCAGAATGATGTTCCGTTCCACCGATGTAGATATTTGTTTGAATGTCTTTCCTAATTATTTGACCTATTTCGAATAAGGCTGTATTATGGCTCATTTCTATAAGATGTCCCATTTTTTTGCAGATTACACATAATATCTTCTGAAAAATCTTCTTTGACGATTAGAGATTTTTTAGCATACGTGGGCGAATGCTATGCTTGCCCAAACGGTTGTTCTCCTAGAAAGATAAGGATAATCATAAAAACTATTATTCATAAGCTCTCCCTTTAGTAAATATATTTTTATATATTGATACGGATATAATATTGCCAAATACTTCTCGGTTATCTTAAAAGCTTCCTGTAAATAATGTTTAAAGATTATTATTTGGGCTGGAGTGTAAAAAATGGTTAAAAAGAAAATCAATTTCGCAAACTATACAAGTATTATTGCAACTGTGGCCACGGCTGTTTTGGCGATTACAGCTTTGATTACAGTTTATATAACTGTTTCCGCTTGGAGAGAGGAAAGAGAGGCTAACAGGCCGTATTTTACTTTTCAGGAGTCACCAAAAGTGGTTGCGGGAGATTCTCTCGATTTTGAAATCAGATTTACAAATGTAGGAGAGCATCCGGCAATAAACCTATGGAGTAAGTCTGTTGTCTTCAATTCGGACTTATCATCCCAGCCAATTGCAGTAGACGAATACGCCCTTGTTAACGATATCCCCCAAAATGCTTCAGCAACTTTATTAATAACTCTAGAAAAACTTGAGGAACAAGCAAAGACAGGGAATATACCTCCACATTTTGCCGTTATTGTACTTCGTTATGAGGATCCTATAATAGATAAATACTTTGAACAGATTATATATATTCAATGGAATGGTATGGAAGATGGTAATATTTTAGCAACCAATCATGCTGAAGAGGAAGAAAAGATGAAGATAATTGATTATTTTAATAATAATAATATAAAGTTCTAATCTAAAATATTAAGGGAGTTTAACATGCAATACTTTATCCCCAAAAGAGTTTATTACGAACCACAAAGTCTGGATTATGATTTAGGCAGGGAACTGATAGATAGATTTAATAAAATGGGAATAGAGATTAACAGTACAGCCTCCCATAATCGGGTTACAGGAATTCCAGGTAAGACAGCCGCTCAGGCATACAGGGAGTCAAAAAAAACTCTGGTAATTGGTGTGCGGAGGGACAGTCCCTTTCAGACTTGTAAACCTTCAGCTCATTATCAACTGCCTTTAGTAACGGGATGTTCCGGGATGTGTGAATACTGCTATTTATCAACGAATATGGGGAAGAAACCCTATATTCGTATATATGTAAATATCGACGAGATATTGCAAACTGCTCAGCAACTAATACAAGCAAGGTCGCCAGAAATAACGGTATTTGAAGGTTCGGCAGTATCTGACCCTATTATTGTTGAAAGATATAGCAAATCATTGGAGAAAACTATTGAATTCTTTAGCAAAGAAGAATTAGGAAGGTTCCGTTTTGTAACTAAATTTACTGATATAGATTCACTCTTAGCTCTGAATCATAATAACCATTCGACCATCCGCTTCAGTATTAATTGTCAGAGCATAATAAAGAAATATGAACACGGGACTCCGACCTTGGCAGAGCGTTTGGAAGCTGCTGGCAAAATCCTGCAAGCAGGTTATCCTCTTGGCTTTCTTATTGCTCCGATTATTTTCTTTCCTGGTTGGGAAGAGGAATATGAAAGTATGGTAAAAGATTTAGCACAAAGTATAAACTCTCATAGAGGTAATGTTGACGAAAAAATCACCTTAGAATTAATTAGTCATAGGTATACCAAGCGGGCCAAATTCAACATTATGGATATCTTTCCTGAATCAGAATTACCGATGGACGAAGATAAACGGAAGTTTAAATACGGACAATTTGGTTATGGCAAATATGTTTATCCATCAGATATTATGGATCTGTTTAAAGAAAAGTTCCAAGTGTATATTGAGAAGTACCTGCCAGAGAGCGAGACTAAGTATTTTGTATAGGCGTTCCCAACAGCATGTGATATATTAATTATACTAAGAGAAATCTATGAAGTAATTAGGAGAATAAATCGAATTGGAAGCACTATTAGCTAGAACTAGAGGAGCCCTGATTGGGGTCGGCATAGGAGATGCCCTGGGAGCTACTTTGGAATTTATGACCAAAGATGAGATTAAGTATAAATACGGACTCCATACGGAGCTAACAGGAGGAGGGTATTGGGATTTAGCCCTTGGTGAAGTGACAGACGATACCGCGATGACTATAGCAGTTGCCCGAGGGATAATATCCATGCCTGAAGATCCTGTACTTAGTATTGCCAATAACTTCACAGCGTGGGCTAAATCAAAACCTAAAGATATCGGAAATATATGTAAACTTGTTCTGGAGGAAGGGCACAGAAGAGGAACTTGTTCAGAAGCAGAATGGTTAGAAATCGCAGAAACAGCCCATTTTTGGAGTGGAAAGAGAAGTGCGGGCAATGGTTCCTTGATGAGGACTATCCCTATAGTACTTGGCTATTTTAGGGATAGGGATTTAATGTTATCTCTGGCTCAAAGAGTATCGGCGTTGACCCATTTTGATAGCATAGTAGAAAAGTGTATTCGGTATTATTGTGATCTAGTAAGGACTGTATTGCTAGAAGGAAACCTTCATTCAGTTCTGCTTCAAGCTGAACAAGATGCACCTTTTGAATTAGATTTGACGACCCCGTCGGACCAGCTAAACACTTCTGGATATGTTGTACATACTTTGCAAACTGCTTTAACTTGTGTCTACCAAACGAATAGTTTTGAATCTGCACTTACTAAGGTTGTTAATTTAGGGGGAGATGCAGATACTATAGGGGCAGTTACCGGTGGTCTAGCAGGTGCTTATTACGGAGATTATGGGATACCATCAAGGTGGCTTGAGAATTTAGTTGTTAAGGATGAGCTTCGAGAACTTGCTGGTAATCTATATAAAATTGATTATCCAAGTTGAACATTTGAGTAGAAATTTTTTTGCGAAATAGTATTTTTTTAATTTGCTATTTTATAAAAATACTCTATACTAAAATAATAAGTTACCATAGGGGGTATCAACCATAGAAACTATATCTACACCTTCAAATTTTATTCATAATATCATTAGAGAAGATTTAAAACAGAATAAGAATAACGGTAGGGTACATACTCGTTTTCCTCCTGAACCCAATGGTTATCTTCATATAGGACATGCCAAATCTATTTGTTTAAACTTTGGTCTGGCTCAGGAATTTGGTGGTCTTTGCAATCTGAGATTCGATGACACTAACCCTAGTAAAGAAGAAATTGAATTCGTAGAGTCTATTAAGGAAGATGTTAGGTGGCTGGGATTCAGTTGGGATGATCGGCTGTATTATGCTTCTGACTATTTCCCTAAGCTTTATGAATTTGCAGTCGGTCTGATTAAGCTAAATAAGGCTTATGTTTGTGATTTGTCTTCGGAAGAAATTAAGGATATGAGGGGTACACTTACTCAACCAGGTAAGAATAGCCCTTATCGGGAACGTTCAGTACAGGAGAATTTAGACTTATTTGAACAAATGAAAGAAGGTCTTTTTCCCAGCGGATCAAGGGTCCTTAGAGCAAAAATAGATATGTCTTCACCTAATCTTAATATGCGTGATCCAATTATTTATAGGATAATGCATGAAGATCATCATCGAACAGGAGACAAATGGAATATTTACCCAATGTATGATTTTGCTCATCCTCTCTCTGATGCTCTAGAGAGAATCACCCATTCCATATGCACCTTGGAATTTGAAGACCATAGGCCGCTTTATGATTGGCTTATAGAACAGTTAATTCAGCAAGATCAACCAAGGCAGTATGAATTTGCTCGTCTTAATTTAACCAATACCGTTATGAGTAAACGTAAACTTCGTCAGTTAGTCGAGGGTGGCTATGTTCAAGGTTGGGATGATCCCCGGATGCCGACCATATCAGGTTTACGCCGTAAAGGATATACACCTGAATCTATCAGGGATTTTTGTAATCGGATAGGTGTTGCTAAAGCATATAGCACCGTGGATATGGCTTTGCTGGAGCATTGTGTGAGGGAGGACCTTAATGCTACAGCACAAAGAATAATGGCAGTTCTTAACCCTCTGAAAGTAGTTATTCAAAACTATCCTGAAGATCAGGAAGAGTTCTTAGAAGCTGAGAATAATCCAGCTAATCCCGAATCAGGATCACGACTTATTCCATTTTCACGTGTTATCTATATTGAGAAAGAAGATTTCATGGAAGACCCACCCAAGAAATATTTCAGACTTTCTCCTGGTCAAGAGGTTAGACTCAAACATGCATATATTATCAAGTGTGAGAATGTGATCAAAGATAAAAACGGAGAGATTAGCGAAGTACACTGCACCTATGATCCTGATACCAAGAGCGGTGGTTCAGCCAGCCAGAAAAAAGTAAAAGGAACGCTCCATTGGGTTTCCCAGCGGCATGCGGTAGATGCTGAAATAAGACTTTATGATTATCTTATAAAAGATGATCAGAATGATGATAATGTCGAACAAGATGAACAAGATTTCCTGGATATGATAAATAAAGACTCGTTAATAACCTTAAAAGGATGCAAACTTGAACCAAGCATGAAGAATACTGAACCAGGCAGCAAATTTCAATTCATGCGCCAGGGCTATTTCTGTGCTGATCTTATAGATCATAAATCGAATAGATTGATTTTTAACCGGATAGTAGGGCTAAGAGATAGCTGGGCTAAGATGAACAAATAATAAATGAAGAGATAATAAGGTACCGAACCTTGTTACCCAAGGTTCGGCTTTTTTATGTAAACTAACATGTGACTATAATAATTAAGAAGGTTATAAAATGTCAGACAACAAAAACAGAATTTCTATCTTTGGCATAAGTTCCGTCTTCACAGCTTTC
>Ga0209643_1001864_pt1 | contig 16384 bp, 18 predicted proteins | sample AutmiccBRH37_all_FD_187383 | JGI IMG/M metagenome (GOLD analysis project Ga0209643, IMG submission 187383) | Deep subsurface microbial communities from Mt. Terri, Switzerland - Autotrophic microbial communities BRH/37_all (SPAdes) (version 2) | ecosystem: Environmental > Aquatic > Deep... | reverse complement strand
GTTGGAGGCGGTCGGCATTCCGTTGGCGACCGAGTTTAGAGACAGTTGCAGCAGGAGGTAATGCAGGCCGGACTTAAATCGCTCCGCCTACCCATTAGCGACAATGCAGCGACCCTCAAGTGACCCAGGAGCGACCCCGGAAAAACTCTGGGCTTGCATAAAAATGCTTTGGTGCTTCAGTGCTTCAGTACTTCAGCGCTTTAATGCTTTAATGTGTCACATACTTTCCTAAGCGGTAAAAAAACAGGCCGGGTTTTTTAATAAACCCGGCCTGTTAACTGTTATTTTTCACGAATGGACCTGACCGTCACCATATATTATATTATTCACAATTTGGCAACCAGGTTGTTTCTGTGTATAACTTCTGTGTAGTCCTGATGTCCCAGTATCTTTTTAATCTCACGGGAATGTCTTCCCATTATTTTCTCAATATCCCGGGCTGCATAATTCACAATGCCCCGGGCTATTTCCCTGCTCTGGGGATCCATAACCGATACTGTGTTGCCCAGATCAAAACTTCCCTCCACTTTAGTGATTCCAGAGGAAAGAAGGCTTTTTCCGCTGTCCAGTATAGCCCTGGCGGCTCCATCGTCTACAAATATTTTACCCTGTATGGAGGAACTGTAGGCTATCCACCTTTTCTTGTTGTCCAGCTTCTCCAGTGGCCAGAAGGCCGTTCCAATCTCCTCGCCGGCCATTATTCTGCGCACCACATCCTTCCGGGAAGCGTTGCCCAGAACCATCACAGCCCCGGAGTGCATGGCAATCTTTGCCGCCTGAAGCTTAGTCATCATGCCGCCGGTGCCAACACTGCTGCCCGACCCTCCGGCAGCCCTCTCCATTTCCCCGGTAATCTCCCTTACCTCGGGAATAAGCCCGGCCCCGTTCATTAATCTTGGGTCTCCGGAGTACAGCCCGTCCACGTCGGAAAGCAGCACAAGCACATCAGCATCCACCAACCCCCCCACCAGGGCGGCCAGGGTATCATTATCACCCAGTTTTATTTCATCAACGGCCACAGTATCGTTTTCATTTATAATTGGTATAACCCTTAGGCTCATCAGTGAATACAGTGTGTTTCGGGCGTTAAGAAACCTCTTGCGGTCAGAAAAGTCCTCTTTGGTCAGTAGAATCTGCCCCACGGTTACTCCATACTCAGCAAATAATTTTTCATATATATGCATGAGCATTCCCTGCCCCACTGCCGCAGCAGCCTGTCTCTCCGGTATATTCTTGGGGCGCCGGGTAAAGCCCAGCCGGTTAAAACCAACCCCCTGCGCGCCTGAAGTAACCAGTATGACATCCAGTCCCCGGTTATTGAGATCGGAGAGCTCTCTGGCCAGAGATTCCATCATAGAAATATTGGGCTTGCCGCTCTGGTAGATCAGAGAACTGGATCCCACCTTTACCACAAGCCTGCCGGCGTTTGTCAAATCTGATCTTACCCTCATATTAACCTCACTAAAAAGAGCTATTCTGAGTACTCGAAGTCAAAATTTCTTATCCTGACCAGGTCCCCATTTTTGGCCCCGGCCTTGCGAAGCGCCTTGTCAATTCCCATTAGATACATTATTCTCTGCAGCCGGCTTAGCCCCTCCTCGTTTTCCAGATCAGTCATGGCCACATGGCGCTCAATTTCCTTACCCCCCACGGTAAAGACACCTTCATGTTTTTCAATGCTAAACCTGGGTTCGGGCCTGTGTACCTCGGCTATATCCTGTTCCCTCGCTTGCGGTTCCTTTGCCGGGATGCTTTCCAGAAGCCGGGAAAGCCTGGTCACAAGCCTGTCCACACCTTCTCCGGTAAGGGCGGAAATGGGAAAGACTTCGTACCTCTCCCCCAGTTCCCTTACTAAAACCTCCAGGTTTTCCCGGGAACCGGGTGCATCCATCTTGTTGGCGGCAACCAGCATGGTTCTTTCCATTAACTCCGGTTTATACAGTTCCAGTTCACGGTTTATGGTATTAAAATCTTTAACCGGGTCACTCTGGTCCGAACCAGAAACATCCACCAGGTGTACCAATACCCGGGTCCTCTCCACATGCCTTAAAAATTCATGGCCCAGCCCGGTACCGGAATGGGCTCCCTCGATCAGACCGGGAATGTCCGCCACCACAAAACTATTGCCTTCATCCACCCTGACCATACCCAGGTTGGGTACTACGGTGGTAAAGGGATAGTCAGCTATTTTGGGCCTGGCTGCGGATATCTTGGCAATAAGACTGGATTTGCCGGCATTGGGCAACCCCACCAGTCCCACATCGGCCAGCAGCTTCAACTCAAGGCTAATCCAGCGCTCTTCCCCGGGCTCTCCCTTTTCCGCCAGCTTTGGAGCCTTATTGATCATGGTGGCAAACCTGGTGTTCCCTCTGCCTCCCCGGCCCCCCCGGGCCACTACCAGCCTCTGCCCGCCTTCGGTAATGTCTCCAATAAACTGCCCGGTTTCTGCGTCTCTCACCACGGTACCCACCGGAACTCTGAGAATCCGATCTTTACCTGTGTAGCCGTGCATATTTTTACCCATGCCGTGCTGGCCCCGCTCAGCCTTGTAATGCATTTGATACCTGAAGTCAACCAAGGTGCGCAGGCCTTCGTCAGCAATAAGAATAATATCTCCACCCCTGCCGCCGTCACCACCCCAGGGGCCTCCTTCGGGAACGTATTTCTCCCGTCTAAAGGCCGCCGACCCATTCCCCCCGTCTCCACCCTTGATATAAATTTTTGCCTTGTCGTAAAACATAAGATCTCCCATTTCTCTTGAAGGTATAGCTATATTATGCGCGGATATTGTGCTGATCAGGCAGATTCCTGGGAAAAACAACAAATATTTCTCCTCCGCCCCCGGTAACTACCATTCCCACCTTACCCCCGTAAGGAATCAATTTGTTCCCGATCAGGGCAAGCCGGGACTGGGCGCCATCCACCTCCCTGTGGGAGGGGTCCGGAGAAAAAATCCTGAATACATATTTTTTTTCATTTTCCGCAAGAGAAATTTTCAGAGTACGGTCGGGAACACCTGGAGGAACCAGGCATTCCAGGGATTGAGCAAATACCTCCTCCACCACCTCTGCCAGAATTTTTCCTGGCACTGCACAGGCATCAAGGTTGGTATCTATTTCATATATGACCTCCACCTGATGCTTGCCGGCAATAAAGTGACCGACCAGCAATGACGCTGACACCTCGGGAACAAGCAGGTGACCTACCTTACTGAGCCTTTCCACTTCCAGGCTAACCTGGTTTATATACTCCCTTACCCTGTCCACCTTGTTTAACTGTATCAGCCCGGATATAACCTGCAAATGATTCAAGAAATCGTGTCTTTGCACTGACATGATTTCTAAAAATATTGCCGTATCCAAAATAAAGCCCCCTCATGTGCCATAATATGGTAGGGTTTCGACCAAAAAGACACTTTCTCCTGCAACAACTAAAATCCTGATTTCATTGTCAACGAAGAATTATCCACAATTCCTTTTTATCAAAAAGCGTACATGCTTTCGTAAGTCTACGGTCCTATGCCAATAATTATCAACAGGTTATCCACAGAGAATTTTAGTATACTTTGTTATAATCTGACATACTATTGAAGAATCCCGGTTTATACCCGCAGCCTCCTGTCAAGCAGGTCATGTACCCTCTCAAACAGTAACCCTGTGACAAACCAGAGGGGCGCCATGTCCAGCCGAATCAAGCCGTCTATTTCCCATCTGGTATGCCCTGTGTAATCCCAGGGACTTACCCCGGTGACCAGCCGTATAATACCCCCTGTTGAGTATTCTATAGTCCAGATCAACAAAACCCATATAATTCCACGCAATAACCACGGCCACCAGCGCATCCTGTCATGCAGGGGTTCCATGACGATTGCCAGACCGTAAATGGGGAACATCCAAAGGCAGGTTACAGCCACCAGCCGCAAATCTCCCCTCAAGGCCGAACCCATTCCGGTATAAGTTATTTCCAGAGCCCATCCCAGAAGCCCATATATTATAAATCTGATATATTTCATATCTGTATTTTGCTTTGGGAGGTTTTAAAATATTAAGGTTTAAAATTCCTTGGAAAGGATGCAAAATCCTGGTGATTCCACAATGGACTTGCCTTTTTTTTTCGCATGGTTTATTCTTAGAGTAAAAAAAGGGGAGGAGAGTTTAGGGTGGAAGTACAAATTCTATCAGTTCTGGGCATTGCTCTGGGTGCGGCCATTGTAGCCATGCTGGTTAGCGGCACCGCCAAGGATATAACCCTGGCCACCACCAGGTTTGATAATATGGGTGACCAGCGCCATTAAAAGGAAAGGGGACACACCTCTCTAGTTCGACTGCCTCTGGGGGTCAGAGGAATGTCCCCGATTTGTCCGAGAATAGCAGTATGGCCTCCCTTACCAGCTTGGCCGCGGTAATTGCGGTGCGTTCCGACTGGTCATAGGGAGGGCACACCTCCATCAGGTCAAAACCCACCACATTCAGGCCTGAAAGAGCTTCCAGCGCTGAAAACAACTGGTCCGGACTACATCCACAGGGCTCAGGGGTACCGGTTCCGGGAGCATAAGCAGGATCAAGCACATCGATGTCCAGGGAAATATAAACCGGCCTGCCTTTAAGATCCTGGGCGACCCTTACAATATTTTCCGTATTTAACTCGGGATAAATGTTTGTGTTGGCTCTGGCATATGCAAATTCTTCTCTGGTGCCTGATCGGATACCGAACTGAAAAATTTTGTCGCCACCTATAACTTCGGATATGCGCCGCATTACTGTGGCATGGGAAAGGCTCATGCCCAGGTACTGTTCCCTGAGGTCGGCATGGGCGTCAAAGTGAATAACCGAAAGTTCAGAATGCAGACTGGCTGCGCACTTCACCGCCGGGAGGGTAACCAGATGTTCGCCCCCCAGCATAATCAGCAGTTTTCCGTCCCGAAAAACCTTGTCCGCTGATTTGGCGATCCTTTCCAGATTTTCTTCCAGTTTTCCTGGTACAATTAATACATCCCCCAGATCGGTGTACGCAAATTCTGCAAGATCCCTGTCCAGGCTGGGGCTGTACTCTTCCAGCACCTCACTGACACTGCGTATCTGCCTGGGCCCGTTCCTTGTGCCGCTCCTGAAGCTTACCGTCTGATCCATGGGCGCTCCCAGAATAACAGCCCGGGACTTCTGGTAATCATCACTGCTGCCCATGAATCCACTGAATATTTCAGTATACATTTATACTCCCCCTTCACTGGAATAATCCGGAGGCTGCCGTCAGCCGTCCCCTGATCATTATTGTCATTTTACCAGTTCTTTGACGAACTCCGGCAAAACAAAGGAGGAGCTGTGAATCTCCGGGTTGTAGTATCTGGTTTCCATCTTAGGTATGCTGTTTATGTCTACTTCCAGAGGGTCATGCTTTTTGCTGCCCATGGTGAAGGACCACAGTCCCCCGGGGTAGGTTGGTATGCTGGCCATGAAAAACCTGGCCACTGGAAAAATGGAACGGACATCCCCTATTATTCTCGGTATCAGTTCCCTGTTGTAAAAGGGCGACTCTGTCTGAGCCACGAACAGACCATTTTCAGTAAGGGCGTTGTAAACATCCCTGTAAAAATCCGCCCCAAAAAGCCCTACGGCCGGACCTACCGGATCGGTGGAATCCACAATAATCATGTCGTATGTATCGGGGTTTTCTTTGACATGCTTTATCCCGTCATCAACAATTACTTCCGCCCTGGGGTCATTTAGCCCGCAGCTTATTTCAGGAAGGAATGCCCTGGCTGATTCTACAACCTTTCCGTCGATCTCAACCAGGGTCACCTTTTCAACTGATTTATGCTTCAGTATTTCCCTGACCGACCCTCCGTCTCCCCCACCTACAACCAGAACACGGCGGGGTTTTTCCAGGGTGTTCAAACCTACGTGGGTGATCATTTCATGATATACAAATTCATCTGCGACGGTGGTCTGAATGACACCATCCAGCAGCAACATCTTTCCGAATTGAAGTGTTTCAGCAATCATTATTTCCTGAAACCTGGTTTTTTCGCGGTAAAGCGTTTTTAGCACCCGGCATCCAATGGTGAGGTTTTCGCTCTGGTACTCGGTAACCCACAAATTCAAAACTCTTTTCCCCCAAACGTATCATTTTTATCAGTCATTCCGGTTCTCCGGGATCTTAGTACCACATAGGTACGGCCGCAAGGGCACAACCTATTTTTTGAACCCTGTGCTCGGTGGCGGCAATTTTCATTTCCACAAGTTCCATTCCGCGAGTCACAAACGCCTCTTTCAACATCCTTTCAATCTCACTGTAGGCATCATCCCTGGAACCCTCACAGGAATGCTCCATTATTACCCCGAAGGCATCCTTTGAAAAGCCCACACCCACCGCAGCCGAAATAAGCTTCCCGGGCTCCTGGCTGATGATGTAACCGTATGCGGTGGGGACAAGGGATCCGGGCGGTATAACCAGATCATTGTCCAGATCAACCCCGGGGGGCAGGATGCTACTGACCCGGAGAAGGTTGATATTTCCTATCCGCCCCGCCAATAACGCATTATCAAAGGCTGTTAAACTACTATTTCCCTCAGAGCTGGCAGCGGTAAGAAAAAATTTTTTTGGCGTGGGCAGCATATTCATTCCTCCTGTGCTAAAAAACATACAGGTATAATTATATACAGAATAACATGAAAGACAACATGTTTTTACTGTCATTTCCTAAATTTTAACGATGTCTTCCACCTGTATAGTTTTGTCCTCCCGGAGGAAATATATGAAAGAAATTTCATTTCTTTCGGAGGAGGGGTAATAATGTCTAAAACAGTAATCGGAACTTTTAACAGCCGCACAAATGCGGAAAAGGCAGTGGGGGATCTGAAAGGAAAGGGTTATGACAGGGACGTCTCCATTCTGGCCAAAGATCATAAGGGCGGGCAGGATACCAACAAATACAGCACTCAATTCACCGGGGGAGATCCGGTGGCCGACGGGGCCAGCACCGGCGGGGTGGTTGGCGGCCTGGTGGGACTGGCTGCCGGAGCCGGCGCCCTGGCCATCCCGGGAATAGGACCACTTCTGGCGGCCGGCCCCATTGCGGGACTTCTTTCCGGGGCAGCCACCGGGGGAATTGTAGGAGGCCTGGCCGATTACGGTATACCTGAAGACAGGGCCAGGTTTTTCCAGGATAGGGTAAAACAGGGCAGTGTCCTTGTTTCGGTGCGCTGTGCCGACACCAAAGCCGAGGAAGCATCCGGGATATTAAACAAGTATGGCGGCCAGGACGTGGAGATTCACTAAGCACAGTTTAAAAAGCCGGCAAACTTCGGGGGTTGGCCTTCAGGGCCAGCCCCTATTAAGTCGTCGGTCGTCAGTAATTAGAGCCTCTCTAATTTGGCGGTTACCTCTTTATATATGGTTTTATAAACCAGGGCGTCCTCGGCTTGACGACCGTCGGACTCGCAAATAACGGTAAACTCCGCAGAACGCTTAGACAACTGCCGGGCCAGGTGAGTAAAATCCGGGCCAAACCCCTGGTCTCTGGTGGTGCGATGCCTCTTTTCACCAGCTTCCGTATACTCCACAGGGCTGAAATGAATATGTATCCTTTTAAAAGCGTCTTTGCCCAAAACCGATTCCATCCTGTCAAATACAGCGGCAAAGGCCTCTTCCGCCACCATCCCCCCCTGGCTGACAGCGTGCAGGTGCCCGAAATCAATAGCCGGTATTATGTTTGGATTCACACTGCACAGATCCAGAACCTCATCCAAACTCCCCAGGAGACTTTTCTTGCCCATGGTTTCAGGGGCCAGGAAAATATCACCGAAACCTTCATCCAGTGCCTGTTTTGAAACTTCCCCCAAAAAAGATCTGGCCCTTTTCAGGGAATCCTCCCTGCTATCTTTCTTTCCCGACCCGGGGTGAAAAACCACCACCCTCGCCCCCATCCACCGGGCGGCAGTCAGGGCTTTCATAATATGGCTTCTGGTTTTCTCCCTCAGATCTTGGTCAGCGGCAGCCAGATTTATATAGTATGGCGCATGTATACTGAGATAAATGCCGTTTTCCGAGGCCAATTGCCCCAGTTTACGGGCGGTCTCTTCCCCAATGTTGACACCACGGCCGCACTGATACTCATACGCATTAAGACCCTTTAATTTCAGCCATCCGGGCATGTCCAGAGAGCTTTTACAGCCTTCCTCGTAAAATGCACTGGAATTACCAGCCGGTCCGAATCTGATATTCAATTTATAGACACCTCTTTCTACTCTTTAACCCTGCACTTTCTTACCAAATATAATCCCCCTCGATTCAGTTTGTAAATAATGTTTCCTTATAAGAATGAGATTTTTTTAATTCGGAAGGAATTTCCTCTATATTCCTGTAATAACATATTTAGTATGTAGCGAGGGGGTCATGTTTTGCACAAAAAGCAGCTTATCATTGTCACCATGCTTCTTGGACTGCTTATTCTATTCAGTGCCGGTAACGGTACCGGCTGGAACGCTGGCAGCAAGGACGAGATAGTAATAATGCAGGGAGGCTTGCCGGATAGCCTGGATCCGGTTAAAAATTCCTCATTTGAAAATGCGCTTCCCATTTCCGGAATTTATGAGGGCCTGGTAAAGCTTAACCCGGAAACATTATCCCCCGAGCCGTGCATTGCCGACAGTTGGGATGTGTCGGAAGATGGAAAGCGCTGGACCTTCTTTCTTAAGCCCGGAATACATTTCAGCGATGGCACACCCTGTGACGCCGAAGCAGTCAAGGCCAGCATGTCCAGGGCTATGGAACTGCAGGACAGCCAACCATACTCTTCCTTTATTTTCGGTCCTGTCTCTTCAATTGAAACCGAGGAAAGATACACCATATCTTTTATCTTAAAACATCCCTTCTCCCCTTTTCTAAAGAATCTGGCTCTTCCTCTCGGGGCGCCGGTGGTTAGCCCCTCAGCGCTAAAGAAGTATGGAGATCAGTTCTGGAAACACCCTTCGGGTACCGGACCTTATTTATTAAAACAGCACGATAAAGATGCCCTGGTGCTGCAGTCCAATCCCCGTTACCGCAGAGAGCCTGCTTTAACCGGGAGGATTACCTTCAAAGCAGTGCCGGACTCCACCAAACGGACCAAATATTTATTGGAAAGAAAGGCTGATATAATATTTTCCCCCAACAGGGATAACACCGATAAGATACGGGCCGCCGGTATGAAACTGATCTCCCGGCCTGGGCTGGATGTAAGTTACTTGGGATTTTACACAGATAAACCGCCCTTTAACAATAATTTTCTGAGGAATGCCGTGGCCGGTGGGCTGGACAGGGAAAAGATGGTGGCCGATGTATTGGAAGGAGAGGGTATACCCGCCGCCAGTATTGTTCCTCCGCCCATTTCCTCCGTTAAAAATGCTAACCCTGTAAAATATAATCCGGATCAGGTCCGCAGGATACTGTCCAGAGAGGGATATCCCGGCGGAATAGACCTCACTCTGGCAACCTACCAGGACAGCAGAAGATACTGCCCCCCGGGAGGAAATGCCCTGGCCGAAGAAATAAAAAGACAGTTGGAGCCTGCCGGTATACGGATAACTATACAGTCCAGGCCATGGGACGATCACAAGGAAGCCATACGCGCAAAGACAGGAGACCTTTTCCTGTACGGCTGGACCGGAGATAACGGCGATCCCGACAATTTTATGTATACTCTTCTGAATTCTTCTCAGATTGAACACGGTCTTAACACATCCGGCTATAAAAATGATCGACTTGACGTATTTCTGGCAACAGCCCGCAGGGTTTCAGATTACAAATCCAGGAGTTTACTATACGCTCAGGCTGAAAGCATTATACAGGACGAGATCCCTGTATTGCCTTTAAATCACAGCATGGTAAGGATAGCCCACGGTTCAGGCATCGAAAATTTGATGGCTTCCGGTTTCGGGCTGGTGGATCTTTATTCTGTTAAAAAGGGATAGGAAGAAACGAAATATATTTTCCTTTAATTACCTGCATAAGCGTCCCCTATCGGCAAATACTAAATTCCGGAAGCCGGAAGGCATAAAAATATTTATCCAAGGGGGAAATAATCTTATGGATCAGGTAGTACAGCTTCAGCAACAGCTTCAAAGACTTCAGCAGGAAATTAGCGGCATCAGCCAGGTCTGCAACCAGCTTCAGCAGTCCGAGCAGACCAACGCCATTCAGCTCCAGCAAATGACCCAAAAGGAATTCCTGGCCTCCCAGGGACTGCGACGGATTCAACAGGCCGCCAACCAATTAAGCCAGGAAGTAAACCAGATCTCTAACATCACTTCACAAATTGTCAGCCAGGTGCTGCCCGTACAGAGAGCATTACAGACCACCGGAGTTATTCCCGGAAGCTATGCCCTCACCAGCCATATTCCCGGTACCGGTGTATTTGGCGGCCAGTTCGGAACCTTTGGACAGGGAACAGCTCAAATGGCCCAGTTTCCCGGACTTAACCTCGGCGCAATAACTTCCCAACTGCCTCTTCACACCCAGGGCTACAGCGCCAACGCATCAGGCACCGGAAGCCAAATGGGAATTGGCAGCCAGTCGTTGTCCAATGCCGGAACCAGCCAGTTCCAACAGCAGCCATGGGGAACCAACATCTATTCTCAGGGTCTGCAAAACCCCAGCTTGGCTGCAACCCAGCAGTGGGGCCAGCAGAGCAACTTATCCGGAACCGGTTTTGGCTATTCCCCATATCAGGCGAATCAGTTCGGGTTCAGGTAAAAATTATTAAGGAAGTATACAGGGAGGCTCTACACAGCCTCCTTTTTACTTTTTACAACAATAGAAAAATAAAATAGACATTATATGTCCCTTAACATTTTTTACCATAATTACTATAATTACTGCAGTAACTTTTTTAAAGCCAAAATAAAAAACCAGGGGGTGAAGTCATGGCCAAACCTATTAGAGAAGGCCTGTCGTACAGCCAGAGGGACATAATGGAACTGCTGATTGATTTTTCGGCCTTTAAGGACAGGGTAGAAAAAAAATTCCGGGATGTGTCAAAAGAATTAGACGGCAAGCCCAACGAGCATGAGTTATGGGTAAACCTATACCTTCTTTCAACCGATTATGCTGAGGAACTGACCAATAAAAAAGCAAAACATGAAGTGGTTCAGAAAATATCATAAAAAAACGCCCTGACGGGCGTTGCCGTCTTGCAGACGGCGGAATTCAGAAGCCAGAAGCCAGGAGCCAGAATAGTGACAGTCTGCCTTAAAAGCGACCCTCAAGCGACCCCGGAGCGACCCCGGAAAAACTCTGGGCTACATAAAAATGCTTTGGCGATTTAGCGCTTTAATACTTTAATATGACACAATATAAAGCCGGACCTTAGTGGGTCCGGCTTTATATTGTCACTAGAGAGTTATTATCTATTTTTTTCGGTATTTTTTTCTATTTTCAACCGCCTCACGGGGTATTCTAAACCAGTGATGACAAAATTTTTATTTCGATTTAGAATAGACTATACAGGCGAAGCAATATACAACCAGGAGGTGCATGGAGATGATCGATCCGGTTGCCTTTGAGGCCGGACCCCTTCAAGTGAGATGGTACGGAATTATAATGGCCGCCGCCTTTATGATTGGAACGGTTTTGGCGTACCGGCGGGCGGCCAGGGTGGGGATAAACCCGGAGCACATAATCAATATTATAACCATTATTATCCCGTCGGCCATAATAGGGGCCAGACTGTACTACGTTGCCTTCACATGGTCCGAATACAGCCATGATCCCTTAAGCGCACTGGCTATATGGGAGGGTGGCCTTGCCATACACGGCGGGATATTGGGGGGACTGTTGGCCGGACTCTGGTACGTGAAAAAACACGGGCTGCCCCTTTGGAACACCGCAGATATTCTGGCGCCCAGCCTTATACTGGGCCAGGCCATCGGTAGATGGGGAAATTTTATCAACCAGGAGGCCCACGGCGGAGCTGTATCCGAAAAATTTATAAGCCATTTCCCCGACTTTATTCAAAGGCAGATGTACATAGACGGGCGCTACTACAATCCAACCTTTCTATACGAATCAATCTGGGATTTTGGGGTCTTTCTATTCCTGACCCATTACTGGAACCGGCGAAAAATTTCCGGAGAAGTTTCTATTTTATATCTGGTTCTTTATTCGGCCGGACGCTTTGTAATTGAGGGTCTCAGGACCGACAGCCTGATGCTGGGCCCCATAAGGGTTGCCCAAATGGTCAGTATAATGCTGATCATAGGCGGTATATGGGCCTTTTACATGAGGAGAAGAAAAAACAGTTCTGCATAATCAAACATGTAGCCCCAAAACCTTGAAACCTGCCCAGTACTTGCCCAGACGCCCTTTTTATGGTAAGCTCAGTAATGTGCAAACTCATTTTTTGCATATATTTGTCGGATGTTGCATAAAAGCACTGTTTCCAGGCAGCCATAAAAATTATTGATAAGGAGGAGGTCATGGCATCCCGGAGTAAGAGAAAAGTATCGGTGAAGAATACCCCCACATCAAACGGCAGGCCGGATAACAACATGACCTATGAAATAATGGGCATAGCCGTAATTACACTGGCTTCGCTGGGCGCAGCCAGTCTATTTACCGATGCCCTGGGCGCAGTGGGTTCTCTATTGAGCCGGGGTATGGCGATACTGGCGGGGGAGAACAGGTATCTGATTATACTATCCCTGGTGCTTCTGGGTGTCAAACTGATTAAGGAAAAGAGATCATTCCGTATGACTCCCCGGGCCATAGGGTTTGTGATTCTGGCACTGGTTTTTCTCACCCTAGCCCACATTGAGGCGCCGCGGGACAGCCTTTTCAGCTACGGCCTTAAGGGCCGGGGCGGGGGAATTGCCGGGGCCGGCCTGGCATATGCCCTGACAGCTTGCTTCGGAATGGTGGGATCCTATATTATACTGTCATCCCTTTCACTGGTGTCCCTGATACTGATCACCGGTTATACTCTGGCTCAACTTGGTTTTCTGGCCGCACTCAGAGCCCGGAAGGCCGGCAGCAGGATATGGAAATGGATATTTAACTTCCTCTTTGAAGATATTGAACCTGAGGAAAAAGAAGATAACCGGAACACCATGGTCATCGGCGGAAACCCCGGGGACAGGTTGTCAGAGGTAGCGGCCACACTGGAGACAGTCCCCTCACCCTCGACGGGGGATAACCCCGGGCAGAAAAAGAAAAACTCCAGGGTACGGGCGGACATCCCGGACATCCCCCCCATGTCCCTGGCTGACGGGCGCATTTACCGCCTGCCCCCCATTAGTCTTTTAAAGCCCCCGGAAAAAACTAAAAATGAGGTTTCGAATAAGGAAATAGCGGATACGGCCCGTTTGTTGGAATCCACCCTGGAAAGTTTCGGTATAATGGCCAAAGTTACCGGGGTGTCGGTGGGGCCGGCCATTACACGCTATGAAATACAACCTCCGCCCGGCATCAAGGTCAGCCGCATTGTAGGCCTGGCCGACGACATAGCTCTCAATCTGGCTGCCCCGGGAGTGCGCATAGAGGCGCCTATCCCCGGAAAAGCTGCAGTTGGCATAGAAGTTCCCAACAGGGAAATTTCCCCGGTAACCTTAAGGGATCTGATTGAAAGCAAGGAATTTACAGACTCCCGGTCTAAACTCTCGGTGTCCCTAGGTAAGGATATAGCCGGAACCACTGTGGTGACCGACCTGGGAAAAATGCCTCACCTCCTGGTGGCCGGCGCCACCGGGTCCGGGAAGAGTGTCTGCATAAACACACTTATAGCCAGCATACTCTTCAAAGCAACCCCGGACGAGGTAAAACTCCTGATGGTGGACCCCAAAATGGTAGAGTTGGCCACTTATAACGGCATACCTCACCTGATTTCCCCGGTGGTAACCGACGCTAAAAAGGCAGCCGGAACCCTTCGCTGGGCAGTGAAGGAAATGGAGCGCCGCTATGAGCTGTTTGCATCGGTGGGGGTCCGGGACATCGGAAGATATAATAAAAGCTGTAAGCCCCCCGCTGAAGATGACAGACAGTCCCTCCCGTATATTGTTATTATCATAGACGAGCTGGCTGACCTGATGATGGTGGCCCCCGCTGATGTGGAAGATTCCATCTGCCGCCTGGCCCAAATGGCCAGGGCTGCCGGGCTGCACCTGGTGATAGCAACCCAGAGGCCCTCGGTTGATGTTATCACCGGACTGATTAAGGCCAATATACCCTCAAGGATTTCTTTTGCAGTCTCTTCCCTGGTGGACTCCCGCACAATTCTGGACATGGGGGGAGCTGAGAAGCTTCTGGGAAGAGGCGATATGCTGTTTTTCCCGGTGGGCGCAGCAAAACCTGTAAGGCTCCAGGGAGCATACCTCTCGGACACTGAAGTTGAGTGCCTGGTTTACCACCTGAAGGATCAGGCCCAGCCCGTTTACGACGATCAGGTTCTCACCATGCCACCGGCCGAAGACAGAGACTGTAACGCGGAGGAAGATAACGATGACCTGCTGGTTCAGGCAGTCAAAATTTTTATTGAAAGCGGCACGGCCTCAATTTCCCTGCTCCAGCGCAGACTCCATATAGGATACGCCAGGGCTGCCAGGCTGGTTGACATAATGGAAAGGCGGGGAATTGTGGGTGGTTTCGAGGGAAGTAAACCCCGTAGTATCAAAATGTCTCTGGATCAATTCCAGAAGACCTTCAGAGAACAGATGTAAATCATCCTGTACATTGCCCTCTTCCCTAACCAGTTAAAATATGCAATAATATTTATGTAAACCTCAACCCAGATCATGAAAAGGAGGTGCAGGTATTAAAAATAAATTTTTTGGCCTGGTGATTTTATCCATTCTGACTCTGACTCTGTACTGGCTGTATACCGGCAGTTCCGGTGAACCTCAGAACATCCCGGACATTAAAAAGGTGGAAGCCCAGAAGGAGTCAATGGATTTAGCCATATACTATTTTAAAATAACTGGTTCTGACGCTTATCTGGTAAGGGAAATACACAGCGTTCCCTACAGCGATGACGGACCCGGCTCGGCAATAAAGGAGCTTATCGGGGGAGAGCCTAAAACCCCGGGGGCAGAAAGAGTTTTGCCTGCCGATACCAGGCTTCTGGGTATCAGCATAAAAGATAGCCTGGCCATGGTTGATTTTTCCTCAGAGGTCCTAAAGACCGGTGTTGGATCAACCGGAGAAGCCCTTGGCATTCAGAGTATCGTCAATACACTGACCGAATTTCCCCAAATCCGGGAGGTTTCCTTCCAGGTGGAAGGAAAGTCCGACGGACGGGCCATGGACTGGTGGGGACATGTTGGACTTTACGGACAGCCTTTTAAAAGAAACCTGGAAAAAGTACACCAACCGGCCATCTGGGTTACTCATCCCGTGGCGGGGCAGGTATCCGGAGTCCCTCTGCTGATTAAGGGCAGCGCCAGAATTCCCGGAGGCGGAGTTAAGGCCCGTCTACTGGACGAGAACGGCAAAAAAATAGCCGAGAGCACCGCCGCCTCACCCACAACTCCAGGCAGGGGCGGCTTTGAAATCAGTATAACCTATACCCCTCCGGGAAAAGGAAAAGGCACCCTCGAGGTTTTCTGGAACAGTTCCGGGGAAGAATCCCCCCGGGATACCGTAAAAATACCGATACAATGGCCATGATTTATGACATACTAACAGAAAGATTCACAGGGAATTGTCTTAAACACAATATACAAGGAGGTTACAGTTTTGTCCAGGCAGAAGCAGTTTGTACAGGAAATACCCAGATCCGACAATATTGAGGTGATCACCGAAAGGGTGCGAAAAGATCTGGCTTGGGTACTGGTGGGAATACTGGTTGCAGTAAGTTCCGGACTGGCAGTAGGTAATTTCTTTAAATTTTAAAAAATTTCCTGTATTTCCCGAAAGCCCCCGGTTTTGGTTCCGGGGGCTTTGTATTCTATCCCCTGTTCATAAAGAACCAGACGGCCAGAGCAACTGCGCTAAGGCCCCACCTTATCGCAAATATTTTATCCGGGCTTACCAGACCCTTCATTTTTATCCACTCGGCAACTGCCACAGGCAAAATAAGGACTATAAAAAACGCCCTGGCTATGGGTAAGAAACCTGGATTATTAACGCTCAGAAACCACAGCAGCAATGCCCAGATCAGTATGGCGGCGGCGATAAGGGACGGGCCCTGCAATTTTCTTCGGGTCAAAAAAATCACTCTCCTTAACTGAATCTTTCCACCAGGACATGTTAAAATCCTTCCTTTACTTTAAGGAAAGGGGACACACCTCCCTAGGAGGCTGTTGAAAAAGTCCATCTGCGGCGTTGCGGCGGCGGCTTCAATGCTCAACGTACAAGGAGTACGCCTCCGCTTGAAGCCTTGCCGCGCCTTGCATCTGGAGCTTTTTGAACAGCCTCC
>Ga0209643_1001861_pt1 | contig 16408 bp, 13 predicted proteins | sample AutmiccBRH37_all_FD_187383 | JGI IMG/M metagenome (GOLD analysis project Ga0209643, IMG submission 187383) | Deep subsurface microbial communities from Mt. Terri, Switzerland - Autotrophic microbial communities BRH/37_all (SPAdes) (version 2) | ecosystem: Environmental > Aquatic > Deep... | reverse complement strand
ACCTAATCCGACAGGTGGCTGATCTTCACTTCTGCGTCCCTCCTTACGGTCGAACGACTTTTACCAGGTACAGGAATATTAACCTGTTTCCCATCGCCTACGCCTTTCAGCCTCGGCTTAGGACCTGACTAACCCTGAGATGACTAACATTGCTCAGGAAACCTTAGATTTTCGGCGAAATGATTTTTCATCATTTTTATCGTTACTTATGCCTACATTTGCTTTTCTATTCGCTCCAGCATGTCTCGCAACACACCTTCGCTGCAAATAGAATGCTCCTCTACCGATTCTTACGAATCCCATAGCTTCGGTAAATAGTTTAAGTCCCGGGTATTGTCGACGCTAAGTCGCTTGACTAGTGAGCTATTACGCACTCTTTAAATGAATGGCTGCTTCTAAGCCAACATCCTAGTTGTCTAAGCAACTTAACATCCTTTCTCTGTTAACTATTATTTTGGGACCTTAGCTGATGGTTTGGGTTCTTTCCCTTTTGGCAATGAAGCTTATCCCCCACTGCCTGACTCCCGAGAAACATTTGTCCGGAATTCGGAGTTTGTCTGGGTTTGGTACCGTTGTGACAGCCCTAGCCCAATCAGTGCTCTACCTCCGGCAAACTTTTACTCGAGGCTAGCCCTAAAGCTATTTCGAGGAGTACGAGCTATCTCCAAGTTTGATTGGTCTTTCGCTCCTACCCTTACCTCATCCAAGCGGTTTTCAACCCACACTAGTTCGGACCTCCATGAGGTTTTACCCTCACTTCATCCTGGACAAGGGTAGATCACCTGGTTTCGCGTCTAGCGCCAGCTACTTAACGCCCTATTCAGACTCGCTTTCGCTACGGCTTCCCATCTTAGATGGTTAACCACGCAACTGACGACTAACTCGTAGGCTCATTATCCAGAAGGCACGCTGTCATCCCCGAAGGGACTCCAACTGCTTGTAAGCATACGGTTTCAGGTACTATTTCACTCTCCTGTTAGGAGTACTTTTCACCTTTCCCTCACGGTACTATGCGCTATCGGTCATTGAGGAGTATTTAGTCTTAGCAGATGGTTCTGCCAGATTCACACAAACTTCCACTTATTTCGTGCTACTTGGGTTTGTCTTCCAAGATATTATATCATTTTCGCTTACAGGACTATCACCCCCTATGGTTGAACTTTCCAGATCATTCAGCTAATGATAAAATTAATCTCGACTTATTTGCAATTCAGTCTGAAAACACCCCACAACACCGTCAACACAACGATTGCATTCTTTAACATGTTGATCGGTTTAGACTCTTTCCCGTTCGCTCGCCACTACTTAGGAAATCATTATTATTTTATATTCCTCCAGGTACTTAGATGTTTCAGTTCCCTGGGTTTGCTTCGTATATCCTATGTATTCAGATATAGATTCTTAGACATTACTCTAAGAGGGTTGCCCCATTCGGAAATCCACGGGTATTAGGTTGCTTCCACCTCACCGTGGCGTATCGCCGGTAACTGCGTCCTTCATCGCCTCTCAATGCCAAGGCATCCGCCGTATGCCCTTAGTAACTTAGCCAAAATCTATAAAAAGATAGATGTTTAGTTTATATTTTCTTAGTTTACGCTATATAAAATTGCTTTTATATTTAAGATTACTCTTAGGTAATACTTTTGATATTATTAGACTCTTAGTGAAAATGTTATACACATTTTCTCTCTTTCAATTTTTCAAAGAACAAAATAAATTTTTTAGTGGAGCTAAACGGGATCGAACCGTTAACCTCCGCCTTGCAAGGGCGGCGCTCTCCCAATTGAGCTATAGCCCCTAATAATCATATTAGGGCTGGGTGGTTGTTATTAACTATCTTAAAACACATCGCCCTTTTGGTGGGCCTGAGTAGAATTGAACTACTGACCTCACGCTTATCAGGCGTGCGCTCTAACCAACTGAGCTACAGGCCCATTTGTTAGTAACAGCCATTAAAAGCTATTCTTTCAATCTTATAAAGAACTATATAAAAGAAAGAGGAGCAACTAATAAAACATAAGTAAAAGTACCGATTACTCTTTAGAAAGGAGGTGATCCAGCCGCACCTTCCGGTACGGCTACCTTGTTACGACTTAGCCCCAGTCACCAGTTTTACCTTCGGCAGCTCCCTCCTTACGGTTGGGTCACTGACTTCGGGTACCCCCGGCTTCCATGGCTTGACGGGCGGTGTGTACAAGGCCCGGGAACGTATTCACCGCGCCGTGCTGATGCGCGATTACTAGCAATTCCAGCTTCATGTAGTCGAGTTGCAGACTACAATCTGAACTGAGGATGCCTTTTAGGGATTGGCTCCACCTTGCGGCTTAGCAACCCGTTGTAGCACCCATTGTAGCACGTGTGTAGCCCTAGACGTAAGGGCCATGCTGACTTGACGTCATCCCCACCTTCCTCACTACTTGCGTAGGCAGTCCCATTAGAGTGCCCAGCATAACCTGATGGCAACTAATAGTAGGGGTTGCGCTCGTTGCGAGACTTAACCCAACACCTCACGGCACGAGCTGACGACAGCCATGCAGCACCTGTGCAGATGCCATTGCTGGAAGGATACTTTCGTATCCGGTCATCTGACTTTTCAAGCCTAGGTAAGGTTCTTCGCGTTGCATCGAATTAAACCACATGCTCCACTGCTTGTGCGGGCCCCCGTCAATTCCTTTGAGTTTCAACCTTGCGATCGTACTCCCCAGGTGGAATACTTAATGCGTTAGCTGCGGCACTGATACCTATTGGTACCAACACCTAGTATTCATCGTTTACAGCGTGGACTACCAGGGTATCTAATCCTGTTTGCTCCCCACGCTTTCGCGCCTCAGCGTCAGTTATGGACCAAGTAGCCGCCTTCGCCACTGGTGTTCTTCCAGATATCTACGTATTTCACTACTACACCTGGAATTCCGCTACTCTCTTCCAAACTCAAGACTTGTAGTTTCAACGGCAGTTCTATAGTTAAGCTATAGGATTTCACCGCTGACTTACAAGCCCGCCTACGCGCCCTTTACACCCAGTAAATCCGGACAACGCTTGCCCCCTACGTATTACCGCGGCTGCTGGCACGTAGTTAGCCGGGGCTTTTTCTTAGGGTACCGTCAATGCTTGCTTTCAACAAGCTTTTTCGTCCCCTACAAAAGAAGTTTACAACCTTACGGCCTCCATCCTTCACGCGGCGTTGCTGGGTCACCCTTTCGGGCATTGCCCAATATTCCTCACTGCTGCCTCCCGTAGGAGTCTGGACCGTGTCTCAGTTCCAGTGTGGCTGATCATCCTCTCAGACCAGCTACTGATCGTAGCCTTGGTGGGCTGTTACCCCGCCAACTAGCTAATCAGTTACAAGCCCATCTCTAGACGTCTACTACGACTTTAACAACATCACCATGTGGTGCCGCTGCATTATACGGTATTAGCATTTCTTTCGAAGTGTTATCCCATATCTAGAGGTAGGTTACTTATATTTTACTCACCCGTGCGCCAGTGTACTAAGGATATTGCTACCCTATTCCCCTTGACTTGCATGTGTTAAGCACGCCGCCAGCGTTCGTCCTGAGCCAGGATCAAACTCTCCGTTGTAAATTATTTTAATTTTCGCGTATTCGGTTGAATTACTCTTACTAAATATTTTATTTAGTCGCTCACTCTATCAAAGAACTATTTCAAAAACGGACTTCTAATGTAAAGCATAATCTTTACTTTGTCAAGTCCTTCCAAACTTTAATTTCATTTTTTCTTAGAACATGCTTTCTTTCGTGACATACTGTAAAAAAGCATAGTTCCTAATGTATAGTATCGAACTCTCTTTGTCAAGAGTTAATTTAAAAAAAGTTTAATCATTTTCTTTTTCTTTCTCTTTTTTATCATTTCCTCTGATTTCCCTTCCTTTTTCTATTCGCCGAATTACATATAATACATGATATAGGAACTTTAAGTTCCATTTCCTGTTTAATAACTAAATATTCACTTTAGATACATGGAGTTAATAATGGATAACAAAAAAATAAATAAAGATGATTTAACTGATAATCCTCTTTCTGATCTTATTAGCAATGATATATATTCAGTATTAAAAGAAAGAGACCTAATTAATGAGAAATCGGTTAGGAATCATATCATTAGAAAAAAATATCAAGCCTTACGTGATACAGAAATTTCTACTACGGATGCTATATATGAACTTCAACAGCAGTATCCTTATTTACAATTTGATACTATACGCAAGATTGTTTATAATATATAGCATAAAAGTGCTTGACATACACAACTAGATACTATATTTTTGATGTGCAATCCTGATTTAAATATCGGGGGAGCATTTTAGCCCAGTGATTCCCCCCAACACTGGGCTTTTTTTCTTAAACTAAGGCGACTTATTTATGGCTAAAATAAAAACGAAATCGAAAGAAATTAAAAAAATCCTGAAATCACCATTTACTGATTATTGGATTAAAGAAAACTATTTAATTCTTAGCGTTGGATTAGTTCTTCTTATTGCCGGCTTCTACTTTATGGGACAAGGTAATTGGGATAGCTCTTCTTCACTTGTTATTTCTCCAATTCTACTTTTTATTACTTATGTAGTAATTATTCCACTAAGCATTATGTTTAGAAAAAAGAAATCAGTTTCTATAAAAGAAGATTCTAATGTTCCTAGCGAAAATAAAGGGTAATATTGTTTCTACTCCAAAAGACAAAAGTCTTATTGGCCATAAATTGCTTTTGGCTCATGAAGTAGATACTAATGGTGAATACATTGGTGATAAAGATGTAATTGCTCTTGATTTGATTAGTGCAGGAATTGGCGACATAGTTTTAATTTGCCAAGAAGGAGATGCAATTCAACAGATGCTTGGACATGCCAATGCACCTGTAAATACAATGGTTGTAGCTATCGTGGATAACTTAGATATCAACGAATAAATTGAATTACAAAACTTTTAGAAATTATTATTTTATCAATTCCATCCTAAAAATTGATGGAATTGGTATTCAAAAAACAATCCAACTTTTATCTTCTTTTGAAGACCTTGATTTTATTGCCAATTCTAATATCGAATCAATTACTACCATTCAAGGTATTTCTCCTACTCAAGCTTCTCAATTATTAAAAATTAATTCAGATGAAAATTTTATAAAATCTGAATTTGATAAATACGCTTCATTCCTCGAAAAAAATAATACAGGATTAATTACATATTTAGATAAAGATTATCCTTACTTATTAAAAAATATTTACTCACCGCCATTATATCTATTTATCAAAGGAGAAATCACTAAAACTGATTTATCGGCGGTGGCTATTGTGGGAACAAGGCTGCCTTCCGCTTATGGAAAAATACAAGCCGAGTATTTCGCTTCCGCTCTATCCAAAAATAATGTAACTGTTATTAGCGGTATGGCTCGAGGCATTGATACTATTGCTCATCGTAATGCTCTTCAAAACGGTGGAAGAACAATCGCAGTTATGGGAACCGGGATGGATGTTATCTATCCTTCAGAAAATAGAAATCTATTTAATAGCATTATTGAGAATGGAGCTGTAATCACTGAATATGATTATGAAACAAAGCCCGATGCACAAAATTTTCCGCGTAGAAATAGAATAATTTCGGGCTTATCTTTAGGAACTATTGTAATAGAAACTCGCATTAATGGCGGTGCAATGCACACGGCAAATTATGCAATAGAACAAAACCGAGATGTCTTTGCAGTACCCGGTAATATTAGTTCAAAGCTTAGTGAGGGAACTAACCAATTAATAAAAGAAAATCGAGCTAAACTAATTACAAATATTGATGACGTACTATATGATCTAAATATTCCGAAACTTAAAACAACTTCTGATGAGAAAAACATACCTGAATTAAATTTCTTTGAAGAAAAAATTTATCAAATACTTAATGATGAGCCAAAACAGGTAGATGAAATTTCATCGCTTGCTAATATTAATACTTCAGATTGTTTAGTAAATCTATTTGGATTAGAAATGAAAGGTGTGATAAGGCAATTGCCCGGAATGTTTTTTATACGTAATTAATTTTTGTCTTTGTAGTTAATACTTTTTGAAATCTTTCCAAAGCTGTTTTAACCTCTCTTTAATATTTTTTTCTTGACCGTTTTCGGAAGGGAAATAAAATTGCATCTCTTTCATCTCGTCTGGTAAATAATTATCAATAACAAAATGATTATCAAAATCGTGAGCGTACCGATAATCTTTACCATAATTTAAATTTTTCATCAATGAGGTGGGAGCATTTCTTAATTTTAAAGGTACCGGAAAAAGTTTATTATTTCTAACAAAAGCTAAAGCTTTTTCGATACCCATATATGAAGAATTGCTTTTTGGCTGTGAAGCAAGATAGACTGCACACTGAGCTAATATAATTCTTCCTTCCGGCATTCCAACTCTTTCAACTGCGCTAAATGTAGCTTGCGCAATTAATAATGCGTTCGGAGATGCATTCCCGATATCTTCCGAAGCCAAGACTAGCATGCGCCGAGCAATAAATATTGGGTCTTCGCCCCCTTCGAGCATCCTTGCCATCCAATATAAAGCTGCATCCGGATCGCTTCCTCTCATGCTTTTGATGAATGCAGAAATTACGTTATAATGTTCTTCTCCATCTTTATCATAAAAAATATTTTTCCGCTGCAGTATCTCTTCAATCAATTCTTTTGATACTATTATTTCATCTTTTTTTATTTCATGAATTACTGTACTCTCCAATAAATTAAGAAGTATTCGTGCATCTCCCCCCGAACCATAGATTATAAAATCACTATCAACTGATTTTATATTTAACGAACTTAAAAATGGATCTCTGATTATTGCTTCATTAATTATTTCTCTAAGATTTTCTTCTGTAAGAGAATTTAATGTGTAAATTTTTACTCGCGATCTTAAAGCCGGGATGACTTCAAACGAAGGGTTCTCGGTAGTCGCACCAATAAGAATAATATCGCCAGATTCCACTGATGAAAGCAAAGCGTCTTGCTGCGCTTTATTAAAGCGGTGAATCTCATCAATGAATAAAATTGTACGTTTTTGAAATAATTTATTCTCTTTCGATTTTTCAATAATGCTTCTAATTTCTTTTACGCCTGAAGAAACTGCATTGATTTGAAAAAATTCCGAGTTTGTTTTTTCTGAAATGATTTTTGCTATTGTTGTTTTTCCTGTTCCCGGAGGACCCCATAAAATGACTGAACTTACGTTATCATTTTCGATCATTATTCTTAGTGGTTTTCCATCACCGAGCAAATGATCCTGTCCCTTAAATTCATCGATAGATTTTGGACGACTCCTTTCGGCAAGCGGGATTACCGGTATATCTATCTTCATTTTTCCTCTATCTCTATCGGCTTTTCATCTTCTCTAAACATTCTATATTTCTCTCTTGCCGTTTTCTCTTTTTTAAACCTATTATATTTTAGCGAATCAATCTGACTCTCAAGGCTTTTTATCGAATCATTACTTATTTCTATATCCCTATTTACTTCATCTAATCTATTCTTACTTTTAATATAGTTTAACAAACCACTTTCATTAAATACTATAAAAGAAATTGTGGAAATAACTAATAAAAAAATTATGAGAGATACAATTAGACCGCTGGTATTCTTCTTTTTCATTTTAATGAATAATTGACAATTTTATTAATTAATTCCTCAAAAGAAATACCCGCTGCTTGAGCCATTTTAGGCACTAAGCTTAAGCTCGTCATCCCGGGCAAAGTATTTACTTCGAGACAAAAAGATTTATTGCTATTTGTTAAACGGAAATCTATACGTGCATAATTTTTACAACCGACAGAATTATATGCCAGTAAAGCTTGCCTTTTCAAATATTCGGCTGTCTCTGCAGGAATATCGGCAGGAACTATATACTCACTCATTCCGGTTGTATATTTACATTCATAGTCGTAAATGCCATGTTTCGGCTTTATTTCAAGCACTGCAAGAGGTTGTTGATCTAACACCGCGACTGTCATTTCTCTTCCGGGTATATATTCTTCTATCAAAGCAACTTCAGAATATTCAAGTGCAGACTTGATTGCCACATCCAATTCGATTTCACCTCGGCAAATAGATAATCCTACGGTCGAACCTTGATCATTTGGTTTGATAACACATGGATAACCAAAAAATTTATTTATTTTTTCTTTGGTTTTTTCAATATCCACATTTGATTTCTTTACTATAAACCACTTTGGTGTAATTACATTAAAATGCTGAAACATTATCTTCGTCATGTATTTATCCATGGCAAGAGCACTCGTTAGTACTCCGCTTCCTGTATATCGAATCCCTTTTAATTCACAAAGTGATTGCACTGTTCCATCTTCTCCCCATCTGCCATGCAACCCGATAAATACAAGGTCTATATTATCAAAATATTCTGAATTAAAAACCTTCACATAATTTTCATTAGATAAATCGGAATAATCTTTCTCACTAAAAAAGTCATCTTCAATATTTGGCTGATTTAATCCATATCCCGGATCAATAACCCTAACATTATAGCCTAAGTTTCTTAAAGCCGTAAGGATCGATTTACTAGAATTTTTTGAGACAGCCCTTTCGGGAGAAGTTCCTCCCATTAACAACACAATATTTTTAGACATAGAATTTCTCTTACTAATTTTTCTTTAATTGCTCTATAATTATTAAATTTTTCAAACCCTCTTCGCCCGAAGTAAATGGAGGAAGATTTTTTGATAATGTTTTATGAATACTTCTTATCATTGCCGTAATTTTATTCGCACGTTTTCTAAAAACCATTTTGCCTTCTTTATGAACATCAATAACTAGGCGTGAAGAATTCATCTTTTTACCAAGATTGTTTTCAATTAGGAGTGTTCCATTTATTCCTGATATTTCAATGTGATTTATTCTCTGCTTTGCAAATGCTGATATACTAAAAATTCCATATCCTACCTTACTAAATTTAACTATCGCAGCCGAATAATCCTCTTTGGATGAATGTAGAATAAAATTATCAATATATCCCTTTATCTCAGATATTTCGCCTCCGAAAAAACGGAGCATATCAACAGCTTGAAAACCCAATTCGTTAATAATCCCATGTTCACCGGAATCCTCCGATTCATTTTTCATAATACTACTATGCAATGATACCGAAACCGAAATAATTTTACCAAGAAAATTAGAATCAACTAATTCTTTTGCTTTTATTAAAAGAGGATGAAGCCGATGTGCCTGATTTATAAAAAGATTTACATTTCGTTCGGAACATATTCTGATAATTTCTTCTGCTTCTTTTATGTTTAATGCTATCGGACTCTCACATAATATGTTTATCCCTTTAGTCGCTGCTTTTTTTATCATTTCTAAATTTTCGGAATTGGTATTTGCGAAATAGACGATATCAATTTCCGATTCTAAAAATTGGTCATAATTATTTGAATAGTTTGCAATGCTGAATTTTTCAGCAAGCTTCTTAACTATCGTCAGATTATGTGAATATAATGATGTTACTTTTCCAAATTGAACTTTATTAAATGCAGGAAGAAAATTTTCACCGATATTAATATTATCTCCGGCTATTCCCCATTTTATTCTCTTTGGAATTTTTGGGTTTATATTAAACTTTATTGCAGGCTTAATCATTTACATACCTACTTTTTTCATTAATTTTTTAATTGGCTCGGAATTTTGCATTATATAAAAATGTATTGCCGGAACATTTTTATTTAATAATTCTTCAACCTGTCTATAAGTCCATTCTATTCCGATCTCCAAAACATGTTCCGGTTTTGCTTTTGATACTTCTTCAGCTAATTCTGAAGGCACATCTATAAAAAAGTTTTTTGGCAGAGAGGTTACATGATTTTTTGATGTAAGAATTTTTAATCCTGGTATTATTGGAACATTTATTCCGGACTTTCGACATGTATCTAAATAATCAAAATAAAACTTATTATCAAAACACATTTGTGTAACGATATAAGAAGCGCCGGCATCTATTTTTGCTTTTGTATATTTTATATCAGTCGATAGATTAGGAGATTCAAAATGTTTTTCAGGATATCCACTTGTCCCAATGCAAAAATCCATAGGATAGGAATCCAAAATTGAATCTTCTATATATTTACCGTTATTTATCTCATTTATCTGTTTAACTAAATCTAGTGCATAATCATTAGCACTTCTGCCAAACTTTAAAGGTTTCTTAAATCCATGATCATCGCCCTTAATTGCCAGTACATTATCAATTCCCAAATAATGAAGTTCAATAAGAAAATCTTCCGTTTCCTCTCTCGTAAATCCCGAGCATAGTACATGAGGCACTGCATCAATATTATATTTGTTTTGTATTAATGCACATATACCTAATGTTCCCGGTCTTTTTCTTTTTATCTTAATATTAAATGTGCCCGAAGAGGTCTCTTCATAATAAGCTTCGGCTGCATGACTAGTTATATCAATAAAAGGAGGTTCATATTTTACAATATCCTCGAGTATTGATAATAATTGTTTTATATCGCCTCCTCTCTTGGGAGGTATAATTTCAAAACTTATTAATGTCTCTTTAGCTTTTTCTAAATGCTCAATTACTTTCATATTTTGGGACTTTATTTATTTTGGGATTAATTTAAAATTAAATTTAGCATTCCTCTTGAACAATTCATAATTGGTCGGTACTTTATAATATTTCCCTTTGAGCCAATTTGCTGTCAAATTTTTATAATAAGGACTAAAAAAATTGCCCGCTTCTCCTGTGGGCATTGATATATAAATATAATCGGGTTCTGAATAATCATAAATATATCTCATCGATGGGCCGAGCACTGTTTCATATGGCTTACTTCTATTATTAAAGCCTTCGCTTTTTCCATAAGAAAGTTCCGAAAAAGAATATTCGGTATTAAATATCGTTGTACCATCACCACCCATCTCATAGGGACCAATATTAATTAGCTTATCTAAAATAGACGACTGACCGCTAAAAAAATGTTTGATCGTTAATTTATGAATAGAACCCCATTGCCATCTTGAAATATCTTTTCCATATTCTGCTTCGAGCGAGCTTAATGCATCGGCAAGACTTTTTCTAATAATATAATCACCGGTTTCAATTTTATCCGTTTTAATGTTATCGAACCATATAGAATTTTTCTTATTTAATAAATCAGGCAATACTCGATAAGGAATATTCGCCACAAAAACAAATTCCCTTAATAAATCATCTCCCATTTCGTCTAAAAAAGTATTCTCAATTAATTTTTCTATGAATCGAGTATATATAGATGGAATCTGGTTATTAGAAGTAAAATCAAATTGCCATACTTTAAAAAGTTTTATTGTCTCTTTGAGATTATTATCTCTAATATTAACGCCCTCGAAAGCATTTAATATATGACGAGTAATAATTCTAGCATAAGGAGAAATAACATCAGTTTGATATTTCTTAAAATCATTTACTGAATGTTTCTCTTTTGAAGTAAGCAATTCTCTAATTCTTTCTATTCGTGATGACGGTTCCCAAATATTTGAAATATGATAAGGGAAATTCTTATCTACTTTATTATTTGCAGTAGCAATAAAATTTTCAGATGGATTAAATAATTTCGGCATCTCCTCGTAAGGGATAAATCCTCTCCAATCATTTAAAGATGTAGTGCCGTCATAAACCATAGTAGGACTATTGGTTCTTCTATTTGGCAGCTTTGCGGCACAGACGTATCCAATATTATTGTATTTATCAGCATAAACAAAATTTTGTCCGGGGACGTTAAAGCCCCGCAACCCTTCGGTGAACTCACCCCAGTTTTTTGCTTTGTTTACTGCCATCATTGAAGCTAATTCATTAGTGTAATCAAGTGCCACCCATCGCATGCTTATGAGATTCTCTATCTTCGATGAAGGATAGAATTGGTTATATATATGTACTGAATTAATTATCGGTCCACGGTGAGTGCTTTGTATTTTAATTATTTCCGGTTCTGAATCCTTTATGAAAATTGTATCTTGGAGCTCGGTAAACTGCTTTGAGACACCATCGACAATATAATTTCTCCCGGTGGAATCCAATTTCTCTATATAAAAATCTGCGTCATCTGACATAACATTAGTAACAGCCCATGATATATCTTTATTTTTACCAATGACAACCGCCGGAACGCCTGGTAAAGTATATCCTTCGACATTTAATTCCTTACTCCTAATTATTGCAAAGTACCATTTACCCGGCGCAGAAAATGCTAAATGCGGATCGTTCGCAATTATTGGTCTTCCGCTTTTGGATTTTGCTTGAGATACCGTCCAATTATTTGAGCCGATATGAGTTCCAACAGCACCCATAAACTTTCTAAAATTTCTGTCAGTTTTTATAAGACTTAATGCTTCTTTCGGAATTTTTATTCCATCAATTATAAAAGGACCATTCTCCGGAAAATCAGGTAAAATTTCTTTAACCTTTTCTGAACCAAATTTCTCTGCTAATAAAGAATAAGTAATATCAGTCCACCAGCTTATATTTAGTTCCCATGCCAATAATTTACCTATAATCAGACTATGCTCCGGCTTCCATCTCTCAGGTTTATATCCAAGTAAATCAAATTCTAATCCCACATTTCCTATATTATTTTCCAGGTATGAGTTTACACCCTTTGAATATTTCTCAAGAAAGATCCTTGTGGCAGAATCAATTTTTGAAAAATCTCTTTTAATTACTCTGTCTAATCCGATAATTCTAAACATTTTATCGAACTGTATGGTTTTATTTCCCAATACTTCGCTCAAACGTCCCTCGCCTGCTCTGCGTGCTATATCCATCTGGAACATTCTTTCTTTAGCATGCAAGTAGCCTAAAGCGAAAATAGCATCAAGTTCGCTCTCTCCTTTTATTAAAGGTATCCCCAGCGAGTCAGTAATTATTTCTATTTGTGTTGAAATACCTTTTACCCTATCTTCGCCCTGATAATTAGGGACACTGCTCTTTAGAACATAATAAGAGACAACTGTAAATACCGTAACGAGAGCTATTAGAAATACGAGTACTATTAGAAATTTTTCAAAATATCTTTTCATTTATTTTCAGTTTTTAGTAAACTCTAATTTATTAAATTATTCACTCTGCATAAAAAGAAATATTCTTAAAATAGGCAAAATATTTTTTTATTTGGAAACTTAGCTTAAAAGCAGACGTCTAAAAAAGTGGTGGTAAAAAAACATTAGAAAAAGTGGGGTTTTTATGAACGCAAAAAATGACAGCAAATTTCTTCCCGGATTAATCTTAATTCTTTTAGGTATTTTTTTCCTTTTAAGAAATTATAATTTTTTTGATTTCTACATTCCTGATTTTGTAAGAAGCTGGGAATTCTTCTTTATTGCTTTTGGTGTAATAATTATTGCCGCTACTAGAAATGTAGTTGCCGGTTCTATCTTCATATTTATCGGTTTAATTAATTGGACACCTGACTTATGGCCTCTTATTCTCGTGATTATCGGTATTGCAATTATTCTTAAAAGAAATAATTCAAAACCATCTATGGGTCTTAATGATTCTCCAAACGCAACTATTGGTACTGAAGATAGAATTAATATTAATTCAATTTTCGGCGGGGGGACTAACTTTGTTAATTCAAAAAACTTCCAAGGTGGCAAAATAACATGTATATTCGGAGGTGCTGAAGTTTATCTCAATAACGCACAATTAGCTGAAGGTAATAACAACATTGAAATTAATATAATTTTTGGAGGCACGACCATTTATATTCCAAATGATTGGCACGTGGAAACTAAAGTAACGGCACTTTTCGGCGGTTTCGATCAAAAAAGATTAAGTAAATTTGATGATACTTTAGATAAATCTAAAACTTTAACGATTCATGGTTTCGTTATGTTTGGCGGCGGAGAACTAAAATCGGTACTTTAATTTATTGAACTTTATTACCTCTATCAGTATCTTTGGATGTTCAAATCTTCACTGGAGAGAAATGGAATTTGATAAAGACTTAAAATCGATTCAAGAGGCAAGAACGCTTGCCGCAAAAGCAAAAGAAGCCCAGCTTGAGTTTAAACACTTTAATCAAGCTCAAGTGGATAAAATTGTTAAAGCAATGGCTGATACTGCTTTTAAGGATGCCGAGCGGCTTGCAAAAATGGCTTGTGAAGAAACCGGTTTTGGTAAATGGCAAGATAAACTCATTAAAAACCAATTCGGGAGCAGAGATGTTTATGAATCGATAAAAGACCTAAAGACTGTCGGTGTTATTGATATCCGTAATAACGGAAAATTATTAAAAATAGCAGAACCGATGGGAGTTGTTGCCGCACTTATTCCATCAACTAACCCCACATCCACAGTAATTTTCAAATCTCTAATTTCTTTAAAATGCAGAAATGCTATTGTTGCTTCTCCACATCCGAGAGCAGTCAATTGCACATTGGAAACTGTTAAATTGCTTAGTAATGCAGCTGAAAAAGCAGGTGCTCCTAAAGGGCTTATTCAGTGTATGACTACTCCAACAATTGAAGGTACGGAAACTTTAATGAAGGATAAGAGCGTTGCCGTTATATTAGCAACGGGAAGTAACCCTATGGTAAAAGCCGCTTATAGTTCCGGTAAACCTGCTTTCGGTGTTGGTTCGGGTAATGTTCCGGCCTTTATTGAGAAAAGCGCAAATGTTAATAAAGCTGTCGTCGATATTATAGCAGGTACTACTTTTGATAACGGCACTCTTTGCTCTTCAGAACAAGCTATTGTAGTTGATAAAACGATTAAAGAAGAAGTAATTAAAGAAGCTAAAAGACAGGGTGCTTTCTTCATAGAAGGTACTGATAAATTAAAATTAGAAAAGTCAGTTACTCCCGGCGGTAAAATTAATCCAGAAATAGTTGGTAAGAGTGCCGTTTGGATTGCAAACTATGCGGGCATTAAAGTACCTGAAAATACAACAGTACTTATTGCAGAATGCCAATCAGTAGGGAAGAAAGAACCACTCTCGGCAGAAAAACTTTCTCCGGTGTTAGCATTTTACACAGTGGATGGCTGGCTTGAAGGCTGCCATAGATGTATAGAACTTCTTGAATTTGGCGGTGTGGGACATACATTAGTAATTCATTCCAACGATTCAGAAATTATAATGAAATTTGGTTTAGAAAAACCGGCATTTAGAATTGTTGTTAATACACCTTCATCGTTAGGTGCAGTGGGATATAGCACCGCTTTAACTCCATCATTAACTCTTGGTGTTGGTACTTGGGGCGGATCAATTATCTCTGAGAATGTCAGTGCTGTTCATCTTATGAACGTCAAAACACTTGCATTTGAAACTACACAAATCAATCAGGGTCATTCTCTTAATTCACTCGATCTTAAAGACTATAACGGAAGTATTAATTCTCATAAGCAAGTTGGAAAAACTGATTTTACATCAATGATCGAAGAACGATTACGAGCAAGAGCCGGTAATCCTTCTTATTCGGTTTTTTTAGATTCTAAAGTCGAAACCGGAAAACAACCTGATAAAGCATTTGGAACAGGGATTTCTGAAAACGAAATTAAAAAAATCATTAGTGATTTTAGTAAAAACAGATAACAAAAAGAGATCAGATTTCGAAATTATTATGTGATAAAAATCATTTAGTGATTTCGAAATTATTGATATCTTTACTTCAAAGAAAGATTATATATGGAAATTGAAAATAAACACAAAAAATGGACTATTGAAAAAGGTGATTATAAAAGAGATGATACTGCTACTTGGCGGTATCAGAAAAAATTAATCAGAAGAAAAAAGATTTACACAGCTTTAAGTATAATTGCCTATTTAATCGTACTTTCCGTGGTATTACATTTAATACTATCCCGTTAGCTATAACGGTCTAATTTAAATTTTTCACCAAGATATAATTTTTTAACTTCAGGATCCTCTGCCAAGAATTGAGCCGTTCCTTCTTTAAAGATTTTTCCGCTTATTAATATGTAAGCTCTATCTACGATGCTAAGAGTCTCATGAACGTTATGATCGGTGATCAAAATACCTATTCCCTTATGTCGTAAATTTGCTACAATCTGCATAATATCTTCTACTGCAATCGGATCTACTCCTGCAAATGGTTCATCAAGAAGAATAAAATCAGGGTCATTAGCCAAAGCTCGAGCAATTTCACATCTCCTTCTTTCTCCACCGCTTAACTGATAGCCAATATTTTTTCTTACGTGATTAAGACCTAATTCTTCAATTAATTTTTCTAACTTCTCTTTTCGCTCAGTTTTTGAAATATCTAACATTTGCAATATGGCTAATATATTATCTTCAACCGTAAGTTTCCTGAAAATTGAGGCTTCTTGTGGAAGATAACCAACCCCCATTTTTGCACGTTTATACATTGGTTCATCGGTGATCTCTTTTGAATTAAGAAAAACTCCCCC
>Ga0209643_1001859_pt1 | contig 16416 bp, 13 predicted proteins | sample AutmiccBRH37_all_FD_187383 | JGI IMG/M metagenome (GOLD analysis project Ga0209643, IMG submission 187383) | Deep subsurface microbial communities from Mt. Terri, Switzerland - Autotrophic microbial communities BRH/37_all (SPAdes) (version 2) | ecosystem: Environmental > Aquatic > Deep... | reverse complement strand
CCTTTATCTACAATTAGAATCTTTAACTCCTTATTGTGTTTTGATAACTCTAAAGCCGTAAAAATTCCTGCCGGACCAGCACCTATAATTAGGACATCCACTACATGTTTCAATTGTATACCTCCTAGAGCTGTTTTCAGCTAATCGTGAGACTCCCACTTCTACAAGTGGGAGTGGTGCCCCGTACTCCGCTTCGGTGGGGGTAGACTCTCCCACCGAAGACTCGATGTTCAACTTTAGTTGAACGAGTTCACTTACTCACGGGTAAAGAACCGCTAGCCACAAACAAATTCATCTTAACAATCCTCCTCCTCCTTGTCAATCCAATAATCGAACATTAAGCGATAATATACATAAAACATTCGACAATTCTGCTTTATTTTCCATTCATCAGTGGTGCCCCGCAGCAACATGGGGGTCTGATAAGTACATGAAAATCCCCCCGCCCACGAACTTGGCAAGGGGATTTCTTTAAGCAGTTTGATGTTGACGTTCAAGGTTTACAAACTTAGTAAATTCCTTAAGAAAACCCAATTCAACGGTTCCTACTGGGCCATTTCGGTGTTTTGCAATTATTAACTCGGCAATGCCTTTCTTTTCAGAGTCGTGATTATAATACTCATCCCGATAAATAAAAGAAACCACATCCGCATCGGCTTCAATTGCCCCAGATTCTAACAAATCCGACATAATCGGCCGTTTGTCCTGGCGTTGCTCAACACCCCGGTTAAGTTGCGATAAAGCAACAACTGGGACTTTCAACTCCCGAGCAAGCCCTTTGAGGGTTCTGGAAATTTGAGCCACCTCTTGTTGTCTGCTTTCTGTCTTTTTCCCAACACCCACTGACAATAACTGAAGATAATCAATCACGATCAACCCTAAATTATGTTCCACTTTTAAGCGGCGAGCCTTGGAGCGGAGCTCAACTAAAGTTATCCCTACCGTATCATCGATAAAAATCGGAGCATCCGAAAGAGGACCTACCGCTCGAGTTAGCTTCGGCCAATCTGTATCAAGTAATTCTCCGGTCCTTACGCGCTGTTGATCAACCATCGCTTCTCCGCAAAGCATACGTTGCACCAACTGCTCCTTGGACATTTCTAAACTAAAAATAGCAACCGGAATTTTTGCTCGCACAGCTGCATTTTGGGCCATGTTTAAAACCATGGCCGTTTTTCCCATGGAGGGCCGCGCAGCAATGATTATCAAATCCGAAGGCTGCCACCCCGATGTCATCCGGTCTAATTCCGTGAAAAAGGTGGGAACACCCGTCAGATTTCCTTTATTAGCATATAAATACTCAATTTTTTCAAAGGTTTCTAGGAGAACGTCACGAATGAAGCTAAATCCATCCTTTACTCGTCGACGAGAAAGGTCGAGGATCAGTTTTTCTGCTTCCTCTAAGAGAACATGTGCCTCTTCACCTTGCTCATAACCCCGCTCTAAGATACTGCTTGTCGCACGAATAAGCTGGCGAAGAAGAGCCTTTTCTGTCACAAGTTTGGAATAGTATTCCACATTCGCCACCGAAGGGACAGATCGAGCAATCGCAGAGATCGTCGCAATCCCGCCTACCTGTTCCAGCCGTCCCTGCTGACGTAAAGTCTCAGCGACACTGACTAGGTCAATTGGGTCTCCTTTTTCGAAGAGCTCTCGAATTGCGGAAAAAATCAGACGGTGATTATCTCTGTAAAAGTCTTCCGGTTGAAGTATTTCAAAGACGGAACTTCCGACCTCAGGTTCAAGCATCATCGCACCTAAGACCGCTTGTTCGGCCTCTAAATTCTGTGGTGGAACTTTTAGTAGTTCCATATCCTCTCTCCTCCCGGTCGTACCCGCTCATAATCAAGTTTTCAAGCCCCCCACTTCTATAAGTGGGGGTGGGTTCTTCGTAAACTTCAGGTGGGGTAGAGTCCATCCTACGGCGCGAATGTATTCGACAGTGGCTATGCGCCTTCGGCGATACTAATCCTACGGCGCATAAGTATCATCTGGGGATCTGCGCCTTCGGCAATACTCTATCCTACGCCGTTAAGTATTTCTCCTGGGATCACGGCTTCGGCGATACTCTCCACTGGAGACTATCGTACTGGAGACTATCGTATCTGAAGCCTCGATGTTCAGCTTTAGCTGAACGAGTTCACTAAAATACGTGCTTCATAGCATCTTCTATCGTACTGACTCCCACTACTTCAATGCCATGCAAACTCTGAGGTATATCAGCCATATTTTCTAGTGGGATTAATACTTTGCGTACTTCTACCTGCTTTGCTCCGAAAATCTTTTCGTAAATACCACCAACAGGTTTTACCTTACCCTGAATGGAAATTTCCCCAGTAACAGCGACATCCTGAAGCAATGGCTGCTTTTTCAATGCGCTATAGATAGCCAGTGTTGTAGCCAAACCCGCTGAAGGGCCGTCAATTTTTGCCCCGCCGATTACATTAACATGTACATCATGATTCCTCAAATCTTCACCGGTCAGATCACGAATGACGGCGGTGGCATTAAATACAGCATCTCTCGCCATACTTCCAGCCGTTTCATTAAAACGAGACGTCCCTTTACCATCCCGCCCAGCAAAGGTGATCGCCTCGATCTCCAACACTGAACCCAAAAATCCAGATACTCCCAGTCCTAAGATTCTTCCAATTTCCAAACCAGGTTGGACTTTTCGGAAAATATAGGGGGTAAGTCGGGCCGAGCGCAGAACCTCATACACATCGGCACTTGTCACCCTAACGCCCTCTTGATTCGGGTTACGATACCTTGCCAAACCGTAGGCATCGGTCAGGATACTATTAGCTTTCCGTCCCTCAATCACATATTCACTGATAATTTCCGGAACATTGTCCTCTAATTCCACCTCAAGTTTTCGGGCAGCTTGCCTTATTATGTCCTGAACATCTCTCGGCTCAAGCGGCACAAAGAATACCTCTGAACAGCGGGAACGAAGGGCTGGATTGAGCTCTGCAGGATCCCGTGTAGTGGCACCAACAAGGACAAAATCAGCAGGCGCCCCCTCATCAAAGAGTTTCTTAATCCACTGAGGTACATGGGGGTCACTCGGATCATAATACGAAGAATCGAAGGATACTCGCTTATCCTCGAGTACTTTAAGCAATTTATTTAAAAGCAAGGGATCCATTTCCCCTATTTCATCAATGAAGAGAATGCCACCGTGAGCCTCACTCACTAGTCCCATTTTTGGTTCCGGTATGCCCGTATCTGCCAAGTCGTGTTTGGCTCCTTGGTATATTGGGTCATGAACTGATCCCAAAAGAGGATTAGTTACATCCCTAGGATCCCATCTAAGAGTCGTGCCATCCACTTCGATAAACGGGGCCGCTTTAGCAAAGGGTGAATGGGGATGGTTCTTAACCGCATCTAAAGCGACCCGAGCTGCTGAAGTCTTACCAACTCCTGGGGGTCCATACATCAAAATATGTTGAGGGTAGGGAGTAGCTAACTTGGCAAGTAAGGCTTGCAAAGCACTTTCCTGTCCCTTGATTTCTTCCACAGTCTGAGGACGCAATACATCATATGCAGAACGCTTTAGTGATATGGTTTGCATTTTTTCAAGCACGGCCAGTTTTTTGAGAGTTTGAGCATTTTCCGGTCCACCCGTCTCTCGAAGAACTTGAATCATAATCTCTTTAACATAATCCCCATGCCGTTCCTGCATCTTTTCATTAACAACACGCTCCAGCCGTTCTTCCACAGAACGCCGGGCAATTAGTTCCGCTATCTGTTCCTCAATTTCATCTAGAAGTTGCGGAACTTCTTGAAGCTTAGGAATTTTTTGGACAGTAGGGTCATCAGAGACAATTTTGCGTAATCCAGCAACTCGTTCAACGAGTTCATTGGAACGCATAAGGTTAAGCGCTTCTAATTTAGAAGCCTTCAATACTAACTTGTCTGTTCCATGATAATTCGAAAGCAGGACATAGAGTGTCTCGACTTCACGGCTCCACTCTTCCTCATCGTGTAACCGATCACCGAGATTAGTATGATTTAACCATTTTGTCAAAATCCCTTTCATAAGGGGTCCCCTTTCGTGGTACCTGGCTCGTAATTCATAATTCGAAATTAGAGTAAGACCCGGTATACCTTCAGCTAAATTTTAGATATCTATCTGAAGTAAGTTCCCTATACGGATAAAACATGGACTTTGAGGGTTGCGATCACATCAGCATAGACTTTAACATGGACCTCAAAATTCCCAAGCGCCTTAATCGGTTCCTTTAACTCTACCTTTCGTTTATCCACTTCAACCCCATGTTGCTTTTTCAAAGCATCTGCAATTTCCTTACTGGTTACTGAACCAAACAAACGCCCGCCTTCACCGGTCTTCGTTTTTACTTCAATCTGAAGAGTATTAAGTTTAGCTGCTAATTGGACCGCAGCCTCTTTTTCTTTCTCCTTGCGACGATCTTCCAGCGCTTTCTTATGTGTGATATCTTGAATATTTCCAGACGTTGCTTCAATCGCTAACTTTTTTGGAAAAAGAAAGTTTCGGGCATACCCATCCGCGACTTCAAAAACCTGTCCCTTTTTACCCGTACCTTTGACATCTGCTTGAAGAATAACCTTCATATAAATTCCTCCTTACGCTTCTTCTGGTAGACGACGAAAATTAAAAACTAGGTCAAACAGTCCAAACATGATCAAACTGATGATACTGAAGAGGAGATAAATGAAGCCGGCTATGATTAAGGCCAATTTCAAAAAGCGAGGGATCCTTGGAGATTGTAAAAAATACACAAAAACAGAAATACCTAAAACTAAGGTTAATGCTCCGTAAACAACCATTATATTAATGCCTGCTACATGAAGAATTGGCCAGGAAAATTGATCACCTAAAAGATAGAAGACAATACCTAATACTGCACCCCAAACTGAATACCAAGGCAAACGCCAATGCGTAAACGGGATCCGTCCTTCATCTTTATTAAACCAGATTCTCACAAAATAAAAAACAAATCCAAACTCAACTAATGCCACCAGCGCAGCAAAACTAGGAAGGACTAAAGCATAAAGATGAATTCCTTGTTGCAATAATTCTCGAACCTGTACCTCGGTGATCCCTTGTTGTTGCATCACTTCCAGTAATCCAGAAGCTTGGTATTGTTGAATTGTCGTATTAGTCATCTCACTTGCGGTCAATTCACTAAGCCCTTGCACCATGAATGAAAGTGTGGGTATTGTCCCAATCACTGCAGCCAACGCAGCACTCCAGAAGAACGTAACACGCACTGGCCAATGCTTTTGCCAACCCAAAACAACTAATAACCCCGCCAGGGGGACGAGGCTCACCGTATTGAAAACTGTTACTCCAAAAACAATTAACGGTGCAACATAACCAATTAATAGCGATAGCACTGCTATCGACAGCCCTCTTCGAAGAGCGACTAAAAACACAGCGAGTAACATGAGAACTCCCCATATAAACCCCCATGTTCCTAGAACGACTCCCAACCAAGGAAAGGTCAATAGGATAGCTCCTGCTAAATAGTTCAAAGCCACTTCATCTTTTAAAAACATGTTAACCAATTCTCCTAGCTTAGTCTTCAGGGGCAAGGTAGCTTAAAAGTAAGCTCAAATCTCCCCACTGTTTTTCCAGATTCATTTCATCCGTATTTTTCAATCCCTCCAGACGTTGCAAAAGCATGCGATCCAGACGGGAAAAGTCAAAACCCAACCTCCTTGCAAGCAAATAACTCATCCCAACAAGATCAGCCAACCCTTGTAACATCTCATCCTCTGAACCACTCAGTGTCCCATGTTGGATAAGCCACTGTGCCTGAATTAAATTGACCTTTAGTTCATCAATGGCCCTTAAGCCCTTGACAACATCAACTTCAAAATTTTCCAGGGTTGCCCCCTCCTATAATCCATTTTTATAGAAAAATTAGCTAGCGCCCGCGCGCGCGAAGACACTGTCTTCGCACGAATTAGCCTTCTTGCAGACACTGTCTTCGCACATGTTAACTTTGCGGAGAAGCACTGGCCATAACTCGTACGGGACGTTTCTGACTGCACTATCCAATAGTTCGTGATAGCTCTGTAAATCTCCTGCACTTCTGTCTTATGAAAATTTAACCATACTCTGTAAAAACGGACAATCTACTGCGCAAGGAAGAGTCTACCCCGTTCATTCATCAGTGGTGCCGCGTAGAGGCATGTAGGCTAATAAGTTTAAAAAATTGAAAAGGGAGCTCTCGCTCCCTTTGTTTTTACTCTACACTATATGGCAATAAGGCAATACTGCGAGCCCGCTTGATAGCTAATGTCACTTGACGCTGATGCATTGCACAGTTTCCTGAAATGCGGCGGGGCAATATTTTGCCACGATCCGTTACATACTTGCGTACTTTGTGTGTCTCTTTGTAATCCATAGACACAACTTTATCTACGCAAAAACTACATACTCTCTTACGTGGGCGACGTCCTCGTTCACGTTTCATACTAATTCTCCCCTTCCCTTTTAGAACGGGATTTAGGTTTACTAAATCCTTTCTAACACGTTTGATTAGTAGAAATATAAAACCTTTTTACATTCTAGATAAAAATTCCTTCTAATACGTTACCATCAACTATTACAAACGCATCCTATTCAATTGTTAGGGAACTTAATCAGTTTAAAGCATATTAGCTACGGCGTCAAATAAATGGGCAATTTCGATATTTTCTTTATGTTTACCGAAACGCAACTAAGGTTAATCGCTTTAAGCCACAAGCGAAGCAATTAACCAATCATTCCTACACATTCAACACCATAGATAACAAGGCTTCGCGAACTTCTGTTTCACTAATGGCATACACCCTTTCTATACTTAAATTTTAAAACGACTACCTTCATACCATTTTTAAAATGTTAATATAAAGCAAACTCGTTAAAGTGACTACTAAAAAATGCAATGACACTTCAACATCACAACGCAAAAGAATCTTTAGATGAGCCATTCGTAAACTATTCAATGGATAGCATAAAAGCCATCTTTCACGAACATCTTCTAAAGATTAAATAAACTCTCTATTTCCGGACAACACAAAGCTAAGTCCTGGACAATACAGAGTTTTTTTCAATCGCACTCTAGATCACTCTCTATCAATAGAGAGCAAAAATTAAATTCCTCAATCTTACATCAAATGTAGGATGAGACGCCAATTGGCGATAACATGAGGTAAATTATAAGAATATTTTACCACAAAATATTGTATCTAACAATAAAAACTCAGCATTTGGCAATCCTGGATTAAACGTACTTTTAATTACAACTATAAGCTATGGAACCCCCCTTTCGATGAGTTCTATTTTTGTAATTACTAAATTGATCTTTATGTATGTTTAGAATTTTCATATGAGGGGCATATATTAATGTGACTTATAGTCAACATTTTAAAGTACTTACGCATCAAAAAAAATGCTTACTTTTACTTTAAGCCCATTAGCAATCTTTTCAAGACTAATGATAGTAATATTTCTTCTACCATTTTCGACACTATTAATATATGTTCTATCGAGTCCTGATAGATGTGCTAAATCTTCCTGTGATAAATTCTGTTTTCTTCGCAATTCTCTAATTTTATTTCCAACTGAAATTCTAATATCCATTTCGCTATCACTCCGATTTGATCATTAGTCTATTCGGAATGATTACTATAGTTCAACGGACTATGAGTCACGTTTACTTCTAATTTTGAAATAATCCAAGATGCCAAATAAATATTATTGTTATGAGGAGTCCTGCTATGTCTAATGTCATCCAAGCAAATGTGCACATTCAAGGTATACGACCGATGCTCATCCATCATTTTGGTCCCGATGCGATACCTTTGGAACGCCGCGAGAAATCGGGTGTCGCTGGAAATAACCCTGAAGAATGGAAACACACAGTACTTATGACTGATAAGCGTCAGCTATACGTACCAAGCGAATATATTTTGGCTAATTTTCGAGCCGGTTCTCGTATAGCTTTCGGTACTCGCGGTGGACATGTCGGAAAACTAGCGGCGTGTCTCCAGATAGCGGACGAAAATATTTATTTTAACTGCTTTGTTCCTACAAATCTAAATGATTATGTTAATTGCACAGATGCTCCTGTTTATCTCGATGTTCGAGGAGTCAAACAACCAACCACCAAGGCACGTAATATGCGTTACCGTGTTGCATTATCACCCGGTTGGCAATCGAGGTTTTCCATTGTATGGGACAAAACTCTAATTAGTAGAGAAGAAATGCACTCAATTGTTATTCATTCAGGACAATTCATTGGTCTAGGAGATGGCCGAGCTATTGGTTTTGGTCGGTATACAGTAGAGGAATTCAATTTACAAGTCAAGAAAGTGGAAATTAATGATGCCACGACATAGACCAACCAATGATATTTGGCAGGATATCCGACTAAAGGTCTGGCTGCGGGACAAAAAAAAATGTCAGCACTGTGGCCAACCATTAGAACTTCATAAATGTCATATAGATCATATCAAATCTGGAAAGTTTTCCGGTAACCGGCTTTGCGAACTTCGAACCCTTTGCAGGAGATGTCACGTTACTAGAATGGATTTCCGACACAGAGGGATGATTGCGCCTGCTCTTAGGGATGGTATCATTCCAATACTTTGGCGAGAGCTACTGTGGGAGGATTGATATATAATATGGGGCGCGGTACGGTGCGGCCAGGTGGGGCAAGGCACGGCCTGGTGGGGTGGGGTATGGTAAGGTAAGGCTAGGTGGAGGTGTAACAAAACCCTTACCTCCACCTAATCTTTTATTTATAGGGAAGTCATAAATGACATAAGTATGAACCGAGACATATCTTTAATATCTTATATCAGGTAAATTAGGCTCGACGATATTTTACTATCTTGATATGAAACAAAGAACCCGGGGAATACCTGACAATAATCTCTCCTCAAGAATTATTGTGGTAATACTCCTCTCGTCTTGTAACCTATTACAATATTTTTTAAATCATGAATTTTTTTAGCTTTAACAATATCCCATGTGGTACTTGGATTTGCAATGATTTCTGCTTCACAGAAAATGAGGTATTTTTGAATCACTTGACGAACAATGTCCTCAAGCTCTTTTAATTCAACATCCGTAATATTACTCCCATCACCTTCATGGAGAGATTCCGAACGGAAGCGGTAAAAGTTCTTCATTTTATCGAATAACGCAGAGACATCAGTATCAGTATTACCAAGCAATGCAGCTGTTCTTCTTGAAAGTGCCTCCTTCTTACCCTGTTCGTTTGTAGTAAGGAAAGTCATTTCCAATGCTGTTGTAAATTGTTCAAATCCTGTGGGAATATCAATTTGCTTTAATCCAAACGTAAACTCATTGATAATTGGATTCATCATCCTAAATTCCGGACTGATATAGCCGCTACCGTCAGAATTGAATCTCCTTGTGCCATCCGGTCTAATTCCCATATGCTTTGCTATAAATGAATTACAGGCAACCACCTCATTTGGTAACAATGCATATTTCATTTGCTTAACTATATTTGCATCTTGAATATTGATACAACTATTTTTTGTCTGGTTAGCAAAATTTATAACAGTATACCTAAACTCAAAGAAAATCTCTTTCAAACCAATATTACCCTTCTTAAATATTTGCAGCAAAGAAGCTATAGAGTTAAGATACTGAAATTCCTTGTCTTGATAGGTATCTAGCTGTTCGTGACAGTCAAGTTGTGAATCTGAATAATGAATACCATTTTCCATAATTGGAGGGTTCACAGTAAATGTATCTTCCTTATGTAAATGTACTAATGAAACGATCGGTCTAAAAGCTTCTGGATCGAATACATCAGGTTCAGTAAGTTTTGAACCTAAGTAATTGATATCCAGTTGTCCTTTCCTATCCGTGATTCGTTCATATATTGGTAGTACTTCAATTCTTGACTTCTCAATTACATAGCCATTTCCAATACTAAGCGCTAAAATAGATTCATCAGCATAGAGTAACACCGAATTAATTTTTACTTGTATATCACTTATATGAGCTGTAAATGACATTTAGATCACCTCAATCATAAATTCATAGTAGTTTCAGTCCATTTCCGAGAGTTTCTGTATTATTTTGAAATTTTAATTGCTTCTTAATATTGAACTTCCAATTATTAGCCTAATGTGAATTACTCAGCTTCGCAGATGAATATTTCGGTGTGGCAGCGCCACCAATACGCTCAGTACTATAATAGTTCATGGGTTATTTTTTGTTTGTCTAACCATAGGTTTATGACCAATTTCAAGTATATTTTGGGCTTCGTCACTTGAGGACATTTTAATATTCTCAATATGAACATTTGGATAATGATTTTGATTGAACGATCGCCATTTAGATATAGTACGCATAACTAGTGGGGCAGCAAAAATGATTAACCCTCCTTGCAAAACACCTGAGACAAGGGGTATTCCTCCAAGTAAAACATATGTCGCCAAAATCATTAACAATGAATATACGTCTCTATCTTCGGAAATTACTCCTGATTTACCTTCGTCAATTTGTTCAATATCTTGTGATCCTTTATATACTCCCCTGATTCTGTTTTGTCCACCTGAAACGAGAAAACCAATTCTGATGGTATCACCCGGTTTCACATGTCTAAATGGGAATTCGTAAATGTTAGACTGCAATTTTTTAGGATCAACTTTGTAATGTATCGGATTAATTTTAACTTGATATTCTAATATTTCGGCGCTCTCGTCTAGGTCTACACAGAATGGTGTTTCGTTTATGGTCTTCTGTGAATTATTTATTAAGGTTAACTCCAAATAAGAAATATCTTGGTATTCTATACCACCATACGAAACCAACAGTGTTTTAGAAAGATCATTTTGCACAGGTGAAGAATAATTAATAATTGATGTTTTTACCAAAAGACGAGGCTTATTTTTCTTTTCAGTTCTGCGGTTAATAAAATAACTTAAGATAACACCACCAACACCACCGGTGATCCATGGCATAATTAGCTTTAGAAAACTGACGATTTGAGACCAATCCATTAACTAATCCCCTTAACTATATTTTAGTAGCTTGCTATTCCCTGATTCGACACATTTACCACATATGCCCTCAATTGTTGTAACACCTTTGATAGCTCTCTCTTCCTCATCTAACGAATAACTTACACACCATAGACTGATGAGAACTATCAGTTAAAAATATTAATTCCATCTTCTCACAAACTAGTTTGGTATATGGATACTGGGAAGTTGATTCTCGGACAACTAACCTGTCCCCTCGTCCCTTTCGGAGTAAGTGAGGGCACCGACCTGCACGGTCAGGAATTGGAATTTACTTACATGTAGGGCGTGAAAGACGGTGTGCCGATCATGTTAAGCCTGCTGTGCGATCCATATAAGCCGCCCGCAGCAACAACCGTGTGCGGCAATGAGGCGTCAGGCAGGTAGGAATCCCGCCTTGATTCTTTTCTCGCCTGCCCGAAGGCACGTATACGACGACAACGCAAGTGGAGCGAACTACCAGGTGAAGGAGTTGATTTTCGGGAACACCCATCTTATTAAGGTCCCCATTCGATTAACCTCCCTTCGCCTAATTCATACTCCTACTTTCCAATTATCATAATCATCTCCGTTTTTAGACCATTTGTTTTCTTCATCTATTCGTTTATTATGTTTTCGTATTCTTTTTGGTAACTCTTGCTTTAATTCTTTTAGCATTGATTCATATTTCTGTTTTTTCTCTGGTGTCTTCAAATCAACAATATCAAGCATACCATCAAGTTTTCCTTGAATCTCTAGCAAATAATTCAAAACACCTCTAATTTCACTTAGAAGACTTTCATACACAACAGAATCTTCGTAGTCTTTGTTTTCAATTTGATCATCAAGCTCCTCATATTCCTTGTTCAATTTTTCATATTGTTTTGTAATCTGATTGTACTTAGACAAATTAATTGACGGCATTTTTCATTCTCCTTAGTTTCAATATTCATGAAAGCCGATAGGACTGTCTTATATGTTTCTTGATCCATTAATGTTTTATCAATTATATTTTTAAAATCAAGTATATCTATAAAAGCAATAAAAGCTATAAAACGATTCTAGTAATTTGACATCTGATCACCTACTCTATAAAAAGTGTACTTCTTATTATTAGCCTAACTGGAATATGTATAATGGGAATCTACCCTTGCGTCGTAACATGCATGTGGCATTAGGTGGTGTATGGGCCCCCCATTATTATAATGACTGTGTAGCATCATTACTTCTTTTTAATAGCTTCTACTAAAATACCATTACAAGTACATATTACTGAAGAAATAATAATTGTTCCTATGGCGATAGTCCTTGTGTCAGCTTTTGCCTCCTGAAATACATTTTGTAGAACTAGCCACATCACAAATGAAATAATTCCTCCAAAACTCCATAAAACAAGCATTAATCGCTGATCACTTCTAATAATTATTAACGGAACTAAAGCATCATACTACATTTATTTATTCTAAGTTTCTGAGAACTACCTGTTAGCTGAATTCGATGATCCCACGAAGCTCCCATAACGAAGTCTAGAGCAAAGGTCATCTCATTCTTCTCCTATTCAATGTCCAAATAATCAAAGTGGCCTAGCCGCAGCAGATTTTCCCTGGTGCGTTCAGCAATTTCGCGAACCTGAGGGTCTTCAGCATTAAAGCCAGCCTTTAAAATGGGCTTTGCATCGTTGGCTGAAATGTACATCCGGATGCTTTGGTCCATGGCAACCGTGATTTTTGCAAAGCATTCGACAACTAAATCTAGGTGATTCGGAAGCAGTTTGTTTAAAGCACTCACCTGTAGGGAAAGCCCCACATCCTTCCCACGCTCAAGATCAAGAATTTTCGAGTAAGAGTGCAAACGCCAGTTAGGGTCAAGGCATTCAGCTTCCAACCAAAAGGTAAATTCCTGAAGCTCCAGCGGTTCAGCGGCTTCAACGCGCCAATCGAAAAAGGCGATAACGCGATCGGTCAACGCTTTATCCAAATGTCTGCCGCTATTTCTCAGTGAGCGACCAACATGATCGAAGAGCTGAGCCCAACGTTTCCGGTCGTCGTTGGTCTTGTCATAAAAGCGCTCCAGCAGGCTTCCATCACCCAATAGAGGGTAAACATCCCAAAGGTAGTAGGTGAAAAGATGTTGGCCTAGCCTGTCGACAAGCTCCTTGCCGTTGTCTTTTTCTGCCGTCAGAGCATTCAGGTTCTCTATCGCGTATTCAAACTCACCCAGCAGGATTTCAAATGTCAGCTTGACCGGCCGGTTGAAGCGAATATAGCTGCCAAACGCATCCTGCCAAACAACTTTATTTCCTTGCGGGAAAAAGCTCTCTCGATGTTCAATTGCCCAATCCCTATTGAGGGCACAGAGGTTTCCGAAGTGCATCCCCAATAGCGCATGTTCAGGTCGGGACAAAGGGATTTCAGCATCGTCAGCTATACGCTTCGCGAGGATGTCGGTCACTTCTGGCAAATTATCTACTGGTAAATGACGGTGAACCCAGAAACCGAAATTGACAAGAGATTCGAGTGCCCGACTGCGGGTGTTGTTGATAGCCTCGGTGATTGGGTCATCTCGGTTGAGCAGTACAGGGCAGTCGTGGTCGAGCCGCCAGTCAAACTGACTGCACGCCTGTCGAAGAAGATCGGCAAGGCCGTCTCTTGCAGTAACAGGTGCATTCGTATCCTTGTTTACGCAGGCGTCGATAAAATCAACCACGGCCCGGCGTGAGTTGCCCCAGTCTGGATGGTTGCGTGATTCGTCTCGGGGCTCGGGTTGACCTTCCACACGTGCCGAGTCCGGATGCGACAATACCCAAGCACAGAACTCGATCCATTGGTCCAAGTTGTCAAAATTCTTCTCCTTGACGAATTCAAGCATGGTCTTGAGTATTGCGGCGACATAGATCGGTCGTGCAATCCTGTCACGGTTCGTCATCCAGAAAGCCATAAGCTCTACATCACGCACAATCTTGTCTTTGAACAGGGACTGAAAGACGCCAGCAAGCGCGGAGATATTGATCTCAATTAGCCAATTGTCCTTGTCATGATGCTCCTCGTCCCAGTTGTTAAGATAGGTCAGAAGCTCCTCATCAGTAAGGTTTTCAAGATCTTCGGCGGACTTAGGACTCCGATAGCTGACAATGCCACCGGTTACCTCGCCGTAGGGTGAATAGCTGTCATCGATAACAGCTTTAGACTGGGCTTCGCCTTCCAGCTCATCGAAATAACGCCGAACGTCTCCGCTTAGCAGTGCTGCAAATGGGCGTAACTGTATGCGATGGAAATAGCGCTGGCGTTGATGAAAAGCCTCATCGCTGTAACGCTCACCCATCCATTCACGAAAATCCTCTTTCGAAGGCCCGTTGAGAATGGTGCCGAAAATACCCTTTCGTTCGTCCTCACTGAGCAATCGGGGGCCGAAGTGTTCGCTGGCCTTGCGGATCATCAATTGGAATTCGTAGTGGTGCTCCCATTTTGAAAAATCATCATGCCCGAGGATCTCTTCGCGTATCCACTGGAGGGTCTGGTAACTCTGATGTGATGCGTAAAGGTGTTGACGCAGACGCTTAAACACCTCCCAGCGATGATTTCGTAATGCCTGATCCAGGGCGTCAATGGATTCCGGAGCTTTGTCATAGACCTGTTCACAGGCATAGGTCAGTGTCTGCACCAGGGTTTCCTTCACATCCTGATAGTCACGATCCGGTTTATCCAACCTCCGACACCAGATTTCCGAATAGTCCTGGCCTCTCCCTTTGTCGAAATCTTCCGGATCTATTCTCAGCCGGATCATGCTTGCCACCGCGTCAATCAAGAAGCGGGCAACCTGATATGGCTCATGCTCGGCCAAGGGGCGAACACCTTTTTCAAGGATTTGTTGATATTCCCATTGATCGAAACGCGGGATCGGTTCTAGCGAAGTGTTCAAATCTTCCGGGTTTTCTTTCCGTCGGGACCGCTTTTCCTGTTCACGAGGATCTCTACGGAACTCAACAATCTTGAGTAATAAGGCGGGTGCAACTTCGGAAAGCTGTGAATGAAAAATAAAAGGCTTCTTCAGCAAACTAATGATGAGTTCATGACCCCATCGGCAGTTTTCAATATAGGATGTAATAAATCGAGAAAATATTAGGACCGAGTCAGCCGAGTCAGCTTTTAACACAATCTTCAAGATTCCTTCCAAAACCCGAAAATTATTCGTATTCGGAATCTTTGAAATTTGATCCATTGCCTCAGCGGGCGCAGCGTCAAAAATGCGTATCAGATACTCGAGGGGTGGCCACCATGGAACAACATAATGTCCTCCCGTGGTCTGCTCTACGTCGGGCGGATTGAGAAAATATCCTCTTTCCGAAAGATGGTTTAACCAAACAGCGTCGTCAGCATTTTGGAAAAAGTAATCGTAATTAGATCCTCTGCTCTCCAACAGTTGCATGACCCGCTCAATTTCAATTGAAGTCACCTGGCTCCCGCGAGCTAGTATGGCCTTCAGTTCCGTCAGATCTTCGGTTGTAATGGGTTTAGTAAGATCAACGTCACCTGGTAATCTTTCTTTTCCTGACAATTCCGGTTGAAACGCCTCGATGTACTTTCCCAGATCAGGGAAATACAAGATATAGCGCCTGCTCGCGCAGGCTTGGCTAAAGTCATCATCAAAACCGATGACGGCAATGTTTGCGTGGTACTGCTTATGATACTGGTCCAGTGCGCTGATAATAAATGCGTCTGGAAATTCCTTCGGTTTACTTTTTGAGAAAGGAGGGAGGATTGCAAAATACCAGTCAACAACATCTTCCAGATTGCCTGCAATAGGTAGGTTCTCAACGACAAAATGCTCTTTGAAGGAAGACCATTGTCGTTTCATCTCTTCGATGCATTTCTTTTCCAGCTCTTTTTGGGACGGGAGATCAACAAGTGCCAAGTTGTTGACAGGGTATGCCCTATGAGCGTTTGTGACAGCATTAGCGGCCTTTTCAGCCTCTCGTTCAAAATGACGAAATAACTCGCGCTCCATAACCACCGGAATAAGCAGGCGTAAACCGCCTTTGGCAAATGTCCCCGTTAAGGCGGTAAATGCCTTTGTGTCAAGACGGAGCCCTTGTCTTTTGAAGAACTCAGTGTCGATATAAAGAGAGGTCGGAACATGTCTCATAAAATGCCTCGCCTCATCTCTATCGTTGTTATTGTATCGCGAGAGGTCTTGCAGTATGGCAAGGATATTATCATTGTAAAACGTCCTCCTTAGTAGCCTACGCCGTTTTTTTATGTTGGCAAATACCACTAGGTGCACCAGCTAGTCTGGCATTACATATAACGTTCAGGGGTTAGCGATGTCGGGCTTGTCCCAAGATGACTGCTCCCGATGTTGCTAACCCCTGATATCTGACCTAAAAGACAACCTAAT
>Ga0209643_1001856_pt1 | contig 16442 bp, 16 predicted proteins | sample AutmiccBRH37_all_FD_187383 | JGI IMG/M metagenome (GOLD analysis project Ga0209643, IMG submission 187383) | Deep subsurface microbial communities from Mt. Terri, Switzerland - Autotrophic microbial communities BRH/37_all (SPAdes) (version 2) | ecosystem: Environmental > Aquatic > Deep... | reverse complement strand
TGTTGTAACAGCATATACATTAGGCTTTTAAGCTGTTACAAGATACAAAAAAAAGAGTAGATAAACTTGTGTTTCTACTCCTTTTTATTAAAATTTTAGTCTTAAAAATGACTTTTTCAGTGGCCTCGGTTGAATCTTCTCCTTTTTTATGATAGAAATCACTTATTTTATCCGCCGTATTTTGCGAAATTACCTCCGCTTTTACAAGTTCTTGCAGGTCTTTTAGCATAAGAATTGTGTTGTGTTAATTTTTTTCAATAAAATTATAAATATCATTGATCACCTTTTCATCAACATTTCCTTTAATCATATATTCTTTTGGTTCTGAGGCGTTTTCGCCGTTCATAAATAAATGGTTCAGTGTTGGATAACTTATAAAACTGGCTTTTTTGTTGTTTTTCAAGGTGCTTTTCCACAATTCAAAATCTTCCATCGTTACTTGATAATCTCTTTCCCCCTGAAGAATTAGCATCGGAATTTTAACATTTTTAACCTCTTTTAAAGGATTATAATCCAAAACGGATTTCCAGTAATATCCCGATAAATTAAAAGGCAATTCCTCTTTTGGCGTATTAACGTTAAACGATTTTGAGGTGAGCACCGTGATTTGTTCTTTTATTTTTTTTGTGGCTTCCTGTAATTCCGGCGATGGATTTTGTTTGTACAAATAATCATATTGTTCCGCAATCAATTTTTCTAAAGGCCTGGCATTTCCTGCCAACAAAATGAGTTTTGAAATTTGCGCTGATTTCCCTGCGATTCTGGGCATTAAATTGGCGCCCAAACTGTGTCCCAACAAAATAATTTCATAAGCTGTATATTGGTCATTTTCCTTAAAATATGTTATAATATTGACGATATCGTTGGTAACTTCATCATCAATGGTGCTTTTGTCGTTAAAACTTTCCGGATTTGTGAGCGTTTTCTTATCGAACCGATAAGAGGCAATTCCTTTTTGGTACAAACTTTCGGCAATGTCTTTAAAAGGCTTGTTTTCATAAATGGTTTCGTCTCGGTCTTGAGGTCCGGAACCGTGCACAAAAATCACTAATTTTTTCAGATTATTTTTTTCCGGAATTAAGATGGTTCCTTTTAAAGTGATGTTATCGCTTTTGATGTTGAGGTCACTTCCCAGTAGGTTTTTTTTATTGAATTCTCTATGAGGCGAAAAGAAAAAACCCATAATTTTATTGGCTTCATTAAGGGTTATTTTAATGTCCAATTTCATTTTTTCAAAATCCGCATAATAAAAATAGGTGCTGTTTTCGTTATTGATTTCAATGATATTGTTAAATTTCCCTAATTGATTTTCCAATTGTTGCTCTGTCGTTTTTAACAATGCTGAAGAAATTTTGCTTTTTACGCTTTCATCAAAAAATGCATAGGCTTTTTCGTAATTTTTTTCCTGAAGCAATAATTTTATAAATACTTCTCCTGTTTCTTTGTGTTGATTTTGGGCAAAAGACAGCAATGAAATAAATAAAAAGGCACTTGTGACAAGGTTTTTCATTTTGATTTGATAAATTAAGCCTATAAATTTAAGATTTAAATTTGCAAGTACAATATCAATATTAAATTAAGGCAAAAAATGGTAATTGCCAAAAACCTGTGCCAGCAGTAATCCATTATTTCTAATGAATTTTTTTATGTTACCGACTTTATGATTATTATTCCAATTATGATTGAAAAAGGTGAAATTAATTGGAAATAAATTGGTTTTAAAATATTTGCGCATTTATTTGAAAAATTATGGTGTAATTTTCTAGGAACAAAATAAAGGACAAAAGAAGTAATGAGCATAAACCAGCCAAATAACTTAAAAAAATCAGGGTATTTTGAATAATCTGAAAATACAATTAAGGCAATTGCGGGTATCATTCTCAAAGTTATTTCTGTATAATTTATTAAATTTGTGCTTCCGGCTTTTCTTAAAGTCTCTCTAGCCGTTTTCGGCCTAATTAGCATAATTATGCCAACACAGATGAAAAATATCCCGAAAGCAATTAATGTCCATTTTGCAATTCCAATTATCATAATTTTATAAATGTTCTTTGTTGATTTTGGGCAAATGACAGCAATGTAATGAATAAAAATGCACTTGCGACTAGGTTTTTCATTTTGAATGAATCATTTTAGTCTATAAATTTAATCCATTTTCAATATTCATTGATAATTCGCCAATAAGTTTTGCCATTGGAGCACCATCAATTACATCGTGGTCTACAAGAATTGACATATTAAGCATTTCTCTAATCTCAATCCTGTCATCAATTACATATGGCTTCTTAATTATAGAACTTATTCCAAAACAAATAGGGTGAACTGAAATTGGAATAAACCATCCATTTACTTTTCCCATCATTCCAATTGAGGTAATCGCTACATTTCCCATTTTCTTATAAGCCAATTTTGGATGCTTCAATAAAAATTTCCAAAAATAATTTCTGAGAAATCTTGGGAGTGAATAATATATCTTCTCTAATTGTCGCGTTTTTTTATGAAGCACCATATCTTTTTCAGAAAATTCCTTAATTTTTGCTTCGTTAATTTGCTTTGTTATAAATTCAGTACTTGCCTCATTTGCTTTTTCAATAATCAAAGGAATTGGGACTTTTATGCCTTTTATATCTTTCTCTACAACAATAGAGACATTTATATCGTCAAATATTATCAGTTTATTTTTCCCAATCAAGTAAGAGCTTGAGGTTTCATATTTCTTTATAGTGCTGCAAATTGCACTTATGAGCCAAGCATTAAATGAAATTTTATAGCGATGGCCCATATTATACTCCCTAATTTTCTTTCTGGTTTCTGTAACGTCAACTTCAACCAATCCGGTTATATGATGTTTCCGCTTTCCAATTTCGCAAACATCGATGGTGGCAATTCTTGAATCTGGAAATTTCTGTATTTTATACTTTGTCATTTATGTAGGTCTTATTAAGTGTACAACGATTCGAATAAGCACAATATCCGACTGCACTTATTAGGCAAATTTCAAGAAAGTTAAAGGGTTTGGCGGCATATACAAAGGGTTAAACCCATTAATTTTTAGCTATTTGGGCTATATTTTTAAACATTGACAGCATTTCTGGTTTTCTCTCCTATGGCTAATTTATACATTTTTGAAAAAAAACAACTATCTTTTTTTTGACGTTTTCCGGAAGTTCGTGCGCTATGTTTTCGTAGGTTTCAATCGTTGAGTTGACACCTTCATTCACATAAATATTCTTACAATTTTCCCAGCGAAGAGGAAGCATTTCTTTTCCTATCAACTCATAAATCAACTCCCTTTCATTGGGGTCAAAGGCATCTTCATAAGGAACGGCATCATTTTCATCCATTCCTCCCATAAAATAAAATTGAGGTGTATTTGTAAATTCGGCCTTCTGAAATTCTTTATTAAAAAGAACTTTAAAATCATTTGTGCCTAACGGGTAATTTAGAGGTTTGTCAGCTATACTGTCTAAAGGCAATGTCAACAATCCATTTAAGCCTCCTGCCGCAACGGCAAATATTTTGTCAGGGTGAATGAGTGTGAATCTGTTGGCAAAAGTACCGGAAGCGGAAAAACCAGTAATGAAAAATTTGGTTTGGATATTATAACCTGAAAGGGTAAGTTTTTTTCTGGCGTCTTCAACCATTGCCAAAAGTTGCAGGTCAATTCTTTCCAGTGGACTGTTCTTTTGGCAAATAACGTCACGATCTAGTGAATGAGTGTATGTTTTCCATTCGGCTCGTGACCTCGGAAAAACTGGAACCAAAAGCGGGTATTTTAATTTTTGAGCAACATAATTTCCGATATAGAAATCTTTTCCTGCAGTTCTTTCTGCTTTATCAATATGTTTTTTCAGGTCATCGTCGGCAAATCCTGAATTATTTGGTACTACAATTAGGGTCGATTTTTCATAAAGCGATGTGCCATCCGGAATAAACAGAAAATATGGATAATTAAAGCCATCCCCAGGAACTGAATCCACAAACAACAGTTCCCCTTTTTGATTGCCGTCACAAGCACAAAGCGCAATAATTAGCGTGAGAATAACTGAGAATTTATTTATCATATTTTTCTATTTGAATCCATTATTATGGCTTCCCCTAAATTAATTGCTGTGTTTTATAAAAAATTTATTCAATATTTCCGATAATTTTTCAGGTTCTTCAATCGCAGGGCAGTGTCCGGTTTCCGGTATAATGTGCAGCTCTTTTGTTTCGGACGATAAAGCTGTAAGCGCATTGTAAATTAACTCCGCGTGTCCAAGTCCTACAACAAAATCTTGGTCTCCCTGAATAACCACAGTTGGGGTATTGATTAGGGCCAATTCTTTTTCGATATCAATATTGTTATAAGAAGGATTATTACGAAATGCCCGATTCACTATTTCTGCTTTTTCTCCAACTTCTGAGAATTCTTCTTCAGTATATTTCATCAATTTCATTAACGCGGTATCCTGCAATACATCTTTAAATGAAATAATTTTTGTGGTATCCGCAAAATAAGCATTAAATCCAAGCTTCGATGGCACTTCGTGTTTCATCCAATTTACATCGGTATGAAAGTGCTCAAAATTGCTGTTTTTAATGCGATTCAGTTCACTAATTATAAATTTGAGTTCACTTCTTTTTGAATCGGAAATAGTTGTTTGCAATAATTCATTTGCTCTATTAATTTCATAATCTATTAAAGAATGGTTTTGGTAGTGGCTATTGACTTTACCATCGATACAAGCATAGGAATTAATTTTTCCCTGATGTTCTAACATATATAAAAACCCATACATTCCTCCCCAGGAACTTCCCATTAGATTAACATTTTTTTTATTGTATCTATTCATTAAACTGTCAATCACAATATCTAAATCCTGAATATATTGCGCGACCTGAAGCCTGGTTGTATCAGTACACTTCAATGATTTTCCACATCCGCGCTGGTCAAGGTATGCAATCAGGAAATTATCTTCCAGTCCCGGCCCCATAAGTTTTATGTCGATACCCGAATAGCCGCCTGGGCCTCCGTGCAGGTTAATTATAATTGGTTTATTGACATTTCCTCTCATCCTAAGATAAAGCTCCGATTCGGGTACTTTTATCATTAGTTCTTCATCAATATTAGGGTTTTTCCTTTCTGTTGGGCCACAAGAAACAAAATCCAAAGAGCTTATAAAAAAGAGCGCCAAGAAAATAATATTTCGCATATTAAATTTTTTTTAATGTTGAAAATATGACAAGGTCAGAAGTCCTAAAACAATCCATATATTTTAAAACAATTCACTTGTTTTCAAGTTTATTTTTAATTTTCCAATGATTTTATGTTGTATTTAATTTCAGTAATTTCCAATTTCAACCAGGTCCAGTCACCTTCATCTAGTTTCCAGGTAGCTGTTAATTTTACTGGTATTTTTACACCATTCATAATAGCGTATTCCTGTACGTTAATTATCCATTCGTAACGTTTCGCATCTGGTTCGTTGCCTTTGTGCCTAAAGGCACTGAATTTTATAAAGTCGCCTTGTTTGTTAAAATAAAAAGTTCCTGTGCCTTTTGTTCCCTTGTAATCCATTGTTGCTTTTGCCGATGAGGCATCAATTGCTTCCCAACTAATGTAGGGGCTTAATGCGGCTGACGGAAACCAGACTATCTCACCTAAAAAGCGTTGCAGCGTCCCTTCATCTACTTTGGGTCCCTTTGCATTTACAACATTTATTGCGGAAAATAATTTTATTTGCATTTCCCCTTTGCCATCAATAAATTTATCACGTCCTGTTATTTTTATAAAAGGAGGCATATTCATCATAACTTTCCATACAAAACCAGGTTTTTCTATTGTAAAATATTGTTCTGCAGTTGCATTATTCCAGTTTTCTTGCCCGATTTTCAATTTCATTTTGGCTTTTTGAGTCAACCAAACAGTATTTGCTTTTTCTTTACCAATAATCCCCGATATTTTCAACCAATTTGTGACCGGTATTGGCAGTTCAGAAAGTTGTTCTGATGTAATTTTTGTCGTTTCAAAACCCTCTGCCTGCCCCATAATTTGTGCTATTTCATTTGATACTTTCTTGTTGAAAATAACCAAAGACAGTGAAAAGAAGGCAACAATCAAAATTATTGCGTTGGGAATCATTGCAAATTTCGCATCTTTCCAGACTGAAATGGCCAACGAGGCAGAAAGAAAAACAGCAAGAATTGCCAGAAGGCTCCACCATTGGAATTTTGCAATATAGGCAATGCAGGAAATGATAAACAACACAAAAACAAATAGCCAAATTAAACCGGCGCTTTTTGAAATATTTGCTGAAAGTTGCTGAATATTAGCTAAGTCAAATGTTTTAACAAACCCCAGCAAGTGTATTGCCCCGTGTAAGAATATTATTGTTAAAAATAGGTATTTCAAGTATTTAGAATTTTACTTTTTGATTATCATTTTATGAATATCAAATCATTAATTTCTGTTTTTTTGACAGATATGTCTTTTCTCAAAATAAGCTGACCATTTTTTGTTATTTATTTCAAATTGATTAGCCAATTAAAGAGTCGTTTTTATAGTTTTATCTGCTCAAAAATAAAGTTAGAAAACAGGAGATTGAAAAAATGGTTGTTTAAAATCTCTACTTTATTTTCGTGCGATTGTGGTTTTGGCCCCATCCATTTGCCCCGTAGCCAAGCTCTTTTTCGTCCTCACAACGACATTTCTAAAATATAAATTTTTGTTATTTTATGCAACTTTTTCCCCTATGTATTTCTTAATTTTTTGCTTATGGTATTTTAAATACAATAAAATGCGCGATATTCGTCCAGACTCCTTTGCATTCCTTATTTGTTGTTGAATGATAAGGATGCTGTCTTTATTCTTACTGTCTTAAATTTACGAAAAACTGTCATTTGAAGCGCTGAACCTCCACTTTTGCCAAACCTCTTTTTATGATTGCGTTTTTCCTATTTTAGTTCGTAACTGCTTTTAGCCCAACAATAGAACAAATTAAAGTGGTCATAAAAAGCAGTCGCAAAAAGGTTGCGGGTTCTTTAAACACAAGAATCCCGACTAAAACAGTGCCAACTGCTCCAATTCCCGTCCATACGGCATAAGCAGTTCCAATTGGCAAAGTTTGAGTTGCTTTAACTAAAAGCCCCATACTTATGGTAAGCGCAACCAAGAAACCTGCATGCCATAAATACATTTCGTTTCCTGTGGTTTCTTTCGCTTTTCCCAAACAGAAGGCAAAAGCAACTTCAAATAAGCCCGCAATAATTAAAACAATCCAATTCATTTTTCTATATTTTTTGAAGCAAAGGTCGGAAATTGCATTGAGGGAAAATTTTTCAAATGCTAAAAAATGAATATTGTTCTAATTTTTTTTGAACGCAATTGGGTTCTATCCAAATAAGAGGAGATTTTTTCTTATTGCACTTATCGAGTTAGTTTGGGAAGGCCTTTTAAAAGCTCTTTAAAATGGTTTTCGGGTTTTGGGAAGTGGTGAAAAATTAGTCGTTTTTCTGGTTTGATTTGTTACTGTGCGGCTTATCAAGTTATTTAGAAAATTAATTCCGCATTTTTTTCAAATTGTAGAAAAACGATGAATGCTGATTTTGAAATCCTCCATAATTTAGATCCATTATAATTTGGTTACCCTAAATAAAATTACAATTTGCTATATTTATAAAAAATTTAAAAATATTGTATAGATTTTTTTATTACCGATCTAACTAAAAAGCCACAACCAAAATGTCCGAACATAAATTCACCAACAGCCTTATACAAGAAACAAGTCCGTACTTGTTGCAACACGCGCACAATCCCGTAAATTGGCACGCGTGGAATAAAGAAACGTTGGCGCTTGCCAAAAAAGAAAACAAATTGCTGTTAATTTCCGTGGGTTATTCTTCCTGCCATTGGTGCCACGTGATGGAACACGAAAGTTTTGAAAATGAAGAAGTGGCCGCAGTGATGAATAAATATTTTATCAATATAAAAGTCGATCGGGAAGAGCGTCCGGATGTAGATCAAGTGTATATGAACGCCATACAATTAATTACCGGCCGAGGCGGCTGGCCTCTAAACTGCGTGGCTTTGCCCGATGGAAGACCCATTTGGGGAGGCACTTATTTCCCCAATGAGAATTGGATAAGCGCATTGGAGCAATTGGCGAAATTGTATGAAGAAACTCCGGAAAAAGCCATTGAATATGCCGAAAGATTAACCGAAGGTGTAAGAAATTCGGATTTGGTTTCATTAAACCAAAACCAAATTGAATTTTCCCAAGCAGATTTGGAAAGATCCGTGAATGAATGGACACAAAATATGGATCTGGATTTGGGCGGAAGAAAAGGAGCGCCTAAATTTCCGATGCCAAACAATTACCAGTTTTTGATGAAATACGCTGTTCGTTCGGGTGATAATGAAATATTGGATTACGTAAATACTTCCCTCACTAAAATGGCTTATGGCGGAATTTACGATCAAATTGGTGGCGGGTTTTCAAGATATTCTGTCGATGCAAAATGGCACGTGCCACATTTTGAGAAAATGTTGTATGATAACGGACAATTGGTGAGTTTGTATGCGGAAGCCTACCAAGCCACCAAAAATGAATTGTATAAAAAAACAGTTTACCATACACTCGAGTTTATTGAGCGTGAACTCACCACCCAAGAAGGTGCTTTTTATTCCTCTTTGGATGCCGACAGCATCAATGCCGAAGGAAAATTGGAAGAAGGCGCTTTTTATGTTTGGACCCAAAATGAGTTGAAAACCATTTTAGGAAATGATTACGATTTGTTTGCTGACTATTATAGCGTAAATTATTACGGACTTTGGGAGCACGAAAATTATGTGTTGATCCGTAAAAACAGCGATGACGAAATTGCCAAAAAACACGCAATTTCAGTTACAGAACTCGAAAATAACGTGGCTTCCTGGCAAAAAAGATTGCTGAAAGAACGCGCCAAAAAAGAACGGCCAAGGCTCGATGATAAATCGCTGACTTCCTGGAATGCCTTAATGTTGAAAGGTTATGTGAATGCTTATTCGGTTTTTAATGAACAAAGGTTTCTTGATGCAGCCATAAAAAATGCTACATTTATTTATGCCAAACAAATTCAGGAAGACGGAAACTTAAACCACAGTTATAAAAATGGAAAAAGCACCATTAATGGTTATTTGGAAGATTATGCCACGGTAATTGACGCTTATATATCTTTGTATGAAGCCACATTTAATGAAACTTGGCTCAGTGCCGCCAAGCAATTGGCAGATTATGCTTTCGATCATTTTTTCCATGTTGATCGCGTTATGTTTTATTTTACTTCAAATAAGGATGCCGATTTAATTGCACGCAAAATGGAAATTGAAGACAATGTAATGCCAGCTTCAAACTCCATAATGGCAAATAATTTGTTTAAATTGGGCCATTATTATTCCAACAGTTATTACTTAAAAGTGAGCGAACAAATGTTGCAAAATGTCATAGAAAATGCCCAAAAATATGGCTCAGGATATTCCAATTGGCTGCAATTGCTTTCAAATTTTGTCGGGGAATTTTATGAAATTGCCATTTCTGGAAAAGATGCTTTGCATCAACTAAAAGAAATTAACGAACAGTATATTCCAAACAAATTAATTGCGGGTAGCACTAAAAAAAGCAACATTCCTTTATTGAAAGATCGTTTTAATGAAGCTGAAACCCTTATGTATGTTTGCGTAAATTCGGCTTGTCAGTTACCCGAAAAGGAAGCGAAAAAAGCATTGTCTCAAATAAAAATCAAATTCTAAAAATGAAAGCTTTACAAATTTTCTTTGTTGCTTTGGTGGCGTTTGAACATATTTATTTTATGATTTTAGAAATGTTTTATTGGGACAAATCAAAAGGTTTAAAAGCATTCGGACAAACATTAGAAGCCGCAAAAAGTTCAAAAACATTGGCCAAGAATCAGGGTTTGTACAACGGATTTTTGGCTGCCGGACTTATTTGGGCAATTGTAAATAAAAACAATTTTGAAACTTTGGCCATTTTCTTTTTAAGCTGTGTGGTAATTGCAGGTATTTTTGGAGCGTACACCACAAAAAATATAAAACTTTTTTATGTGCAGGCTTTACCTGCAATTATAGGATTAATATTACTTTTGATTTAATCTGATTTAATCGCAATAAAAAATATATTGCTAAAGACAAAAACGTTTGGCAAATAATTTAAATACACCATCTATGAAACCACAATTTAACAATTGCGCAATTGCCTTTATGCTTTTCTTGAGTATTTCAGGATATTGTCAAAAGACAGATAGTGAGCAAACTTTGGTGCACAGAACAAGCATAACCACGTTCGACCTTCGCTCAAAAGAATTGGTGGGAAGCATTTACATTAATGAGGTCTTTCTTCCCGCAAAACTTTCTAACAGTCAAGATCAATATTTAATAAGATATGACGCATATCAGGATGAGATGGAAATCGAAAAAAATGGAAATCCCTATCATTTATCAAAAAATTTGAACTATTCCATATATTTTGAAGGGATAAATAAAACATATCAAGTTTATAATTATTTAAACAACAAAGAAACAGTTCCCGGTTTTTTTGTTGTTCTTTTTAATGGCGATAATATTTCTTTGCTTATTAAAGAAAAAATTAAATTTTATGATGAAGTTAAAGCCAAAACAGGATACGACAAATATAAACCACCTACACTAAAAAGAGTTGCGGATGAATTTTACATTGGTTTTAAAAACAGATCTGCTAAAGAGTTTCCTAATAAGAAAAAAGATATTTTAGCATTATTTGCGAGTAAAGCCGAAGAAATTGGCACTTATATGAATGCTGACAAATTGGGATTTAAAAGCCAAGAAGATTTACTTCAAATATTTAGGTATTATGATACTTTAAAATAATTAGCAACCTCTTAAATACTCGTTATAATATTGGTTACTAATATTTTAAATATTGTTAGTTTTAATTTGAGAATTGATTTTTGATGCCAGATATCCAATAATTCAAATTTAAAAAATGGAAATTTCAGTTTCCGTAGTAAACAATTCCAGAAATTTTATTCCTTTGCTTGAATTCCCCTTCTTATTCAATTTCGGACTCCAAACGGCGATGCTGTATTTATGCGGTAAAATGGCTACAATACCGCCGCCAACACCACTTTTCCCTGGCAAACCCACTTTAAATGAAAATTCTCCGGCTTCATCATAAAATCCGCACGTTTGCATAATGGCATTCACACGTTTAGACTTGCTGATGCTAATCACTCTTTCATTTGTAAACGGATTAACGCCATAAGCCGCCAAAAAAAGAAAAGTGCCGGAAAGTTCTTTACAAGTCATTTCAATAGAACATAAATTGAAATAAAAATCGAGCACCACTTCAATATCATTTTTTATGTTTCCGAAGGACTTCATCAAATTGATTAAAGCCGCGTTTCTGTGACCCGTTAATTTCTCCGATTCTGCAATTCTCGGACAATAATTTATTTCGGGATTTCCAGAAATGTTTCTAACAAATTCAATAAAATCATCTTTCGGATTTTTAAGATGGCTTACCAAAATATCGGAAATTACCAAAGCGCCGGAATTTATAAGTGGATTTCTTGGAATTCCCTTGTTAAACTCAAGCTGAAACAGCGAATTAAATGAAGTTCCAGAAGGTTCTACACCTACCCTTTCCCATAATTTTTCCCCTTCCTGTTTGTACGCCAATACCAAAGCCAAAACTTTGGCAATGCTTTGAATGGAAAATTTTTCCTCAGCGTCGCCAAACTGGTAATGCTGATGATTGATGGTGGTTAAATGAACGCCAAATTTTGCGGGATCCACATTGCCCAATTCTGGAATATACGTTGCCACTTCGCCAAAATCCTCGGTTTTATTTAACTGCCTGTTTATTTTTGAAAATATTTTATGATAGTTCATTTTTTATGTTGAAAGCTGTAAAGTTAAAAAGCGGGACGACCAGAGGTAAACCCTAATTTTTGATTATTGTCAAAGTTGCAAGTGCTAAAATTAAAAGCAAAAGAAGCAAATAAATTGCAAAGTTCACAAAAAAAGATTCCTGGATAATTAAATTTTTATTTAACCTATAACTGCTTTTATTGTTTTCCGTTCATTATCACTTCAAAGAAAAAAATACCGCCAGCTTCCAATTCTAAGCATTGACAGTCATTATAAAAGTGAAATCTTGGATTCCCTGTTTTTGTTTACAATTTCCTACTTCTGTTTCACCTGTTTGTAATAGTTATTATTTAACAATTATCAAGGAAACTGCTTATTCTTCTAACTTTTCTGTTTTCAAAAGCAAAGATGACAAATGTTATGATTTAACCAAATAATAAAAGGTAAGTTTGTCTGATATTAAATCGTAAAATTATGAGTCAAGATAAAGTATGTTTAGTTTGTAAAAAACCTTCAACGGAAGTTCCGGTAACAAAATTTTATTACCAGGAAAGTGAATTTTATATTTGTCCGCAACACATCCCTATTTTAATACATAATCCACAAGAATTAAACGGATTATTGGCTGGCGCCGATAAATTAACTGGCGGATAACAAAAAGGATATTGATTTTATTGCATAAAAAACGCGCCTATTGGCGCGTTTTTATTTTATGCTTTTTTTATTGCTTTTTGAATTTTTCTGATAAATCTTTACCAAATACTTTTAGTTTTTCAATGGCAGTTTCCACTTCTTTTTCAACGGTTTCAATGGTGCTTTCTCTCAAAAACGGATATCTGTAATCTGTTGGCGGGACAAAAGTTTCTTTAATGGTTCGGGTATTTACCCAACGCAATAAATTCCAAACAGAACCTGCTTTGTCATTTGTTCCCGATCCGCGGGCGCCTCCAAAAGGTTGTTGTCCCACAACGGCGCCAGTTGGCTTGTCGTTGATATAAAAGTTTCCTGCGGCATTTTCCAATTTGTTGGTGGCAATGTCAATCACATAACGGTCGCCGCTAAAAATAGCGCCAGTTAAAGCATATTCGCTTGTGGAATCAATCAAATCCAGGGTTTCATCCCATTTCTCGTCTTCGTACACAAAAATAGTCATAATTGGCCCAAACAGCTCATTGCACATTGTTTTGTATTTCGGGTTGGTAGTCACAATAATTGTTGGTTCAATAAAATAACCAACTTCATCGCTGTAACCGCCGCCAATAATAATTTCGGCATCAGCATCTGCTTTCGCTTCTTCAATATAACCCGATAATTTTTTGAAGGCTCTGTTGTCAATTACCGCATTTATAAAGTTTGTAGGATCTTCAGGAGATCCCATTTTAAACGATTTTAAATCTTTTTCCAATGAAGTTTTAATGGCGCCCCACAAGCTTTTTGGCAAATAAGCACGAGATGCTGCAGAACATTTTTGGCCTTGGTATTCAAAAGCCCCTCTTGCAATTGCCGTGGCAACTTCTTGGGCATTTGATGTTGGATGCGCCCAGATAAAATCTTTTCCTCCAGTTTCTCCAACAATGCGAGGATATGATTTATAATTACCCACATTTTTTCCGATGGTTTCCCAGAAACTATTAAATACCGGCGTTGAACCTGTAAAGTGAACACCTGCAAAATCGCGGCTGTTCAATAAAACATCGGTAATCATGGCCGAATTTCCGGTCACCATATTGATAACGCCATCAGGCAAACCTGCCGCTTTAAACAATTCCATAATTACTTGTGCTGAATATATTTGGGAACTTGCCGGTTTCCAAATCACCACATTTCCCATCAAAGCCGGAGCCGAAGGCAGATTCCCTGCAATTGCGGTAAAGTTGAAAGGTGTAATGGCGTATACGAATCCTTCAAGCGCACGATATTCCATACGGTTCCAGATTCCTGCGGAAGATGCCGGCTGATTGTTGTAAATCTCGGTCATAAATTGCACGTTAAAACGCAAAAAGTCGATCAATTCACAAGCGGAATCAATTTCGGCCTGAAAAGCATTTTTTGACTGAGCAATCATCGTTGCCGCATTCATTTTGTAACGAAACGGACCCGAAAGCAAATCGGCAGCTTTTAAGAAAATCGCCGCTCTGTGTTCCCAGCTTGTAGCTGCCCATTTAACACGAGCTTCCGCAGCTTTTTTAACGGCCAGTTCAATATGTTCTTTTTCTGCAACGTGGTATTTTCCCACACAGTGTTTATGGTCGTGTGGCGGACGTATATCAACTGTATTTCCTGTTCTGTATTCCTTGCCGCCAATATAAAAGGGAATGTCAACCTGCTTGTTGAACATTTTTTTATAAGTGTCTAATAACGCTTTGCGTTCTGGTGTTCCTGGAGCGTATGAATTAATAGGCTCATTAACTGCTTTTGGTACATTGTAAAATCCTGAAGCCATCGTATATATTTTTTAAGGTTTTTTAATATAAATTTGTTTTGCAAAGTTACAAAATTGAATTTACTTTAAATATTAAGGCCTAATACTCAATAATCAAATTTTAATACAATGTGTACTGTTACTTTTTTGCCTTTATCAAACACCGATTTCATCTTGACATCCAATCGTGATGAACAGCGGCAAAGAGAAACACTACCACCCAAAATATATGAAGAAAACGGCATTGAAATGCTTTTTCCGAAGGATAAAGTTGCCGGAGGAACATGGATTGGCGTAAGTTCAAAAAAAAGATTGGTTTGCGTATTGAACGGTGGTTTTATACAACACAAAAGAAAGGATAATTACACCAAAAGCAGAGGCTTAATTGCCAAAGAATTGCTGAAAGAAAATGACTTTCTGCCTTACCTTGAAAATCTCAATTTGTTGGGCGTCGAACCTTTTACCATCATTATAGTTGACTGGAATAATAACGAGTTGAATTTGGTTGAATTGGTTTGGGATGAACAAGAAAAACACATCACAAAATACAAAAATAAACCTAAAATTTGGTCTTCTTCCTCTTTGTACTCAGATGAAATTAAGCAATTACGCAAAATCTGGTTTCAACAATGGCAAAGTGAAAATGAATTTACTTCCAAAGCGATTTTAAAATTTCATCATCAGAAAACCGATGATAAAGAACAATCCATTTTAATGAAACGAACTTTTGTTGAAACCGTCAGCATCACTTCTGTAATAAAAACTGATAACACTGTGGAAATGCTTTATGAAGATGTTGTAAATTCAACAAAAACTGCCGTTAATTTTAGCTGCTCATAAAAGAAAATATTGCCACAATAACAGAACCCACCAAGGCCAAAAACGAATAAAAACTGTTCAATAAAATAAATTTTACTGTGGTTTTAAAATGACTTTGCCCGTAAAAATAGCGCAATGCTTTGTATAAATAAATAAGAAATAAGAGCACAAATATCCACGTTGTGTTTTCCATTTTAAAAACGAGGTTCAGCAAATAAAATATAATAAACAGCAGAAAAAAAACAGCTTGCGTATTAAAAACAAATACCAAATGTTCCATATAGGTGAATTTTCTTCTGAAATACAACAATTTTAAAAAAAGTGTAAAAACCGGCAAGAAAACAAACAAGGAAATGGAAATATAGGAAGTGAATTTTTTAATCAAATTTTTTACGCCTGTTTCGGTATTTAATTGCGCCCAATTTGCTTCCGCTTTTTTAACTTGCTGGTAATAAAAAGTGTTCCAAAATGTTTTTTGATAACCCAAACTGTCCAAGGCCTGCTCATTGGTATACGCAGGAAATTTTCTGCGGAAGTTTATAAAATCGCCTATTTTATCAAAAAAACCGATACTGGATTCTTGTTTTGTTTTTATGGCGTATTGGTGCGTAGTTTTTGTGGAATCCGTTTTCTTTTCATACAAACTAAATGCATTTTCCAACTCGGCAATCACTTTGGTGTTGGCAGAATCTTTTTGTTTGGCTTCCTCTAAATTGCTTTTTAAGCTTGTTTTTATGGAATCAAGTTTTTGCGGATCTAATTTAGATAGTGAATCTAAGGTTTTGCTGGCTGTGGCAATGTCTTTTATCGGATTTTTGGCGCTGCTAAATTGGTTTGAAATCCCTAAAATCAGGAAGAAAATAATGGAAACCTGCAAGTATAGTTGAAACGGATTTACATATTTTACGCGTTTACCCAAAATATACTCTTTGGCAACTTTTCCCGGTTTAATGAGTAAAGGAATAAAAGTAGTCCAAAATTGGGAATCGTAAGAAAAAAATCCGGAAACCAATTTATTTACATAATTCCCGATACTTAGTTTGTTGACGGAGTTTTTTTGTCCGCAATACGAACAAAAATTTTCATTCTGCAACAATGGCATACCACAATTTAAACACTCCAAACCTTTGGCTTGTTTGAGTTGAAACCGTTGAAGCTTAAATTTCATCTTCTTAATTATGAATACTGGAAACCATCAACTGAAAAGTGGGAATATAAACTTTAAAAGCGCTAGAATTGGTGAAGTTTACCATACTGTAAAAGCCTTTCATTGCACCGATGGGTGATGTTAAAAAGCAATTGGATTTATACGTGTAT
>Ga0209643_1001849_pt1 | contig 16513 bp, 21 predicted proteins | sample AutmiccBRH37_all_FD_187383 | JGI IMG/M metagenome (GOLD analysis project Ga0209643, IMG submission 187383) | Deep subsurface microbial communities from Mt. Terri, Switzerland - Autotrophic microbial communities BRH/37_all (SPAdes) (version 2) | ecosystem: Environmental > Aquatic > Deep... | reverse complement strand
GCTAATAATGCGGTATATAATAGTGCTGTTACTACATCAAAATTAATATTTATATATAGCAATTCAATTCTTGTTACACTTAAAACAAAGGCAGTAATCAGACTAAGAATTGCCGTTGTTGTTAATTGAATAAAAAATAACGACCAGAATTTATGAATTGAAGAATAGATATCGATTAAAACTACATGAAGAGCAAAAATTATTGCAGCTAGCAATGTAAGCTGATCTCCAAAATTGAAATCACGACCAACTTCTTCAAAGAATGACGCAAGTGAATTCCCACTGGTAGATAAAAATATAATTCCAATAAAGACAATTACCGTCCCAATTATTGCGCCTATTGAGGGATATTTCTTTTTTATGAATATCGCGAAGATTGGAATAAATACGACTAAAGTGCCGGTAAGAAATCCGGATTTAGTGGCAGACGTAAAACGCAGTCCATAAGTCTGTCCAAAAAAACCTAGATATAAAAAGAAGCCGAGTATCATTCCGTGCCATAATGCTTTCTTCTCAATCTTCTTCTCAAAATGAAAAACCAAAGGGAGCAATACAGAAGCCGCAATCGAAAATCGAATACCGACATAGAGCATGGAGGAAATATCGTTAAGCGCATTTTTTGTGAGGATAAATGTACCGCCCCATATAATTGTCATGAGAAATAAAATCGCTTCTGCTTTAAGTTCTTTGAGACGGTTAATCATTATTAGGTATGTATCCGAAGTTTTTTAATTGATAAGGATTTGAACGCCATTTTTCTTTTACTTTAACAAAGAGTTCAAGATAAACTTCTCGTTCGAGGAATTTTTCAATTTCAGCTCTCGAAATTCTTCCCAATCTTTTAATGCTCTCCCCTTTATTACCGATTATAATCGGCTTTTGCGAATCACGCTCAATTATTATCGATGCAGAGATATAATCTTTTGCGTTCTCCCTCTCTTTAAAGTCTTCTATCACTACTTCCGTACTATATGGGATTTCATCTCTATACATTTCAAAAATCTTTTCACGGATAATTTCGCTCACATAAAAACGTTCATTTTCATCTGTTAATTGATCATCGGGATAATATTTAGGATGCTCCGGCAGATAATCTAATATCTTTTCCATTACAGAATTTATATTAAATCCCGTAGATGCCGAGATTGCAAGTACATCATTGAAGAGAGAATTATCTCTATTTATATCTAAAAATTCCTGAACTTTTTCACCGCTGCTTATATCTATTTTATTAATGAGGAGGATTTTTTTTAAGTCATTATTTAATAATTTTTTAATCGTCTCATCTTCGAAGATTCTCGCATCGTCTTCGGTTATATCGATCATAAAAAGAAGTATATCGGAATCCTTCGCAGAATAAAGTATATAATCAAGCATCTTTTCTTGAAGTAAATATTCGGGGTTTAATATTCCGGGAGTGTCATAAAAAATAATTTGATGTTCCGATTCGCTTATTATTCCCAATATCCTTTTTCTTGTAGTCTGCGGTTTATTGGAAATAATTGAAAGCTTCTGCCCCAATAAAGCATTTAATAATGTCGATTTGCCTGCGTTGGGTTTGCCGACTATCGATACGAATCCCGATTTTACTGCCATTTCACTCATTGATTTTTAATATAGATAGGTAATATAAAGAATTGGAAGGTGAAAAATATTTCTACTTATGAAAAATGCTCTATTTTATTTTTTATCTGTCTATGCGAATCTATTATTATAAATGCGCTTATTATAAGTAATATTGTAATTGCTATTCCGATATAATAAATATCCTTGCTTTTAAAGATTGCCGAGAGAAATCCAATCGAATTATCAAATATTTTTGTTTCTTTCAAAATATTTTTTGAAGTATTATTAATTGTTTCTGATAACGCAGAAGATTCTCCTGTCGAAAGAGATGCTCCATATCCAACCAATCCTAAAATGCCGACCGAGAAAAAGGTAACAATTGAATAAAATAAATAAGGCACTTTTTTCTTTGCCGATTTTGCCGAACGATTTATAACATCCATAATCTTTGCAGTTATACCTTCAGGAGCATTAATTATTTCCATCTCCTTTAATGTATTATCTACAAACTTCATCGAACGCAGTTCATCGGAGATTTCCGGCTTCTCGGAAATTATTCGATTTAATTCATTCAATTCGTTCGAGGCCAACTCGTTGTCTATATATTTATTCAGCAATTCATCTTTTTGCAGTATCATAAGTATTCCTTTTGATAATTATGTTTTATCAATAGATCTTTTAGAACTATTCGAGAACGATGCAACATCACTTTTGTATTTACTAAAGAGATATCAAGCACCTTGCTTATTTCATTAAGTGATAATCCATCTATATAAAATAATATAATTACTAATGCATTTCTAATAGGTAGTTTATCAACAATATTAAGCAAATATTCGGTTCTGTTTTCAGTGGATGAATATACATTTAGATCTATTCCCCCGATATCGAAAGTTTCATCGATTGAAATCATCTGCTGCTCAAGTTTTCTTTTCTTTGATGCTAAGATCGAAAGTCCTGTATTAAATACTATTTTATAGAACCATGTAGAAAACTGAGCTTCTTTTCTGAATGAACTAATATTATTGAATGCTTTAAGGAAACTATCCTGAAGCGCTTCTTCGGCATCCATCTCATTCTTTAGGATACGCCTGAGGAGATTAAATCCCTTATCCTTATACCGATCTATCAGAAGCGAAAAATCACCTTTATTGCCCCTAAGTACAGATTCTATTATTTCATTATCAGTTAAATGTTTCATCACTACTTTTGACTAAAAATAATTTATAAAGGTTACATAAAGATTTTTGTAACCTTTTACACCACAAACATAGTCAAATAAGTAGAACAAATAAATAAATTAAATGGAGGCAGCTATGCCAGAAGAATTAGTACCTATTATAATGTTCTTAGTTGTCGGATTAGTAATGATAATGTTTTTCTATTTCCGCTCCAAAGAACGTTCATTGATGTTAGAAAAAGGACTTACAGCAGAACAGATGTTAGAATTTTATAAATCTAAACCCGCTCCTTATCTAGGTTTAAAATTAGGAATTGTTACTATTTTCTTTGGTATAGGTCTAGGTGTAGGATTATTGATAGACCGTTATACTGATGTAGAAGAATGGATTCCTTTCTTATTGATTACCTTATCAGGAGTTGGTTTAGTAGTAGCTCATTTTGTAGGTAGAAATTTAGAAAAGAAAGATAAAGCAGAACAAAATTAATTTGTAATCTGCCTTTAGTTTTCATTTAATGAGTTAATATAATACTCTATGTATTAAGGAATAAAAAACTCCCTTCAGAAGGGAGTTTTTTGTAGTCTAAAACTATTAATACTAATTGGCTATGCAAACTCATTTTCTTCAAGCCATCTTTGCGCATCAAGTGCGGCCATACATCCCGTCCCGGCGGCTGTTATTGCTTGACGGTAAGTCTTATCCGCTACATCACCCGCTGCAAATATGCCTTCTATGCTTGTAAGAGTTGTCCCCGGTTTTACATTTAAGTATCCGGTTTGATCCATTTCCAAAATTCCATCGAATAAAGATGTGTTTGGCTGATGTCCGATTGCAATGAAAACACCATCAATCGGCATTTCAGTTATCGAACCATCCACTGTATTTTGAAGAAGTACACCCGTAACACTTTTTCTCCCCATCATTTCTTTTCCAAGGATCTCTTTTATAACCGAATTGAGCGCATATTTTATTTTTGGATTCTTCTTCGCTCTTTCAACCATAATCTTTGATGCTCTAAATTCTTCACGGCGATGAACTATCGTTACTTCAGAAGCAAATTTTGTAAGGTAAGTTGCCTCCTCAAGAGCTGTATCGCCTCCTCCAACAACTAAAATTTTCAAATTCTTAAAAAAGAATCCATCGCATGTTGCGCAGGCAGATACACCGAATCCCATATATTTTTTTTCACTTTCGATATTAAGCAATTTTGCTGATGCTCCGGTCGATACGATTACCGAATCTGCAGTATATGTTTCTTTATCGGTCTTGACCGTAAATGGTCTCTTGCTGAAATCAACTTCTGTAACATTCTTAAAAAAACTTTTGGCTCCGAATCTTAAAGCTTGTTTTCTCATTACGTCCATTAATTCCGGTCCCTGAATTCCATGCTCAAAACCGGGAAAGTTTTCCACTTCCGTTGTGATTGTAAGCTGCCCGCCCGGTTGATTACCTTCAAATATTATTGGTTCTAAATTCGCTCTCGAAGCATAAATAGCTGCCGTTAAGCCTGCCGGTCCCGATCCGATTATAATTACTTTGTGATGATTATCTGCCATAATTTTTTTCCTTATATCAATACGTTAAATTAATTTTCTTCAATTATTAATTAGATTCAAAAATAACAAAATGGATTCCTAATCAATAAGACATCTAAATGGAAATAAAAAATCCATCAATTTCTTCAAAAATATAATTCTCAATTAGTCTCATTCAATGGTAAGAAATTCAGCATTTCTTATTAGTCCCTTAAGTTTACTCCTCTTAATTGGGCTCACTTCAAATTTTTTCTTAAATTTATCGTTTTCCATATTGAGAACCTGTTTTAATTCAAGCTCTTTATTACCCGCCGAGTGAAATTTTGGCTCAGATGTGAATACCGAAAATTTCTCATTCCAAGGGCAGACATCTTGACAAATATCGCAGCCGAAAATCCAATTTTCAAATTTGCCTGTAAATTCTTTGCTGATTTCTCCCTTGTTTTCAATTGTTAAATAAGAGATACATTTGCGAGCATCGATATGATATGGATTTAGTGCATTAGTGGGACAAGCATCAATACATGCTCTACATGTTCCGCAATAATCCGCCGAAGGAACTGAATATTCGAATTTTTTATTAGTGATAATATTTGCAATAAAGAAAAAGCTACCTGATTCTTTATTAATTATATTTGTGTTTTTCCCCTGCCAGCCAAGCCCCGATTTTACAGCCCAAACCTTATCCATAACGGGACCGGTATCTACATAAAAAATTCCTTCAAATGAAGAGTCGATCTCTTTTAATTCATCAATCATCTCCTCAAGGTGCTCCCACATTATAAAATGGTAATCTGTACCCCATGCATATCGAGATACTTTCCCGAATCCCGGTTTATATTCATGCTTCTCACCCGAATCGTAGAACATACCGAGCGATATAACGCTCTCTGCCGAGCGAAGAATCTCTTTTATGTTCTCCTTCTTTTCAAGATTTCGTTCCATGTAATCCATTCCGGCATGATTACCACATTCAATCCACTCTTTTAATCGAGCAGTTTCCTTTGATAGCAAAGTAACCGAACTGAATCCCACTAATCCAAAACCATATTTTAATGCGAGTTCTGAAATTAGTTTGTTATTAATCATGGTAAATATTACCAGCTCAATTCTTTTTTGATAACATTGACGAATACAAAACCATTTTCGATTTTTAGAGGATAAGTTTTCAATCCTCTTCTATCAGGGGCAAGATTACCGGTAGCGAGATCAAACTTCCAACCATGTAATGGGCATATTACTCCATGATCTTCAATAAATCCTTCATGAATTTTTCGAGCTTTTTGATGCGGACAAATATTGCTGAGCGCAAATATTTCCTCATTCACTTTAAAAATTGCAATCTCTTCATCATCGAGATAAACTCTTTTCCCGACTCCCTCTTTGAGTTCACTCACCTTACATGCTTTATGAAAATTTTCTCTACTCATCCATTCTCTATATATTTATAAAAGAAATTAGGTCTATAAACTAAAATGTTTGCCTTTAGAATTACTTCATTTATTTTTGAAAGATAATCATCAATAAAATATTATTCAGATATATGAATTTTAGATTGAATCGATTCTCTTATCGAGCGAAAAACCTTTCTCGGTTTGTTTAATTGTTCCGATTGGTACATTTTCATCATGCTCAAAATAGATTTTCCATTCATCTTTTATGGCATCTTTGTATAATGCTTTCTTTTCTTCTACCGTCTTAAGAGGTTGGATATCATATCCCATAATAAACGGGAGATGAATATGAGAAGCAAACGGTAGAAGATCTCCGCAATATACGAGTGTATCGGCGCTATCGCTAATTTTTATCATTTGCTGCGCTATTGTATGTCCATTAATTAACATAAATTCTATTTCGTCATCAAAAGATTTTTCGCCATCAATTAGATTTAACACACCTTCTTCATAAAGAGGCATAAATCGATTCAAATGGAAACTTCCACGATCGCGGTCCGATGGATTCAATGCCCATTCAAAATGCTTTTTCTGAACATGATACTTAGCGTTACTAAATGCCGGAATCCATTTATCATTTTCCAATTTTGTTGATCCGCCTGTATGGTCAAAATGTAAATGTGTCAATATTACATCCGAAATTTCATCCGGGGAAATATTGAGCGATGATAATGATTTTTCCAACATACCTGTTTCATTTTCATAATCATAGATTTTTTTGAACTTATCGTCCCATCCTGTCCCCACACCTGTATCGATAAGGATTTTTTTTGAATCGCTTTCTAATAACAAACAGCGTGCTGCGAGCACTGTTCTATTATTCTCATCAGAGCTATTTGTGCGTTCCCAAAGCGGTTTTGGAATTATACCGAACATCGCTCCCCCATCGAGCTTAAATGTGCCGGTTTCAATTTTGTGAAGTTTATATTTGCCTATTTGCATAATCAATTTTACATTTGTTAATAAATTTGGTGAATTATGAAACTCATCCGTTTGACAAATCTAATATTATTTATTTTACTAATCTACTCATGTTCTTCGATTGAGCAAAAAGAGTTAAGTGATAAACCCGCAGAACTTTCGGTAATGACATTTAATATCCGCCTTGGCACTGTGGACGATGGAATAAATAATTGGAATAATCGTAAACCAATGGTATCAGAAGTTATAAGTGAATTTTTCCCTGATATCCTCTGCCTTCAAGAAGCATTCAAATTTCAGATTGATGAGATCATCTTATCTCACCCGAACTATGCTGTAATTGGAGTTGGAAGAGAGGATGGAATTGATAAAGGAGAATATTCGTGCATCCTTTATTCAAGGGATCGATTCATAGTGGATTCAACGGGTAATTTCTGGCTCTCTGATACTCCCGAAATCCCCGGCTCAATGACTTGGGGAAATCAATTCCCTCGAATATGCAGTTGGGCTAAGCTTTTTGATAAATTTAATAATAAAGAATTTTTCATCTTTAATACTCATTTAGATCATCAAGTTCAATTAGCAAGAGAAAACGGCGTGAAATTAATTTTAGAAAGAATGAGGAAAATAGCTCCAAAGTCGCCAATAATTCTTACCGGTGATTTTAATAGCGATGAAACAAATCCTGCCGTTCAATTAGTCCTCAATAATAAATTAATCGATTCTTATCGAGCATTAAATAAGCTTTCGGATCGAGAAGGTACATTTAATGGTTTTAAAGGAATAGATACAGATGAGCGAATAGATTTCATTTTTGTAAATAATTCTTTCACTCCGATTAAATCAGAGATAATACGATATAACCGGAATGGACTTTATCCATCAGACCATTTCCCGGTAATAACCCGCTTTAAATAAATGATAAAAAAAATGGCTGCTCAATGGCAGCCATTTTCATTTAGAATTATCTTCCTAAACTATCGAGATGATCTTTTCTCTTTAATAGAGTTTCTTCATCTTCAACGTGATTAGGATCAGGAACGCAGCAATCAACAGGACACACAGCAGCACATTGTGGCTCGTCGTGGAATCCTTTGCATTCTGTACATTTATCCGGCACTATATAGAAGTAATCTGCTGAATAGAAACCTACACTTCCTTCCGGTGATACTTCTTCTGGTCCATAAGTTTTATCTGCTAATTTCCAATCTGCACCGCCTTCATAAATTGCAGTATTCGGGCATTCTGGTTCGCAAGCACCGCAATTGATGCATTCGGATGTTATCATTATTGCCATTACAAATCTCCTAATTTTTGGGTATAGTTTATCTCAATCATCTGAATTATAACAAAACAAAATTCTAAGCGCAAGTCTAAAACAGGTAAAAAAGTATTATTTTACCAACTGCCGCTTGCACCTCCACCGCCGAATCCACCTCCACCGCCGGAAAATCCACCTCCACCGAAGCCTCCGCCGCCAAATCCGCCGCCTCTACTTCTACCGCCCATACCTTGCGAAAGTGCTCCCCATAAGAGAAGGGTTCCAAGACCGCCGCCACCTCCGCCTTTGCCACCTTTCCTGCTCGAAAGAATAATAAATAAAATAAACATTATTATATAAATAAATGGGAACTTGATATTATCCTCTTTATCATCCTTCTTGATCGCTTTATATTCGCCGCCAATTGCTTTTATTATCGCATCAATACCCGCCTGAGCGCCTCCATAATAATCATTATCACGAAAATGAGGTCTAACTTCATTGCGAAGAATCGAACTTGCTAGTGCATCCGGGACAACCCCTTCTAATCCATATCCAACTTCGATCCTCATCTTCTTATCATCTTTAGCCACAAAAAATAAAATTCCATTATTATTCTTTTTGCTTCCGATTTTATTCTTTGCCGATGCTTCATAGGTATAATTTTCTAGGGGATACCCATCAAGTGTGGAAATCATCATGAATACTACTTGATTAGAAGTAGTATCTTCATACGATTTCAATCGATAATTGAGAGTTTCAAGTTCTCCACCGGAAATTGTTCCTGTATAATCATTTGCATAATTCTTTAATATCGGAATCTCCACCTGAGCATTTAGTATGCTAAGTGAGAAAACCGATATTAAGAGAATTCTATAAATTGTTTTCATTAAAACTCTACTTTAGGAGCTTGGTCAGAACCCGCTACTGCTTTGAAATATTGCTTCTCGCTAAATCCTGTAAATCCTGCTATCAATGATGCCGGGAATCTCTTAATAGTAGTATTAAATTCCTGAACAACCTGATTGAATTTCATTCTTTCGACTGCAATCCGGTTTTCAGTTCCTTCAAGCTGAGATTGTAATTGAAGGAAATTTTCATTCGCTTTTAATTGTGGATAAGCTTCCACGGTTACCATTAATCTCGAAAGTGCACCGCTTAATTGATCCTGTGCAGCTTGGAATTTCTGGAATGCAACCGGATCTGTTAATTGAGTAGCATCAATCTTAGTCTGTCCCGCTTTTGCTCTCGCTTCGGTTACAGCGGTAAATGTTTCTCTCTCAAAATTAGCTACACCCTTAACCGTAGAAACTAGATTAGGAATAAGATCTATTCTTCTCTGGTATTGATTTTCTACTTGACTCCATCCCTGCTTAACACCTTCATCTAGACCAACTAACTTATTGTAAACTCCAACTCCCCACATGACGAAACCGACTACAACAAGCAAAACAAGTACGCCTGCTCCGCAACCAATAAGTAATCCTTTATTTTTCATTACCCCTCCATTTAAAGATATTAATTTGTTAAACTTCTCATCGGTGCGGGGATTCTTCCACCACGTCCGATGAATTTCTCGCAGCTAATTCGTTTTACGCTCATAATCGGCGCTTTGCCTAGAAGTCCGCCATAATCCACGGATTCCCCTTCTTTTTTACCGTAAGCCGGAATTATTCTAACGGCTGTTGTTTTATCATTAATTACACCTATTGCTGCTTCATCGGCTATAATACCGGCAATAGTTGATGCCGTAGTATCTCCCGGAACTGCAATCATATCTAGTCCCACCGAACATACAGCGGTCATTGCTTCCAATTTTTCAATTGTTAAATTTCCGTTTTCAACTGCACGAATCATCCCCATATCTTCACTTACCGGAATGAAAGCACCACTCATGCCGCCAACTACTCCACTTGCCATTAGCCCGGCTTTCTTCACTGAATCATTCAACATTGCTAATGCTGCAGTTGTTCCGGGTCCACCCACATCCTCAAGACCCATCGCCATTAAAATATCTGCAATACTATCTCCTTCTGCAGGTGTAGGTGCAAGTGATACATCTACAATTCCAAAAGGAACTCCATGTTTTTCGGCTACTTTTCTTCCAATTAGTTCACCTGCTCTTGTAATCTTAAAAATTGTCTTCTTGATTACTTCTGCAAGTCCTTGTGTATTGCAATATCCTGCTTCCTTAATTGCATCAAGAACCACTCCCGGGCCGCTAATACCTACATTCAAAGTTACTTCCGGCTCGGAGATTCCATGAAAAGCACCAGCAACAAAAGGATTATCCTCCACTGCATTGGCGAAGACTACTAATTTAGCGCAACCGATAGAATCGCGGTCTTTTGTAAGTTCAGCGGTTTTCTTAATTGCCTCTGCCATCATCAAAATTGCATCCATATTAATACCTGCCTTTGTTGAGGCAATATTAACGCTCGAACAAACTCTTTTGGTTGAGGCTAGTGCATAAGGAATTGATTGAATCAATTCTCTTTCGCCGTTTGTCATTCCTTTTTGCACTAGTGCCGAATATCCTGCAAGATAATCAATTCCAATTTCTTCTGCTGCTTTATCTAAAATTTTTGCTATCTCAATAAATTCTTCTGCATGAAATGGATCGAATGGAATACTAACCGGTGTGATTGAAATTCTTTTATTTGCTATTGAAATACCATATTTAGCTTCTATCTCACGAGCATATTTAACGTGATTCTTTCCGTACTTCATTATCTTATCGTAAATTTTCTGCTTTGTAACTTCGATATTTCTATCGTGGCAATCTCTTAAACTTATTCCGAGTGTAACGGTACGAATATCAAAATGTTCCACTTCCGTCATTCGTATTGTTTCTAATATTTCATCAAATTCGTATGGCATAATTATATCCTGTGCATAAAACGAAAAACGTCTTCGTGTTGTAAATAAATTTTTATTTTTAATTCTTCAGCTACTTTAGCTAATTCTTCTTGAACTGTTTTTAAGTCACTCGGCGAATTGGTAAGATCAACGACCATAATCATTGTAAAAAAATCCCCCATGATTTTTTGACTAAGATCATAAATATCGCATTGGCATTGGCTTATTGCTTTTGTAATAGAAGCTACAATTCCCGGTTTATTTAATCCGAATGATGTTAATATCGCTCTTCCGCTCGATTCATTCATTTTAATATCACTTGGAGAAGAATCAAAACTCTCTACTGCTTTTTTTACTATTGATTTTACGTTATCCGGTGTTGCCTTATCACCAAGCTCTTCTATGGCACTTAAAGTAATCTTCCTGATTTCATCTTCAGTCAATTTCACGGTTTAATTCCTTGATAGTTGTTTTGTAGATTTATTAATGATTTATTCGATACTTCAATATTTTTTTCAATTGTAAACTGTTCCGCATTTTGATAATTCCCCCGATAAAAACGCAAAAAGAGTAAATTACCAATTACTAATCCATCAAAAACTCTCTTTTCGACAAATGAATTTATAGTCCAATACCCCGTTAATCCAACCCAACCGATCGACATTAACCCTGAAAGATAGTTACCTGTATAAAACTGACCAAATCCCGGTAAAATATAAGAAATTACTTTGGCAAAATTAACAGAATATTTATTTTTATCGGTTTGCTTTGATATTAAAGCAAGTGGATGATTTTTTTCTATCTTCTCAAAAACTAGAGATGCGATTAGCCATTTGTCTTCAAAAATATAATTCCAACCTCGCCAATAATTTATCTCGTTCATTCTATCATTAAATCGTAAATCTTTTTCCAATTTATCAAGTAGTTGATGAGCATTGTCATTTGTTCTTCTTAGTATATTAGTTCTAATTACGTTTACTGCCGCATCAAAAAAAAGTGAATCATTCGGAGCGGTTCTTTCGGCATTTGCGAAATAGGTTACCGCATCATCGAACCTACCCCCTCCTTTATAAGCTTCTCCAATCTTCATGTTTGAATAAAATCTATATTTTCCCTCGGTATCAAAAAACTGCAACCGCTTATATTCTGAAATTGCGTCAAATAGCTGCCCGGAATTAAATAAATTATCTGCATATTCTTTCTGAATTATAAGTTCGCTTTGAGCGAAAATAGATGGTGCAATTAATAGTATTACTAAAATTACTTTTCTCAATATTTTATCTCCGGTAGAAAGTAATTGTTTTCCTTAAAGTAAAGCCGTATTTCTTTATCAAGATTAACCTTAATTCCGATATTAAATTTCTCTGCTGCCAATGCTGTACCATAAATATTGCCTACATAAGAAAGGAATGCAAGACCTGAAAACATGGCTCCGCGCAGCTTATGATTAGCATTAAAATTATCCACCGCCAGAAAGGTCAATAGTCCGGTAGCTATAAAAGCAGTAATACCATCCCCGTATTCTCCCAGATATATTTTACCACTCCCCGGGATTAAAGCTGAAAGAAGAGTTGCCTTAGTCCCGTTTTTTCTTTCAGGTATATCTTTTCTTAAATAAAATTCACTCATTTTAATGCGTGCTTCATCTTCAAAATAGCTTAATAATTCAGTAGAATCGGGAAGTGGATTCTTCTCTAAGTAATAAGTCATCGTATTGAGTTTCATAATATTATTTTTATATACCGGTGAGATATATTCATTTATCTCAAGGTCTTTCTTAAAATCATCATAAAGTCCGGCAAAGAAAAGTGATTTGAAATAACCGAGACGTGCTTCATCTTCAAATGATGAATTATAAAATGCACTTTTGAAATAATCCGCAGCTTCTGTAAATCGTTCTATTTGGAAAAGTGTTTCCGCATATCTTACTCTTATCGTATCATTTTCTTGTTTAGAAAGAAATTCGCGGTATTCCTGATTGGCACGTATAAAATCACCACTTTCAAAAAGAAAATTTCCAAATTCCTTACGGTTCTCGGTAGAAAAATAATTTATACCTTGAGCAAAGGATATCGTTGCAAAAGTAAAAAAGATTAATAGAGTATTTTTTATCAATTTTCCGCCGGCATTAATTACTTATATAATATTCCACCGGATCGTAAAATTTATTATTCTTAATAACTTTATACTGTTCCCGTGATTTGAAAAAATTTAGGTCTCTTGTAAATCGATCGACAAACATAAATGTCCCTTTGAATATACCGGTCTTTGAAACTGACTCGACATAGAACTCCGAACAAGATGGATGGAACGGACAATTATCCCCATCTAAATCAGAGATAAAAAACTTATATGCTGTTTTTGTCCCTGAAAGCATTTTGGTAAAAATGCCATCAGAGGAGTATGATGTTTCTTCATTATTTGTTTTCAATTCATAACTACTCTTTACCGGTTCCCATTTTTTTAATTCCGGTTGAGCGGAAATTAGAATCGGCATTAAAATAGGCAAAAGCCATATTATAAAAACAGATCTCATAATTTATTCAAGTCCAATCCAATGTTACGAGCCATTTGCAGAAGTTCCAATTGTTTATGAAGTGCATTTTTGCATATCAAATTTCCGTTGCTCCATGTAACGTCATTTGTTTTTGGACAAACCGAAACCGAATTGAACATAGTTTCATCCAAAAGTTCTTTATACTCTAATTTAGTCATAAGTTTTACTAATGAATATTCTCCTTCTAATTCATCATCGTATTTTAAATATATCTTATCTTTACCAAGAGGTGAAACAGAAATAAGTTTTGCCATATTATCCCTTTAATAAATCTCTTGCTATTACAATTTTTTGGATCTCTGATGTGCCTTCATAAATTTCTGTTACCTTAGCGTCTCTAAGATAACGCTCAACGAGGTATTCTCTTACGTAGCCATAACCGCCATGTATTTGAATCGCTTCGAGAGCGCATTCAACAGCAATCTTAGAGGCATATAACTTCGCCATTGCTGCTTCCTTAACGTATTTCTTTCCATTATCTTTAAGGGATGCCGCTTTAAGAGTTATGAGTTTTGCATTCTCTATCTTCACTGCCATATCGGCTAATTTGAATTGAATCGCTTGATGATTAGCAATTTCGGTTCCGAAAGATTTTCTTTGCTTTGAATATTTAATTGATGCTTCTAAAGAAGCTTCGGCAATACCAACAGCCTGAGAGGCGATGCCGATCCTTCCACCATTCAATGTATTCATAGCAAAATTAAATCCCTTACCCACTTCCCAAATAATATTTTCTTCGGGCACTCTTACATTCTCGAACATTAGCGAACAAGTATCAGAACTTTTTATACCAAGCTTATCCTCTTTTGCGCCATGAGTAAAACCTTCGGTTCCCTTCTCGACAATAAAAGTAGTAATTCCATGATGAGCTTTTTCTTTATCTGTTTGAGCAACTACCAAATAATAATCAGCAGAAGTTCCATTGGTAGTCCAATTTTTCATTCCATTTATTACCCAGTGATCGCCATCTTTGAATGCAGTAGTTGCTTGTTGAGTGGCATCGCTTCCTGCTTCCGGCTCAGATAATGCAAATGCTCCAAGTTTTTCTCCTTTAGCAAGGGGACGTAAATATTTATTTTTTATAAAATCCGAACCAAATTTCTCTAAACCATAACATACGAGCGAATTATTAACTGATAATATCACACCCACGCTCGCATCTGCTTTTGAAAATTCTATCATTGCGAGTACATAACTTACGGCATCTAAACCAGCTCCGTCAAACTCCGGAGAGACCATCATTCCCATAAAACCAAGCTCACCCAGTTTTTTTATTATCTCTGTTGGGAACTCGGCTTTTTTGTCTCTTTCTACCGCCGAAGGTGCTATCTCTGCTTCTGCAAATTCTCTTGCAGCCTGTTGAATCATCAACTGGTCTTCAGTTAAATCAAAATTCATCTGATTCTCCCTGTTTTTATTTGTGATATAAAATATAGGAAATATTATTGAATACTTTTGGAAATCTTTTTTTCTTATTTTTATTTTTATGAATGAAACTAAAAAGCAATTAAAAGGTCTTTCGCTTACCGAACTTCAAGAAGTTATCACCGATTTAGGCGAACCAAAGTTTAGAGCTAATCAAATTTATAATTGGATTTATAACTATCTCGAATTTGATTTCAACAATATGAATAATCTTTCTAAATCATTTCGAGAAAAATTAAATGAAACATGTTCTTTAGATGCCCTAACATTAGAATTATTTCAGAATTCCGCAACCACTCAAACAAAGAAGTTCCTTTTCAAGACTTTTGACGACCGAAAAATTGAATCGGTCGTAATTCCCGATAAAGAAAGAAACACACTTTGCCTATCTACACAAGTCGGCTGCCCGCTCGATTGCAAATTCTGTGCAACCGGATTAATGGGATTCAAACGGAATCTTACTTCAGGTGAAATTATCGACCAATACCTCCTTGCCGCTAAAGAATATGGAAAAGATAAAATTACTAATATTGTGTTTATGGGAATGGGTGAGCCCTTAATAAACTATGATAACACAATTAAGTCTTTACAAATTCTCACAGACGAACTTAATAAAGTAATTAGCCGCAATCGAATTACTGTTTCGACTGCCGGAGTACCACAGCGTATCATGGATTTAGCGGAATCAGGTATAAGAATAAAATTAGCTTTCTCATTGCATTCCTGTTTCGAGGATATAAGGACTAAACTAATGCCAATTAATAAAAAATATCCGCTAAAAGAAAATATTGATGCGCTTAAGCATTATGCAAAACAAACAAAAACCAGAATCACATTTGAATATACAATGATGAAAGGAATTAATGACAGGAGAGAAGATTTAAGTGCATTAAAACAATTATGTTCTTCAATTCCATCAAAAATAAATTTGATCCCATTCAACAGCATTAAACACATGGCCCCAGAGGGAATTTCTTCCGAACTCGAACCTACACCATTTTTAGAGATACAAAAATTTGCAGATGAATTAAGAAATAGTAATATTACAGTTATGCTCAGAGATACTCAAGGGGATGACATAGCTGCCGCATGCGGTCAGCTAGCAATAAAGTTATAATTTAATTTATTATTTAAGGAGGCTCCATGAAATCATTATTCAAAGCATTTTTAATAATTGTTTTTTCTGTTTCACTTTTATCATGCAGTGAAGATGAAACATCGGTTACTAATATTGAAGATAAAGACAATATGGCAGTTAATATTGGAAACGATTCATATAGCGTTGCTGCCACAACCTCAGACTATAATTACAATGATTCATCTGCTGTTTTTTTCAGTAAAAATAATATTACTGCAAGCATCTCTGTCGTTGGTATGAAACAGGGCAAGGTTACCTTAACAGTATTAGGACCAAATAGAATAGTTTTATATACAAAAACTATTGGTTCACAAATTTCTGCTACTAATGAAAATTTCTCCGGAGTCCCTTCTAAAGTCTTTTTGAAATTAGAAAATTTCACGGGTCAACTTGCAATTAATTTGAAAGGTCAATAACAGTTTGTTTTTTCGATAATTAGGGGGCAAGAAATTAATGAAAGCATTAATTAAAAAGATTTATCATGTAATTGCAAATTTTTTATTTTCTTTTTGGAAGAAGATAAAAGCCGGCATTGCTGCCGGTGCTATTACTGCTATTTATATTTACACAATAATTATCTCACTTAATTTTACTATCGGTTTTGGTAAAGTAGTTG
>Ga0209643_1001846_pt1 | contig 16538 bp, 17 predicted proteins | sample AutmiccBRH37_all_FD_187383 | JGI IMG/M metagenome (GOLD analysis project Ga0209643, IMG submission 187383) | Deep subsurface microbial communities from Mt. Terri, Switzerland - Autotrophic microbial communities BRH/37_all (SPAdes) (version 2) | ecosystem: Environmental > Aquatic > Deep... | reverse complement strand
TAATTCTGCTCCTTGTTTCTTCAATCATTATGTCTCCTATAATTTAAAAATATTTTATATTTTTTTGTTAACTCTCACTGCCCTTCACTTGAACGTTATTTAGTAGCCATAAATACTCGTTCCGGGGTTATAGGCAGAGTATTAATCCGCACTCCTACCGCATCAAACACAGCATTAGCTACTGCGGGAGCCGTAGGAATGGCTGGCGGTTCACCGATTCCCCTTATATCTTCAGGTACACGCGCATTTGGTTTTTCTATTATAATCGGAATGATTTCCGGCACATCTAACATTGTTGGGATACGATAATCTAAAAAGTTAGCATTAATCATCCGACCCTGGTCAAAAACGGCTTCCTCGGATAGAGCATAACCTAAACCCATCGCTACTCCACCTTGGATTTGACCTTCAACACCTTTGGGAAAAACAGCTTTTCCTACGTCATGAGCAGCTATTACTTTACATACACTTACTTTACCCGTTACCAGATCGACATCCACAGCCGCCGCTTGGGCACCAAATACAAAGAACGGTTTACTCGCCCTGCTATGGCTGCTTACTCTTTGCTTATCATAGTCTGGTTTAAACGGAGTACTGCTAGCAGTAACGACGATTGGTCCTCCACCGGTCGCGTTAATTCGAGAATTTGCAACCTGTTCTAATTTAAGCATTCGTGAACGGTCATTTTTAACAAATATTCTGGAATCTCCTAACTCTAATTCTTTTACATCAACATCTAATTGACCGCTGGCAAATGATAAAACCTGTTTTTTTACCTCCCTGGCTGCGTTGAGAACAGGAACCCCCAAATCGTGGGTTGTCCGGCTCCCTACTGCACCACCTTCATATGGACCAGCATCAGTATCTCCACTTATAACCGAGACGTTTTCCACCGGAATGCCCAACTCCTCAGCGACCAACAAGGCCATCGCCGTTATTACGCCGTTTCCAATTTCTACGGCTCCAATAAATAACGTCACTGAGCCGTCCTCATTCAAGTGAATTGTTGCCCCAGAGCCAATCCCACTCATTCCCCAGAAACATCCTGCGATACCGATACCACGGGCCTTACCAGGTGTAAGTGGGATGTTATCCAGGTGATCTTTCATCGCTATTTCTAACTGATTAAGAACATTAGTATAGCCGTAATCTGTTAATACTTGGCCAGGGACAGTATCATCCCCTGCTTCCAGCGCATTTATCCGCCTGAGCTCGAACGGATCTATTCCTAATTCACGAGCAATACGATCCATTTGGGTTTCAGCCGCAAAATGGGCCTCCGGGCCACCCGGCCCTCGGCAAGCCCCACAGGGAATTTTAGTCGTATAAACACAAGTTCCCTCGATATCAAGATGTTCAAATTTATATGGCCCTGTAATTAAGGTTACAACTTGCGAAGTAGTATTGGCTCCGAAAATGTCATACGCTCCAGAGTCCACTAGGATTCTGGCCTGGCGAGCAATTAAGCGACCATCTTTTTTGACACCTGTTTTCACCCAGATTTTCATGGAGTTTCGGGGATTAGCTGCATAAAAGTCATCCTGACGCGACATTTCTATTTTTACATGACGCCCAGACTTTATAGCAAGCATAGCTGCAACTGTTTCAATTGTAGCGGTAGTCTTTGCCCCGAAACCACCCCCTACCCGTACTCCGACAACTCTTACCCTAGACAAGGGAAGTTGTAAATATCTTGCTATACCTCGCCTTACACTGAACGCCGATTGAGTACCCGTCCACACTGTCAATTTCCTATTAGAATCATAGTATGCCACCGTGGCCTTAGGCTCCATAGGAGCATGATGAATAAGGGGTAATATAAATTCGTCTTCAATTATCAAATCACTGGCAGCAAAGCCCGCCTCGATATCTCCTTTTTTCGCTGTAACCAGGGCATCAATGTTATCGCGTCGCGTCAAAGGTACACTAGTCCAGTAACTTTGCCAATTTTCATGTATCAAAGGAGCATTATCTTCCAAGCCTCCCTCAGCTGAAAATACTCCGGGAAGTTCTTCCAGTTCTATTTCTATTAACTCCAGCGCCCGTTCGGCAGTCTCTTCATCAACTGCTGCCACCGCTGCTACCCCTTCTCCGATGTAACGAATTTTATTCTTCACCATGGCTTGTTCATCACGAACTGTTCTTCCGCCATATACATCTGGGAAATCTTTACCGGTGATAACCGCCAAGACTCCGGGCAATTTAGATGCCCTGTCCGTAATTATATTCTTAATCCGGGCATGTGCTACTTTGCTGCGCAATATCTTACCGACCACAATTCCTTCTACATGTATATCTCCAGCAAAAATCGCCTTTCCTGTAACTTTTTCATTTCCTTCCAAACGGTTAGTCACATTCTCCGCCCCCTTCAGGTAAACGTCGAGCAGCAGCCGTTTGGACTGCTTCTACGATTTTAACATAGCCTGTGCATCGGCAAAGATTACCTTCCATAAAGTTTCTGATTTCCTCTTCGCTGGGATTGGGGGTCTCTTCCAGCAATGCATGCGTCATCATGACCATTCCCGGTGTGCAAAAACCACATTGGACTGCTCCGCAGTCCACAAATGCCTGCTGAATGGGATCGTTTTTCTCTTCATTAGCTAGCCCTTCAATGGTTATAACCTCACAGCCATCGACTTCAGCAGCCAGAACCAAGCATGAATTGACAGGTTGCTTATTGAGTAATACAGTACAAGCACCGCAATCACCTTCATCGCACCCTTTTTTTGTCCCCGTCAAGTGAAGTCTTTCTCTTAGGATATCCAAGAGAGTTTGGTTATCTGCCGCCTCTATACTTTGCATAACTCCATTAACCCTAAATTTGATTTGTCTCATTTAACTTCACCTCCTGGTAACTCAATTGTCGTAGATATCTGCCACAACGCTTTCTCTATTAATGACTTAACCATTAAGCGGCGATAATCAGCACTAGCTCTAATATCACTGATTGGCTGACAGCTTTGGGCTGTAATGTATGCAGCGTCAGTGATTAACTCTTTACTCAAAAAATTACCTGCCAATAGATTCTCAGCTTGGGGAACCCGCATTGGCACCGGGGCTACCGCCCCCAACCCTATTCGGGCATGAGCGATTTTTCCAGCAACCACCTCCAGCAATACAGCAACACCAACAAAGGCAATATCCATTGCCCGACGCACACTAAGTTTATGGTATATCCCACGAGAAGTAGTTGGTGGAACTTTAACAATTAGTTTCCTTAATATTTCTCCATTCTGCAAAATCGTCTGACCTGGACCGATAAAAAAGTAATCTAAGGGAATTTGACGTACCCCTGTCGGACCGACGATTTCGGCCACTGTATCTAGACACAATAGTGCCGGTACAGTCTCGGCACTGGGTGCGGCATTACAAATATTACCCCCTATAGTCGCCTTATTGCGAACCTGAACTGACCCTAGTTTACCTGAGGCCGAAGAAAGTATAGGCAAACGTTCTTTCACCTGAGGAGAAATCTCAATCTCTCTAATCGTCGTAAGAGGCCCAATCTCTGCACGATCATCATAAAAACTTATTCCTCTTAAGCCTGGAATTTTCTTTAGATCAATCAGCACAGATGGTTTAATCCTTTCAGTTTTAATCTTACCCAGCAAATCGGTTCCCCCTGCCAAATAGTAAGCTTGTGATTCTTTTGACCATTTTAACGCCTCGGAAATATTGCCCGCTTTCTGATAACGGAATGAATTCACTCTTAACACCTCACTCTGTCTTTGGCATCTCTTGTATTCCATTCTAATATCCCAAGCAGAACTCCAGCCCCTATCGCTCTTGCTTTTTCTGAGATAGTCCAACAAAACTCTTCCTTGCCTCGAGGATCGACATCACCGATTTTCATATTCACCTTAACTGAGGTATCGGTATGTATTAGACCTCTTAAAACTCCATCAAGAGAGGAAACAACGTATTCTATAGAAATACCATCATAAATTTCCCCTATTACATCGCCACATCGCACTTGCTGACCGATACAATGGCCTGATTTAAAAATACCGGCTTTTGCAGAATATATTACTCTTTCCTTCGTGAACCCTTCGAGTAATCCTGGGATTCCTGTATTGGGTTCAGCTGGTCCAGAATAAATAATTCTTCCAAGATTATGTCCCCGATTTGTTTCTATGACTAAATTAACATCTTTTCCTGCTACGAAACCTGGTCCTAAACCAATCGTTAAGGGTGCCATATCCTTCTTCGTGCCTGTGTTACGCTTAGCCATAATCCCATCAATTAGAATTGTTGGATTTATATCAGTTATTTCTTGAAGGTCATGATCAACAATAATGGGGATTTCACCTTTCTCCCAAGCTGAGGCAAATTGCCGAGGATGATCCACCTTCCGAGCAGTAACTTTTTCCACTTGCCAGACTCCTTCAGCAACAGCCGTGCCAAAGCAAACCGATCGGCGTACCATGAGGGGTTTAGGTACTTCTGTCATCGCTACTCTAAAACCTGCCTTAGCCAGAGTCCATCCCACTCCGGACGCTTGTTCTCCAGCTCCGCGTATTAGAACAACTTTTGCATCTGCCATATTCTCTTGATTTCCCAACATAATCCTCACCTCGGGTAACTTAACCTTAAAACTATTTGTCAAATAAGTAATAAGTGTTATCTTTTTGAATTTAAAGGTTCGAGAAAAATATCCATAGTACCACCGCAAATCATACCATCATTCTCGGCCATCTCATGAGTCAAATCTATTCGTATCATTGCTGGCTTTCCTGAACTAACCATACTCAAAGCATGCTGGCTAACTTCAGCCTCGCCATAACCTCCGCCAATCGTTCCGATGATTCGCCCATCACAGAAGAAAATCGCCTGAGAACCCGCTTTACGGGGAGTAGAACCATGGGTTGCTACAATTGTTGCTAATACCGCTTCCTCCTTTGACTTGAGCTGCCCAATCGCTTTCACCACTCTAACATCCAACTTTTTCTTCCTCCTGCTTCATTTTTAAGCCTCTGCTAAACCCATAATGGTTAACCATAACTACTTCAGCCATGATGCTTAAAGCAATTTCCTCAGGAGTTTGTGCTCCGATGTCTAGGCCGATTGGAGCATAAACTCTATCTAACCTATCCTCGTCACAACCACTTAATCTTAGTTCCTGGAAGAGACTATATACTTTACGTTTACTTCCAATCATCCCAATATAAGCTGGCTGCGGTTGTTTTAGACTTTCCTCCAGACATGTTTTATCATGCTGGTGGCCACGAGTGATGATAATAATGTAGGTATTTCGATCGAAAGATGCTTCTCTGATAGCTTTAGTAAAATCCTGACACAGGACATTATCAGCTTGCGGAAACCTATCCGGTGAAGCAAAAGAAGGACGGTCATCAATCACAGTGACTTGATAATCAAGAAGCTTGGCAATGGATACAAGAGGCAGAGCAATGTGCCCGCCCCCAAAGATAATTAACCGTTCTTGAGGATAAATAGGATCAATAAAAATCTCATAAGGGACTCCGTCAAATACTACTTGTATAACTTTTGGCTTTTTGTCTTTAATAATCTCAGGTAAGAAGTCTTTGAGCATGGCGAAAATAGGCTCTTTGATTTCCTTTACTAGATTGTGCCCTGTCTCGTCCACCAAAAACTTGGATCCTGTTGGACAGATGTCGGAACTTCCTCGAACAACGGTCCCCAGTGCACCTATCTCTTTCGAATCTATCATGGAATTTAACCGTTCATAGATTTTTTTCTTCATATCTATCAACTCACCTTTTGGATAAAATAACATAGAAGTATTACGCTTCATTACGCTGAAAAATACGAATTGATTTACGATAATCCTCCGGCGTGTCTATATCACGTAAGAAGTCCTCACTGACAGAATATCTTTCTATATATTCTGGATGACTTTGGAGAACATGTTTGCCGCCTTGTTCTTCTTCTAACATTTTTAGTCTTCCTACATATTTTCTATGGAATATGACGGGGGAACCATTATGTCTACAAAAAGGAACTAAAATTTGAGGTTTACTATCTAAAAAGTGGCGGATTAATGCTGACAATTCCAGGGCGTTTATTCCAATTTGATCACCCGGGAGAAATCCTATGCCACTAATTCTTTTCGGAAGATTCTCTAGGCCCAAGTAGATGTTCTGGGACAAGAGTTGATTACTACTTAATATCCAATGACCGTCCAAACTAACGAAAGTTTTCATAAGATCTGTTGGAATATAGGTTGCTATAGGTTTCTGCGCTATAACATAGATTTGGATATCTTGTTTGGTTGTAGTTTTTAGGAGTTTGCTAGTTTCCAGTGCACATCGCAACACTGTCCCCAGAACAGTATTTTTCCCCCATGGTAAAGCCAGTTTATCCTGACCCATGCGACTGGCCTTCCCTCCTGCCAAAATTACAAGTCTAACCACCTAATTAACCCCTCCTTAACATTTCCAACTGCAAATCTAGGAAATGCTCTATCCCCAAGAACAGCATTTTTTTTGTCAGATTCTAGAAGCTTTACTTGGTTTAAGATATTTTGCCCTGAGCAAGAAGTCTCATTAAACAAAACTACCCAAGAAGTATTTTTAAGCTTTAGCCTGCAAACAGGTGAGTACTGAAGATAGTTCCAAAATGTTTGGGTGTTCCATGTTCGGTCTATCAAGTCCTTACAATATTCCGGACGATGGACATCTTTGGAATGCAAAGTCTTACCCCATAAACCGGCACTTATTATTAGCACAACACAGTCTGTATTCGAGGGTATTTGTGGTTCATGTCCTGCCCAACATTTTAAATACAGGCTTCTGGCACCATCTCCCTCTATTATCCAGACTCGGTTATTGTTGTGATTTTTATCATAATCAATAGCTTCTTCTACTTTTTCTGTATCTGGTCCAATCCATTTACCATCATTACTTTCTTCTTTATACCAAAAGCAGGGGTATCTTATATCATCAGGTGGAGGGATTACATCTACCCAAATGGTAGCACAATCGATCGGGTAGACTTTTGTGGTTGTTGTTGCTATAACCTTTGTTCCGTGTGCAGATAATTCCTGAATAAGACGAACCAGTGCGGTGGTCTTACCTCCGGCACCAATCATTGTGATTACTTGGGAATGATAGAGTGTTTCCCATAGACTGCCAAAACTATCCTGCAATAAATTAACCCCCTATGCTAAACAACTCAACCGACAAGATTCCGAAATCACTGGGATCACTGTCGGTTAAGTGTTAAGATAGTCCGAATCGATTGCCATTCGGAACACAATGGATTACTCGATTATCATTATCTTTTGCGGTGTCTTGTGCAGAAGTTCACCACCGTTTTCTTTGATTAAGAAATTATCACAACAAAAGGCATATGCTTGATCATTAGCCGCAATTGGATGTAAGGCGATCAGCATCCCAGTTTTTAATAGCATGGTTTCGTCTGGCCGAAGTGCTGGTCTTTCCACCAAATCATAGCCTTGTCCGTGCGCAAACAACCTTCCTTCTCCAGCGAATCCTTTGCTAATCATAAAATCATTATTAGCTATTAATACATCACCAGGCTTAGCACCAGGCTTTAAAAGAGAGGCAGCTCGTTTTTGAGCCTCTAGAGCTATCTCCCAGCAACGAAGTAATTCCTTGGGAGGTTCACCTAAACACCAAGTCCGGCCAAGCTCTCCGTAATAACCTCCGGGTCCATTCACCTCAATCATGATTAAGACCTGATCACCCTTTTTTATTTTGCGATTTTGAAAAAATGTCGGGTGCTGACCGGTATTAATGCCTGGCTGATCGGATCCTATCATAATCCATTGTTCTTCACTGCCTAAATCAGTTAGAATTCTGGTAAGTTCACTTCTTATTTCATACTCGTATTTTCCGGGACGAAGAATTGTTGATACAGCCTCGGCAGCGATATCTTGAATTTCCACACACTTGCGAATATATTCAATTTCATCGTCACTTTTAACAGCTTTGATTTCATCAACCAGGTCGGTGGCGTCCACGAATTCTACTTCTGTTAATTGTTCCTTCATATAAAGATAGGTCGCTGCAGGTATAAGTCCCAGGTTAATCATCCCAACCCGTTTATCTTTCCTGCGCTTCAAGACGTTGACAATGGCTTCGGCATCAACGGTATTTGTATAGTGAAAAGCGCGAAAATAGGATAGTCCAATTTTTTCCTTAATTCCTCTGGAGGCCCAGTCCGGAGGGGGCGGAGGGGCAGAACTTCCACTTGAAATTACAGTCATTTCATCGTTAGCGGGAAAAATTACTGTATACGGATAAGCTTGCTCGCTTGGCAAGTCAGTAAAATATCGCACATACCCGCCTAGCCATTGATTATCATTTTGCATAACAATGGAGTCAATACCTACTTTTTTCATCTCTTCTCGAACTAAAGACCACCTCCGTTCCAATTCCCGGGTTGGAATCGGGAACCGGATACGTTCAGGCTTAAACTCTTTTAAGCTCATGTTTTATACTCCCCCTTAATCGTTATGATTTAAGTATCATTAAATAATTTATATAGTAATTTTTATTTTTTTGTAAGTTTCTTCTTTGTCCAATCTGCAATTAAAGGGCGATACAAGTAGGCAATATTGTTGCATACATGATTTCCTTGATCGTAAATTACAAGTTCCACTTCAGTCGCAGCTTCTTCCTTAATCCTTTCAAGGGTTTCCACCGGAGCAATCTTATCTAATCTACCATGAACGACCATCAAGGGACATTTAACTTGATTAAGAATACCTTCTAACGTTAATCCTTTGGAAAACTCTTTAGCCTCATCCCAGTTTTCTTTACCGAATAGATTAGTGAAATTATTTTTCATTAAATCTGAATAGCTATCCCATTCTCTAAAACTATAAAAACCTCCTACAGCTGCTGCAGATTGAAGCCTTGGCTCAAAACAAGCGGCTTGAAGTGCTAAGAATCCACCAAAGCTGGTTCCAACTAAACTAATCTGCTCCGGATCAACTTTGCCACAATGAACAAGATAGTCCACTGCAGAATTAACTGCCTTGTAATAGTCTTGGCGCATCGGCATCTGAAAACGGGTTATCCCCTGACCTGGTCCATCCATCCCCAAAGTAGACATTCCCCGGGCTAAAAATACATTCTCCATTGTGTGAATCTGCTCTTTACTAGAATCTGCTCCCGGTAAAACTATCACACAAGGGCCGGGCTTGGGGGAGTCTACTAACCGTAGATAAGCAGGAAGAGTTGTGTTTTCGAAGGGAATTTCTACCGCTTGAGCAGGTACGGAAAAATACGGCGCGCCTTTGGCATAAGCATTAACTCGCTTGATAATAGCTTCTTTCTTCTCTTGCGGACGATGAAAGAACATGAACTGACCAAAATGATAGTACATAGATGCTCTAACATAAGCATCAGCAGCGGTTGCAGTATTTCCTGCAGCTATTGCTTCTTCACCCAATTGGTAATGAAAATCACCAAACTTGTTCCATTTCTCTAACCAATCATCCCAATCTTGAATGTTATTTAACAATATTTCTAAATCGTTTGGATCCACCCCTGCAACCCAAAACCTCGGACCCCAATGTCCAACAACTTCTTTCATTGTTTTTTCACTCGACAAATTGAATCACTCCTTTCATACTAAAAAATTATTACTCTAGTGGATTATAGGAATTCCTACTTGGGGCCAATAAAACTTAGCCGCCAATAAAACAAGAATGAACATCAAAAAGTTAATGATGATTGCAGCCCGCGCCATTTCTTTAGCGGAATAAAAACCATAAGAATACGTGATTACACCCGTTGAAGTTTGGGTAGGCAAAAAGGTTAAGGTGGCAGCATAGAGAACAACCAAGCTAAGCCATATCGGGTTAATGCCAATTGTTGTCCCTAGATTAAAAACGATAGGCATTAAGGCTGCAATAACCGGCATAATATTATTCATCCCCAGACGAATAATCATGGTTAAGAAAAATATTACCGTTAATAAAGCTAAAGGTGAGAAATTCTCGATATAGCCCAAAATAAAACCTGCGAAATCATTAACAATATTTGTCACCTGCAGAGCTTTAGCTATCGCAAAACCGGCACTGAAAAGAATGAGTATCCCCCAATTAATCCCACTGGAAGCTTCCTTCCAAGTTAATATCCCAATCTTAGGGAACATAAGGATTAATGCTGCTAATAGTTCTGCTGGGTAATCTGTCGCTAAGTTGGATAACCAACAGAATAATAAAATCCCATAAACGAACAATACTTTCTTCTCTTCTGACGTTAATGGTCCAGCTTCTTGAATTACCTTATTCAGATATTCAATCCCTCCTGGAAACTCCTCGATCTCCGGAGGATAAAGACGGGTCAATATAAAGTACATTGCTATAGTAATTGTTAAACCAATAGGGAAATTCGCAATAAACCAACTCAAGTAACTAAATTTGAATTGGGCTAGTTCTTGCATTAACCCTGCAGCGTAGATGGTTGACGAGGAACCAACAATCACGCTTGTGCTTGAAATAAGAGATATTATCGGTAAAGATATAAAGATAATTTTACCGATATTACTAGGCGGCGAAATTTTTAATCCCGCAAAAAGCCCTAAGACCATGGTTAACATCAACATAACTCTTCCTGTGATAGCAGGAACTAGGAAGATAAACAAAAAAGTTAACATAAGGTAAAAGAAAAGAAAGTTTCTGACTTTTCCATTAGCAAATCCGAAAATTTTGTATACTATTCGTTGACCCAGTCCCGACTTTTTGACTGCTTCAGCAAATATGAAAATCCCCATAAGCCTCCAGATAATCGTCGAACCTAATCCTTCAGCTACGTCGGAATATGGCAGAACCTTAAATAAGGATATTAATACGATAACTGCAAGTGAAACTACAATTGGATTCAGGGCTTCGGTAGACCACAGAACAACAGCAAATAATAAGATACTTAGAATCTTTGCTTGAGACGGATCAACATTGATAACTTGTGGTATGACTACTCCCGCAATCAGGAACCCAACAGCTATGAAATAACTCAAATACTCTTTATACATACTTTTTTCATGGCTTTTACTTTCATTCAAGTTATAGAACCCGCCTTATGTTAATCATTTTTTAACATGTTGGATGTTATTTCACACTATATCCTTGCCTAATGATAAAGTCTTTGATATCAGGACGCCTTTTTTTGTCGAAGTAGTTTGAGATTGTCTTACTCCAACCTTCAGATCGTTCGCCATTCGTTCGCTCTGCATAATACACTTCAGTGATGTCTTCATACTCTTCTAAGGCAGAAACTGCGTTATCAATACTATAAAATTCGTTATGAGCCACTCCACTTAAGGGGAAGCGAGGCTTTTGCTGCGGATCCTCATCAGGATAACCTAAAGCCATCCCGACTAAAGGAATAACATAACGCGGAAGCTTTAATAATTCAGATAATTGTTCAGCCTTTTTGCGGACAGCACCAACCATCACTCCGCCCAAATCATATGATTTAGCTGTAAGAAAAGCATTTTCTGCCGCTAAAGTAGTATCCACGGCACCGACTACTAAGTAATCTAATTGATCAATATCAAACCTTATATCATTCTTTTGACAAGCCATATTTATGCGGAAATAATCGATACAAAATACCAGAAAGACCGGACATGTTTCTATTGCAGATTGCCCTTCACATAATTCAGACACCTTTTTCTTTGTTTCCGCATCTTTGATTGTAATAATACTATAGCATTGAAAGTTATTAGAAGTAGGTGCCCACTGTGCTGCTGTTAGAATATCATTTAGAACTTCGTCCGGTATTAACTTATCCTTATATTTCCTGATTGAACGGTGGTTTTTAACTAATTGTGCAACTTCGTTCGGCATGAGTTGCTCTCCTTCCCCATAATCTTTATTAATTATTCATAATATTCTAGCCTAGGATTAATTTTACTAACCATCCTTCATAGAACTGAACTTCAAGAACAAATATAAACAGAATGTAAACACTAATCTCAGTTACAAATGCTATGAGAAGTGCCTTGATCCAATGCGTCTTAGAAATCCACACGAAAAATCCAAAGACAAATAAGAACATCGCCGGCATTATACCAATGAGCAAGGTCATCACTAAATAAGTTAATACTATAAGCAGCCCTACATGTTCCTTGCCGCCCTCAATTTTTTTAACCTTAACTTCCTCTACTTCATCATGGACTTTTCCCTCTACAATAGAATCTGCGGAGCGACCACCAGTTAGGAGTTCAGCTGCATCCACATTTAATTCAATATCTTTCCTAAAATTCATCAAGTAAATTTGCAACAGCATAACAACTGCCGAAACAACTGCAATTGGTACTGGTACCATTCGCGCTTTAGGGCTGTAATCAAACGATATAACAATCATAGCTATAAAGAAAAATAAGAATATAAAGGCTATGATATTTTCTTGTGCACGTTTACTCATTTCTAAACCCCCTTAGCTTGTTTGCGTGCTTTAAGTGTTTTGCGCACAAACGGATAAATCAATGACAAGAGAACTAGTGCTAGTAAACCAAGGGATATAGGCCTTTGAAGAAGGAAATCCTGTCCATAGAGTGTAAATGAGATATGCATATACCTTTCAATCATTAACCCAAGCACCATGCCGATAATCATATCCGCCCGTGAATAATGATATTTATCCATGTAATAACCGATAAAACCAAAGAAAACACAAACAACAACATCAAATATATTTCCATTAATAGCGTAAGCCCCTGCAAAACAAACAGCTAGGATAATGGGAACGAGAATATTTCCGGGCAAGGTTGTCATTCTCACCAACCTTCTCGAAATTAGGATCCCAAACGTTGTGGAGAATATATTGGTTATCACAATCAACCAAACCAAGTTAAAGACTAAATCCAAATTAGTCGTCAGCATTTCCGGTCCCGGCTGAATTCCTAACATGACAAATGCTGCCAACAAAATAACCGCAACTTCCGAACCAGGTATCCCGAACGCCAAGGTGGGTATCAAATGACCCCCTTCAACGGCAGCGTTGGTTGCTTCAGGAGCAATAACACCTTCTACAGTTCCTTTACCAAACCTCTCAGGATGCTTGGAAGTCTGGACTGCGTGACCATAAGCTGCTACCGAGCCAATACTGGCTCCAACCCCAGGTAAAGCACCAATAAAAACTCCTAATAGGCTCGAGCTAATAACTAAACGCCAATGTCTAATGCTATCTTTAATCCCATCCATGATTCCGGTTTTGGAACCAGCTAGATCGATATCCCTTTCAACAATTGAGCCACCTTTAACATACAATTTTATCATTTGGGAAACAGCAAAAAGACCCATAATTGCTACCGGAAAATCAAAGCCATCTATCATCTCCGAGATACCAAAAGTATATCTCGACGTTCCTGTAACAGGGTCCATCCCAATAAAAGAAACTGCTAAACCAAAGCCAGCAGCAACTAGGCCTTTAAGAACTGACCCGTCACTGAAAATCGCTATGATGGTTAAACCCCAGATAGCCATCATGAAGTATTCTGGTGCTGCCAGGGCAAGCATGACCATTTTCATTACAGGCAAGGCTAACGTCAAGGCAATAGCTCCTACAATGCCTCCCCATAACGAAGCCATTGCTCCGGCAGCTAATGCTCTTATACCTTCGCCCTTCTGGGTCATAGGAAACCCGTCAAAACATACGACAACACTTTTGGCAGCCCCAGGAACATTAAAGAGAATACTGGTAATGGAACTACCAAAGAGTGTTCCTGTATGGGCTCCAATTAATAAGGCAAATGCTTCTGTTGGAGATAGTCCGAAGGCAAACGGTAGTATTAAGGCCATGGCTACTATTCCGCCTAAACCCGGCAGAAAGCCGATGATTAAGCCAAAACCTATTCCCAGAAACATAAAAATTATACTATTGACTGTAAATATGTGTAATAGTCCTTGTATCGATGCTTCTAACAACTTAATGTCTCCTTTCAAATATTTGATCAGATATGACATTATCTTTGTGTCCAAGACCTTGTGTTGAAACAGTCTAGATAGAAATAAGTAAAAGAAGGGTAGAAGTATATCAAAAGGAATCATTACTTCATGTACTTCTACCCTTTCAGTAATGTATTAAGCTGGAAGCTTGATTTAATTATTTAATTTTTGCGGTTGCTTCATCAAATATCGCTTTAAATCCTGTAGCAGATTTCATTAAATCAGGAATCATTTTTTCAAGCTCTGCGCCAGGAATATAAGCTGGTGTTCCACCAAGCTTTACAATTTTGTCCATGGCTTCAGTATTATTAAATACTTTGTCCATAATGTCACGCCATGCTGCTGCAGCCTCGGGATCCATGTTAGGCGGTCCCCAGAAAGACTCATAAAGTGCATATAACTCAACTATGTCTTCCATGGCTTGTCTTCCAGGCCCATCACCTACTACATCTAAAACAGTTGGCAGGCCATCTGGATAATCCGCAATACCACTTACCGGTTCTGGATTAAGCACCATGATAGGAACTAAATCACCTGATTTAACCAGCGATCTTGCTTTTTCAAAAGTGGTAAATAATCCGTCTACAGTTCCTTGAACCTGAGCCACTTGGCATTCTGGCTCTCCGTCAAACCCAGTAACGATGTTAAGCTCAATGCCTAAGGAATCGGCAATAACGTTCATTGTATAGAAATCATCGTCTACACCCACAGCTGGATATATATATGGGCGATCCAAATTCATAAGATCATCTGCTGTGTCAATGCTGGATTTTTCTCCTACGGTGAGAACTAAAGGCTTGTTAATAGCCCTTGCCAACCAAGTTGATTCTGTTGGATTAAATTCTATAGCAGGGTCCTCTGCAATATAGGCCATAACATGCGTAATGGCACTAGCAAACATGATTGTTTCTCCGTCACCCTTGGTATGCCATACTTCATTCATACCTAGAATGCCGCCTCCACCTTTTTTGTTTACTACACGGACGTCCTTAGCCCCAGCGTATTCTTGAATATAAGGGGCTAGGGTACGGGCAGCGGTATCGTGACCACCGCCTGGGGAATTAGGAACAATAATGGTAAGGATCTTATCTTCGAAATAAGGTTTTTCCACCGGCTGTTCTGTCGGCGATTGAGCTGGTTGTGTCTTAGCACATCCACCAAGTAAAGTTAGGGACAGTACCAATAACAGAATAAGCACATAAACAGGTTTTGATTTTCTAATCAATTTTCTTTCCTCCTTTTTTAATTAGAACTTTGAGTTACTCCAAACCCTTAACTCTTTTAATATCACCTCCTTCGAGCAGATGCCTGGATGCATCTGAATCTTCGACTCGAGTTAGCAAAGGCATACGGTTTATCCACCCCCAGATTTAAGCTCTATTTAAGTAGGTATATCAAGGATTTGTAATTTTCTGAATATTATTGTGATAAAACTAGCTCTTTAACATCCAACCGCAAAATAACGTTTACAAGAATATTAAAATCCTTTGTCAACGTCGACTACATATTTTAATTCATCACCATGTAGAAACTTGTTAATATTTATTCTGAATAGATCAGCTAGCCTTTGTGGGTTATAGTCCCCTTGACCGCCCAAATGTGGTGTCATAACAAAATTTTTCACTTTCCATAACTCACTTATGTTGGAAAGGGGTTCTTCCTCAAAAACATCAAGTCCAGCTCCAGCGATTATTCCTCTATCCAGTGCTTCAATAAGGGCTGTTTCCCTTACGAGTTTGCCACGCGAAACATTGATTAGGATGCTGCTTTTTTTCATAAGTTTAAAAGTATCCCGATCAAACATGTAAAGATTTTCACTTGTTAGGGGTAATGTTAAAATAACTATATCGCATTTAGCCAAGAAATCCTGGAATTGTCCTGGCAAGAAAAATTCGTCAACATTGCTATCTTCAACACCGGCAATAACATCATACACAAGGATATGCGTATTAAAAGCCTTTGCTCTTTTACTCACTTGCTTACCGATACCACCATAACCAATAATTCCAACGTTCTTTCTTTCTAAGGAAGAGGTGCGTTCCCAGAGTTGCTCCCTGTTATATTGGTGCTTCTGTTTGTCACTTTCAGCAGCCGCAACCTGCCGGATAATAGCTAAGAGCAACCCCATCGCCTGCTCTGCCACGTTTGTATCAAAAATACCAACTGCTTTAGTTATTACAACTCCTGATGGGGTGCCATAACGTATCAGTTCATCTACACCAACAGTTGTAGTCTGGATCCACTGCAGATTTTTGGCTTTCGCTTTTACAATATCAGCAACATCAGATGTGTACCTTGGTGCAAGGATAAACAAAGCATTTGTATCTGTAATCTGCTTGGAAACTTCTTCAATATCTTTAGCAAAAAAAATCTTTACATCTGGAAATTCTGAGCTTAAGACTGCCCATTCCGGAACCTCATCATAAAAAGCAAATAGAATTTTCATGGACTCACTCCTACATTTAATTATTCCATCAACATAGCCTACAACTTTCAATAGGCTCTTTCGATAGCGGAATTTGACACCTCAGCATTGTTGAAATGTGTGTTTTTATAGTACGCAACCGTTTAGTATGTATGTTTACTATATTTATGTATACTTTTATTTTATATCTATCATTCTGAATATTCA
>Ga0209643_1001841_pt1 | contig 16592 bp, 14 predicted proteins | sample AutmiccBRH37_all_FD_187383 | JGI IMG/M metagenome (GOLD analysis project Ga0209643, IMG submission 187383) | Deep subsurface microbial communities from Mt. Terri, Switzerland - Autotrophic microbial communities BRH/37_all (SPAdes) (version 2) | ecosystem: Environmental > Aquatic > Deep... | reverse complement strand
TATTGGGTTGGGAGTTGGACGAAAGAAGCTGATCCATTCTTGATGATATCGGGAGGATTACTTTTATTCGTTAATCCTGCACTTTATTTAATCCCGGTCTTTCTTCATCATTATGCATTAAGAACAATCGGAAAAAAAGGGGCACTCTTTTTATTTCCGTTTTTCTGGGTATTTTTTGAATATTTATACACTTTGACGGATCTCCGTTTCCCTTGGTTAACTCTTTCTAATTCTGTTACAGGATTTAATTATTTTATACAAATTGCAGAAATAATCGGAGCTTATGGAATTTCATTATTAATTCTGTTTATTAATCTTCTTATTTATTTATTTATTTCGGACTATAAAAAAAATGGAAAAATAAATTATCTAATTGGTAATGCAATCTTCTCAATTCTTGTAGTAATAATTATTTATGGAGTTATTAAAAATAATGTCGATTATGATAGAGGCGAAAAAGTAAGAGTTGGATTGATTCAGCCGAATTTAAATCCATGGGAAAAATGGAGCGGAGGAAATTTAGAGGAGCAGATTGATCTTTATTTGGAGCTTTCTCAAAAGGCGGTAGATAAAGGAGCAAAGCTAATTGTATTACCTGAATCCGCTCTGCCCGTATATCTTCTCTCAGGTAATTATGATTCTGAAGTAAATAGGATTCGTAATTTCGTTAATAAAAACAATGTATTTCTTTTAACGGGAATGCCCGATATTAATTTTTATAATGAGGGTGAAGAAGCCCCTGACAATGCAAAAGTAACAAAAGTTTCAGGCGCAAAATATACTTCATTCAATTCTATCCTCGGATTTAGTCCCGATAGTTTTGTTATACAGAAATACGGGAAAATTAAATTAGTCCCATTTGGTGAGAAGGTCCCATTTGTCGAAGAAATTCCGATTCTCGGAGATTTAATAAAATGGCAAGTCGGTATATCAAGCTGGAATACAGGCAGCGAGATAAAAGTTTTTGAATTTGAAAAAAATAAAATCGGAGGAGTAATTTGTATAGAATCGATCTATCCTGATTTTGTTGCGGAGTTTGTTCAGAAAGGAGCGGGACTAATATCAGTAGTTACCAATGATAGTTGGTATGGATATTCCAGCGGACCGTTTCAGCATAAAGAGATTAGTCGGCTTAGAGCAATAGAGAATAGGAAGTACGTTATCAGAGCGGCAAATGGAGGAGTGAGTTGTATCATTGATCCTCACGGAAATATCATTTCAGAAACTGAATTATTTACAAGAGACGTATTAGTAGGCGATATAACTTATAATTACGAAAAAACTTTCTATACAAGTTTCCCATTAATAATTCCTAATTTTGTTACCGGAATATCGATAGCGATATTTATCTTGTTTTTACTCAAGAAATATTTCAAAATAAACATATATAAAGAAGATGAAAAAAATAATTGATTTAAGAAGCGACACAGTAACAAAGCCATCTCAAGAAATGAGAAAGGCAATGTATGAAGCAGAAGTTGGGGATGATGTTTATCAAGAGGACCCTACCGTAAACAGATTACAAGTATATGCAGCAGAATTATTAGGCAAAGAAGCTGCGTTATTTGTATCGAGCGGTGTGATGGGTAATCAACTTTGTTTGAACGTACTCACTCAACCCGGAGATGAAGTAATATGCGATAAAGATGCACATATATTTCAGTATGAATCGGGTTCACCGGCAAAACTTAGCGGGTTACAATTAAATCTTATAAATGGTGATCATGGTGTTTTTACGGCTGAAGATGTTGAGCCATTGATACGTCCGATAAGTGCATATTATATGCCTCGCACGCGAGTAGTAGAATTAGAGAATACTCATAATAGAGGCGGCGGAACAATTGTCCCGATGGAAAATATTAAAGGAATAGAAGAGGTTGTAAAGAAACATGGTTTATATTTTCATCTCGATGGCGCAAGGATTTGGAACGCATCGGTTGAGACCGGAATTTCTGTAAAAGAATATGCTTCGCATTTTGATACTGTATCGTGCTGTCTATCTAAAGGACTTGGCGCACCGGTCGGCTCAATCATTGCAGGTGATAAAGAAGTAATTAATGAGGCATTTAGAGTAAGGAAATCATGGGGCGGAGGTATGAGACAGTTTGGAATACTTGCTGCCGCCGGGCTATATGCTCTTGAAAATAATATCCCAAAACTAAAGGACGACCATAAAAAAATTAAATCGATTGCAGAATTTTTAGTTAATCATGGGAAATGCAAGATCGATATGGCGACTGTTCAAACAAATATTTTGATGTTTGCGCCAACCGAGAAATCGGTAGAGCAGGTAATTGACGAATGCAAAGAACACGGTTTAATTGTAAGTACGGGTAGTCCGGGCAACTTAAGAATTGTGGCTCATCTTGATATTTCATTTGAAGAGATAGAGGAAGCAAAAAATATTTTAGCAAAAGTATTATAGGAACTAAATGGAAAAAAGTGAATTTAAACATAAAATTAAAGAGAATGTTCGGTTTCATGAAGTTGATTTAATGGGTATAGTTAATAATGCTATATACTTCACCTATTTTGAAGATGCGAGAATTAGTTATACTAATACATTGAAACATTTATATAAATTCAAAGAAATTTTAGAAGGCGATTCCTTTTTTATAATGGCTAGAAACGAATGCAATTATTTAAAGTCAGCTCATTTTGGTGATGAATTAACCATCTATACAAAAGTGGTATTAATTACGAATAAAAGTTTTCATTTTGTTCATCTTGTGGAGAATAATAAAACGGGTGAGATAATCGCAGAAGGGGGCGGAGTTTTTGTCCATATAAATCTTAAGACAAAAAAATCGCAGCCACTTCCCGAAGAATTTTATCTCGCAGTTAAGGATTATGAAGGTGAAGTAGTTCTAAAAAAAGAAGATGAGAACTTAAGCATCAACCCAGAATAAAATAAGTTAATCCACCGATAAGCAATATATAACCTGCGTAGGTGGTATATTGCTTATAATGGTGTTTCAAATAATTCCATAAATAGGCAGCGGCAATCATTAATACAATAATTAATAACGCAATGCCGCTTGCTTCGAGCAAAGTTAGCTGTGATTTATAAACAGTAATTAGACTATCTCCATTAAAGAAGCCAAGATAAATTAATTCCAAATGAAGGAAATAAACTATCAGAGATTCTTTACTTACCATTACAAAGAATGAATTAGATAAATCAATGAATTTAGAGATCAAATTCATAAAATATAATAAGAACAAAATAATCCCTAGACGTTCAAGAAAGAAAAATGGATGTGGAATAATTCCGACAAAAATTACTTCACTTAAATTCATGTAAACGAAATAACCGATAACAGCGAATAAGATTCCCGTGATAAAAAGTTTGTTAAAATAGCTTTCGGTCTTTTCAGATTTTCTTAGAATTAAATAATAGTGAGCAGCAATTCCACCCGAAAAAATAAATGCAATCCATGGGAAAATGGGAAAGAGAGAACCATTCATTCTATTGAAATAATTAGCAATTCCAACGGGCATAAAATTTTCAAAATGTATCTGCCACATTACAGGACTAATAAGTATTACCGTGAATGTAGCAATGATTAGAAAAATCAGATTCGATTTCTCTTTATTAAAAATAACAGATGAAAGAACAAAGATTAATAATCCCACGGCAATACATTGAAGAATATCCACTGAAAGAAATATTCTCATTTGCAGATCAGTCGATTTAGTAATAAGGTCTGAAAGATTTGGATGAGGGAGGCGGAGGACGTATCCCAATAAGGAGATTACTCCAATCCTTTTTATTTTTCTTAAGAAAATTGTTTTATCGAATTTGGAATTAAAGGTTTTGCTTGTTGAAAGAATAAACGTAAAACCGGAGGCAAAAAGAAATGAAGGAGCAACAAGACCGTTAATGAAATTTATTAATCCAAACCACGGTGCTTCTTTATAAACCGGAAGTAGGAGTGGATTAAATACATGAGTTTCTATCATCATTAAAAGAACTAAGCCCTTAAGAAGATCGATAAAAACCAATCTGTCCGATTGTTTCTTTCCCATACAAATTTGCTCCCAATTAGATTATTAAGTTAATAAATCTTAATCTTTTTTGTATTTTTATTAATTAGAATTTTTTGAGGGACAATTGAAAATTTTAGTTACCGGAGGGGCCGGTTATATAGGAAGCCACTTCGTAAAGTATCTCGTTTTGAATGGAATAGATGTCGCAGTATTAGATAATCTTAGTAGAGGGCACGAAGAAGCCGTCCCAACGCAAGTAAAATTATATCGAATAGATTTACTTGATTACGATAAATTAAGCGAAGCTATTAAAGAATCAAAAGCTGATGCAGTTGTTCATTTTGCGGCGTTTGCTTATGTAGGCGAATCGGTTGAGAATCCGGGCGTCTATTATCAAAATAATGTAATCGGAAGTATTAATTTAATAAAAGCAGTAAATGAAGCGGGTATTAAAAAATTTGTTTTTTCTTCCACATGTTCGTTATATGGCAACCCGGTAAAAGTACCGATCTCCGAAGAAGAAAGTGTAAAACCAATTAATCCTTATGCAAATACAAAATATGTAATAGAAATGGTACTAAGAGATTTTGATTTTGCTTATGAATTGAAGTCGGTTTGCCTTCGATACTTTAATGCGGCCGGATGTGATTTTGATGGAATAATTGGAGAGAGTCACGAACCGGAGCCACATCTTATTCCGATAGTTTTAGATGCTGCATTAGGAAGAAGAAAATCAGTAAATGTATTTGGTGATGATTATAATACTCCCGATGGGACTTGCATCAGGGACTATATCCATGTTAATGATTTAGCAAATGCTCATTTGAAAGCTTTGGAATATCTATTTAATAGTGGGGATTCAACTGTTATTAATCTCGGCACAGGTTCGGGTTATTCGGTTAAAGAGATTATCGATTCGGCAAAGAAAGTAACAGGGCTTGATATACCATATGAAATAGCCGGAAGAAGAGCCGGAGACCCGGATGTGCTTGTGGCTGATAATAAAAAAGCAAAAAACATTCTAGGATGGGAACCAAAGATTGGTTTAGATGAAGTTCTTTCATCCTCATTTAATTGGCAAAAAAATAAAAAGTATTAGAACATGAAAATTGAAAAAACAGATATCAAGGATATATTATTAATTACACCTGATGTTTTTGAAGATAGCCGCGGCTTCTTTTTTGAATCGTACAATCAACAAAAATTTATTAATGAAGGATTGGAGATTAATTTCGTTCAGGATAATTTTTCAAAATCGGTAAAAGGAACAATAAGAGGATTGCATTATCAAATTGAACCTAAACCGCAAGGGAAACTTTGTCAAGTAATTACGGGGAGAGTTTTGGATGTTGCTGTGGATATAAGGAAAAGCTCTCCGACTTTCGGAAAGTTCTTCGCAGTTGAACTCTCGAGTATAAATAAAATGCAATTATGGATCCCGCCGGGATTCGCTCATGGATTTGAGGTGCTCGAAGAGGATACTATTTTCCATTATAAATGCAGTGGAATGTATAGCAAAGAGCATGAAAGAGCCGTATTATATAGCGATCCGGAGATTGGAATTAATTGGTCTTCAAGAGAACCGATAGTCTCAGAAAAAGATAAAATAGCAGTAAAATTAGATAAACAAAAAGATTTGTTCATTTAAGGAGGGCTTAATGAATCTATCAGTAATTGGATCCGGTTATGTCGGATTAGTAAGTGCAACATGTTTTGCCGAGATGGGCAATAATGTAATATGCGTTGATAACGATAAAGAAAAACTTGCCAAGATGAATGAGGGTATCGTTACAATTTATGAACCGGGATTGGAAATTTTATTTTTAAGAAACATAGTTAAAAAAAGACTTGTTTTTACGGACGATTTGGAATATGCTATTACAAATTCCGAATTTATTTTTCTTAGTCTTCCTACGCCTCAATCAGAAGATGGCTCAGCTGATCTTTCACATGTAATGAAGACAACAGATGAAATTGGAGAAATATTGAAAAAAGGGGGCGATAAAGAATTTAAAATTATAGTAAATAAAAGTACCGTACCGGTTGGTACTTCACAGAAAGTAACAGAGATTTTACAGAGCCACGGTTTGAAAAATTTTGAAGTGGTATCGAACCCTGAATTTTTGAAAGAAGGTTATGCAGTAGAAGATTTCATGAAACCGGATAGAATTGTAATAGGAGCAAAAACAAAAGAAGTTTTTCAAAAAATGCGTGAACTTTATGAACCGTTTGTAAGGCAAGGTAATCCGATATTAGAGATGGATCCGGAGAGTTCAGAAGTAACAAAATATGCTTCTAATTCATATCTGGCAATGCGAATTACATTTATGAATGAATTAGCAAATTTTTGCGAAAGGGCAGGAGCAAATGTCGATTTAGTAAGAAGAGGAATGGGTTCGGATACAAGAATTGGTAAACGATTTCTCTTCCCGGGAATCGGCTACGGTGGATCATGTTTTCCAAAGGACGTAAATGCATTAATAAAAACTTCTTCCGAGCATGATTCTACTATGAGTATTTTGGTTACAGTTGATAAAATTAATAAAGCACAAAAACATGTAATAGTAAAAAAAGTAAAAGAGCATTTCGGTGATTTAGCAGGCAAAAAATTTGCGGTCTGGGGATTATCATTTAAGCCAAATACTGATGATATGAGAGAAGCTCCGGCTGTAGTTATTATTAATGAATTGCTAAAGGCAGGCGCAGATGTATCAGTATATGATCCGGCGGCAATGGAAAATTCAAAATTATATCTCAAAGATTCCGTAACATATAATGAAGACCAATATGAAGCATTAAAAAACAGCGATGCACTTCTTGTGCTTACCGAATGGAACGAATTTAGAAATCCGGACTATGATAAAGTAAAATCAATATTAAAGAATGCTGTTTTATTTGATGGACGTAATATTTATGAACCAAACAGAATGAGTGAATTGGGATTTACTTATTATAGTATCGGAAGACAGACTGTAAAATAAATTCGCGGTTTCGACAGTGAAAAATGAGCAGTAGGGATCGACCCTACTGCTCATTTTTTATAAATACTCTCATCTTCCTAATACTTTTTCGTAATACTCAATATATTTTGGAAGGATTAAGTTCTTGTCAAAACTTTCGACAGATCGTTTGCGCGAATTGGCAGAGAAATTTTTGTACTTCTTTTCGTTGGTTAATAGATCAATGCTATACTTCGCCATTCTATCGACATCACCAATTTCAGCAATAAAACCGGTTTCATTATGAATAACTAATTCAGGCAATCCTCCGACACTTGAACTTACGACAGGTAATCCGCAAGCCATTGCTTCGAGCGCCGATAAACCAAAACTTTCCGATTGAGAAGGCATTAAGAATAGATCTGCCGCACTCAATAGTTCTGCCAAACCATCTTGCTTTCCTAAGAAAATCACATCTTTTTGCAGACCAATTTCGCGGGCAAGGCGTTCGCATTCGCTTCTATCAGGACCATCACCTATTAATACTAATTTGGCGGGTATTGAATTTTTTACTTTTTCAAGAATTCTGATTGTATCTGTTACTCTTTTAACAGGTCGAAAATTTGATGTATGAATTAAAATTTTTTCTCCATTAGGAGCAACGTGTGAACGCAATAATTCATTGTCTGTTTTTTTATAACTATCAGTATCTATAAAGTTATAAATTACTTCGATCTCTTTATCAATATTATAATTTGTAAGGGTTTTTTCTTTAAGATACCGAGAGACAGTTGTAACCCCGTCACTTTCTTCTATACTGAATTTTACCAATGGCATAAATGAAGGTTCAAGTCCTACTAAAGTTATATCCGTCCCGTGAAGAGTTGTAATAAACTTAATATCCTTTCCCGATTTCTGAATTACTTTCTTTGCTAAATAGGCACTCATTGCATGAGGAATAGCATAATGAACGTGCATTAAATCCAAATTTTCATATTCAATCACTTCCACCATTTTGCTTGTTAGTGCTAAGGCGTAAAGTGAATGTTCAAAAAGAGGATAGTTGCTAACTTCCACTTCGTGAAAATAAATTTTCTCAACGAAACGGTTAAGTCGATGAGGAAGTGCGTAACTGATGAAATGAACTTCGTGGCCTTGAGCAGCCAAAGCAAGACCTAATTCGGTAGCTACAACGCCACTTCCGCCATAAGTTGGATAACAAGTAATTCCTATTTTCATTTCAACACTTCTCTATTTTTTTCGTAAATTCAATAATTGTATTAAACAAAATAACTGTTTTTAATTTAGAAAATAAATATAAGAATTATATTAAGATATGACATCAGTTGAAAAATTAATAAAAACGAGAGTATTAATTGTAGGCGCAACAGGAATGCTGGGGCAGAGAATTGCGCAATTTTATAAAAATCAGAGTGAAATAGAATTATTATGTGTCTCTGCCGAGGATAGCTATTTTGAATCCGATGTTGAATATAAGCAGATGGATATAACGGATAAAAATAGTGTAAAGAAAATAATATTAGATTTTTTCCCCGATGTAGTAATTAATGCCGCTGCCTATACAAATGTAGATAAAGCTGAAACTGAAAAAGAACTCGCTTGGAAAATTAATGTTACCGGAGTGGAGCATTTAGCTTTGTATTCATGGACAATCGATGCGCATTTGATACATGTATCGACTGATTATGTTTTTGATGGGAAGGAAGGCCCATATTCCGAGATTGATGTACCATCTCCTGTGGGGTATTATGGAAGGACGAAGATGGCAAGCGAGAACTCGATAAAAATTTCGGGAGTTCGTGCTGCTATTATAAGAACGAATGTCCTTTATGGTCCGGCTAAGTATGGGAGAGCTGATTTTGTTAAATGGGTAATCGATTCTCTTAAAAACAAAAAAAAGATTAACATAGTAACTGACCAATATAATAATCCATCCTATATCGATGATATTGTATCTGCTATTGATTCAATTATTGAATTGAAAAAAGAAGGCGTATATAATATTGCCGGAGATGAAGTATTAAATCGATATGAATTTACGCTGCGGATTGCAGATTATTTCGGTTTAGAGAAAAAATTAATTAATCCGATTGAGACAATAGAATTAAATCAACCAGCACCGCGTCCATTAAAATCAGGATTAATCACACTGAAGGCACAGATTGAATTAGGATATAAACCGAGGAAGATTGAAGAAACATTTAAACTATTTAAAGAAGAACTAGATATTTGATAAAAATCAGTTTAAATAATAAAAAAATTATTATATTTGATAGTGTGATTGGGAATCACAAAGTTTAAAATCAAATAAGACAAGATATATTTCAATAACTAAATAAGGAGGGCAAATGAGAAAATTAGTGTTAACAATCGCGTTGTTTTTTGCAGTTGGATACTTTTCACAAGTATTGGCTCAAACGCAGAGTGGGTCATTTTTCTTTAATCAGGAATCAAAAGGTTTTACCTTAGATAAAAATGAAGGTAAGAGAGTTGTTGAATATGAAATCAACTTTAATAAACCTTTCGATAAAAAACCAAAAGTTGTTCTTTCAACTACATTATTAGATGCAGCAAAAGATACAAAGATCAGATACTCGATATCTGCATCAGGTGTTTCACGTGATGGATTTGTATTAAAAGCTGAAGTGTGGGGAGATACACAGCTTACCGGAATCGGTGGCTATTGGTTAGCCCATATTGAAGAGTAATTGATCTATTTTAAGATTGGTAGCCGCATTCTTAAGTAAGTTTGCGGCTATTTTTATTTTAAACTGAACTAGAGTTTGCCTTTTAATACTTCTCAAAGTAATTTTCTATACTAAGTAAAATAGAAAGATTTTATGATCGACGGAAACATAAGATTATTAGCTGCAATAATGTTCACAGATATGGTTGGATATACGGCTTTAATGCAGGAGGATGAAGATAAAGCTATTTTTTTAAGAGAGAAGCATCGAAAAATTTTAGAAAAAACCATTCCCCTATATCAAGGAAGGATACTTCAATATTATGGAGATGGCACTCTTAGTATATTTGGAAGTGCGATTGAAGCTGTCCGCTGTTCGATAGATATTCAAAAGGAACTTCAAATCGCCCCAAAAATCCCTATCCGAATAGGAATACATATTGGTGATGTGGTGTATGAAGACGATGGTGTTTTTGGAGATGGTGTAAATATTGCTTCGCGTATTGAGTCCCTTGGAATTGAAGGAGGGGTATTAATTTCGGATAAAATTTATGATGAGATTAAAAATCATCCTGAATTTCAAACCGTTTCACAAGGTTTATTTGAATTAAAAAACGTCAGGAGACCAATAGAAATATTCGCTTTGACGAATAAGGGATTGGCGATTCCTAAACGTGATGAATTGAAATTAAAAACCAAAACCTCTTTTAAAAGTATTGCCGTACTTCCATTTGTAAATATGAGCAGCGATATTGAGAATGAATTTTTTAGTGACGGAATAACGGAAGATTTATTGAATGCTCTCTCGAAAGTTGAAGGATTGCAAGTTACTTCCAGAACTTCTGCTTTCGCATTTAAAGGTAAAAATATTGATATAAGAGAGATTGGAAAACAGTTAAATGTTAGTTCCGTCTTAGAAGGGAGTGTCCGAAAAGCTGGTAACAGAGTAAGAATAACAGCACAATTAATAAATACCATTGATGGATATCATTTATGGTCTGAATCATTTGATAGAGAGTTGGAAGATATTTTTGCAGTTCAAGAGGAAATATCGAGAAGAATTTCGAACATACTAAGAGAAAAATTAACAATAAATGAATTAGCCCAGCCGTTAGTTAAAAAATATACAAGCAATATAAATGCATATAGTATTTATCTCAAAGGATTATATTATTGGAATAAATTCACACCTGAGATGACCTCAAAAGCGATAGATATGTTTAATCAAGTAATACAAATTGAGCCTGAATTCCCATTGTCGTATGCGAGATTATCGGGATGTTATACTTATTTAGGCGCCACCGGAATAATGAAGCCGGAATTAGCCTATCCGCGGGCAAAGGACTTAGCTTATAAAGCTTTGGATATGGATAATACTTTAGAAGATTGTCATCTTGCAATTGGAATGGTCAAGTTCTTTTATGAATGGGATTTTGACGGAGCAGAAGCCTCATTTCTTAAGGCATTAGAAATAAATTCGGGTTATGGAACTGGATATCTATATTATTCAATGTTTTTGAGCGGAATGTATCGACTTAAACAAGCAAAAAGCTTTGCAGAAAAGGCCGTTGCCTTGGACCCACTTTCACCGGTAATTTTAGATAATTATGCCGATACATTAATGTATAATGGTAATTTTGAAGACGCCAATCATTATTACCAGAAGACTTTAGAATTAGAGCCGTCATTCAGAAATGCACTCTACGGTATTGGTTGGAATCATTATTACCAAGGTGATTTAGAAAAAGCTCTTCAGATATTTGAAAAAGTAATTAATCAAGTTGGACACCCATTAAAGGGACTTACTACTTATGGTTTTATTTGCGCTAAATTGGGTTTGAAAGATAAGGCTCTTGAAATTATTACAAAAACAAAAGAGAGAGAGCGTTTAGAACCGGAAACATCAATGAATATGGATTTTGCAGTTTTATATGCGGGAATAGAAGATTGGGAGAATGTTTTTAAATACCTTGAAAAAGCATTCATTGAAAAAAATGGAGGTTTGCTTTTTCTTTGGTCTCCGATTTATAAGAAAATTCATTATACAGAGAGATTTAATAATTTACTCAGTAGAATAGGATTAAATTATAACCTTCAAGATCAAAGTGTCGATTAATTTTTATGAAAAAATTAATGCTAGTTAAAAACTCTTTCTCCAGCTTCTCATAAGAAATCCGGTTATTATTAAAGCTAGTCCTATGAGAATAATTTTAGCGTAGGCTTCAGGATAATAGTAATAACCACCGATTGCCACAGGAGCTTGTTGAGCTTCAAGGGCATAATAATTTTCTCCTCGAACCACTTCCACTTTGTAACTAAAATTAATGAGTCCATAAAGGAGTAATACACTTCCTTGAAGGAAACAGACTAAATCAACTAAAGCAAAAACAATTGTGGACATAATATGAGTCATTTTATCCTCGCACTAAATGGTTAGTACCCACGAGAGGATTCGAACCTCCGACAAACAGTTTAGGAAACTGCTGCTCTATCCTGCTGAGCTACGTGGGCATAATAATAAAATCATAAACTGTAATATAAAAAAAATCTACTATTTGCACCCTTTTACAAGTTAATAAAGCTAATCAGTAAATAAGATTTCTTTAAATTGAATTTCGATGTCTTTTTTTATAATTTTCCTTATTGAATACAATTAAAATGGAGTAATAAATGACTACAATAGTAGATGTATGGGCAAGAGAGATACTTGACTCAAGAGGAAATCCAACAGTCGAAGTAGAAGTAACCTTAGAAGGTGGAGCAGTTGGAAGAGCAGCAGTGCCGAGCGGAGCTTCAACTGGTGAATTTGAAGCATGCGAGTTACACGATGAAGATAATTCTCGTTATAATGGAAAAGGATGTCAAAAAGCCGTTGATAACGTTAATAATAGAATTGCAGACGAATTAGAAGATTTCGATTCTACCGAACAAGTTGCAATCGATCAGCTATTAATTGAATTAGACGGTACACCAAATAAATCGGAATTAGGTGCTAATGCAATTTTAGGTGTATCATTAGCATGTGCAAAAGCATCAGCAGAAGCTTATGGAATGCCTTTATACAAATATATCGGTGGAATAAACGCAAAAACATTACCTGTTCCGATGATGAATATTTTGAATGGTGGAAAGCATGCTGATAATAATGTTGATTTCCAAGAATTTATGGTTATGCCTGCCGGTGCAGATTCATTTTCAGAAGCTTTAAGAATGGGAACAGAAACTTTCCATGCTCTTAAATCAGTATTGAAGAAGAAAGGTTATAATACAGCAGTAGGTGATGAAGGCGGTTTTGCTCCGAATCTAAAATCAAACGAAGAAGCTCTTGAAGTAATCCTCCAAGCTATTGAAAAAGCAGGTTATAAAGCAGGCAAAGATATATTTATTGCATTAGACCCCGCTGCCAGCGAGATGTGGGATAACGAGAAAAAAGAGTATTATTTCTTCAAATCAGATAAATCATATTTAGCTCCTGAAAAGATGGTAGATTATTGGGCTAACTGGATAAAGAACTACCCAATTATTTCACTTGAAGATGGTATGAGTGAATTTGACTGGGCCGGTTGGAAATTATTAACTGATAAAGTAGGGAATAAAACACAATTAGTAGGGGATGATCTTTTCGTTACTAACACTCAATTTTTAGCTAAAGGAATTGAAACAGGGACAGCAAATTCTATTTTGATTAAAGTTAATCAGATAGGGACTTTAACGGAGACATTAGATGCAATTGAAATGGCTAAAAATGCAGGTTATAAATCAGTAATCAGTCACCGTTCAGGCGAAACAGAAGATACTACAATTGCTGATATCGCAGTGGCTACAAATGCAGGACAAATTAAAACAGGTTCTGCTAGCAGAACAGATAGAATTGCAAAATATAATCAGTTATTAAGAATTGAAGAAGAACTAGGATTACAAGGAATATTCCCAGGTCTTGCAGCAATCAATTGTAAAGTTGAATAAAAAAATAAAGCAATATAAATTAACTGTAAAAAAAGAGCACCAACCGGTGCTCTTTTTTTCCCTATTCATTAAAATGAGGTATGCATGATTCCGAAAACAATTCAGGAATTAGAAAAGTATATCAAAACAAATAATGTCGAATTTATTGATCTGAAGTGCATCGACTTAACGGGAAGACTCCACCATATTTCGCTTCCTACCTATCCGGGTATATTCAAAAAACTCGTTTCCGAAGGTGTCGGTTTTGATGGTTCAAGTTATGGATTTAGAAAAGTAGAAAATAGTGATATGATCTTGATTCCCGATTTAACTACCGGAACAATTGATCTATTCCGTGAATCACTCACATTAAGTTTTTATTCCAATATAGTATTGACTGATGAGAAGAGGAGCCGATTTTCACAAGATGGCAGATACATCGCAGCTAAAGCCGAAAAATTATTAAAAGAAGTTACCGGATGCGATACATCATTATGGGGACCGGAATTTGAATTTTATATTTTTTCTAAGGTGGATTATGATACAAGGACTTCATCATCATATTATAATGTGGAGCATGCCGAAGAGTTTTATAAAAAGGCATATCATGCTGCTAATCCATTTGATATTTATGATGATTTTAGAGATGAGGCATGTAAGCTATTAAAGAAAGCGGGAATTAGTGTCAAATATCATCATCATGAAGTAGGTGAAAGAGGTCAACAGGAGATTGAAACAAATTTTAGCAGTCTTCTTCAGACAGGTGATAATATAGTAACAGCAAAGTATGTTCTTTTTAATTATGCCAGAGAGAAAAATCTTTTTATTACCTTCATGCCTAAACCGATGTATCAGCAGGCAGGAAATGGATTGCATTTGCACATGTATCTTACTAAAAATGGAAAGAACGCATTCTACAAAAAGGGTGAATACGGGAATGTAAACGAGCTTGGCAGATTTTTTATCGGTGGAATGCTTAAACACGCACCGGCGCTTGCTGCATTTACAAATCCAAGTACGAATTCGTACAAGAGATTAGTCCCGGGATTTGAAGCACCTGTGGCTTTGACTTACGGCATGGGAAACAGGGCATCTGCTATAAGGATACCAAACTATGTTTCCAATCCTGAGGAGACACGATTTGAATATCGTCCGCCAGATGCAACAATTAATCCATATTTATGTATGTCGGCGATGCTTCTTGCAGGAATCGATGGTGTGATAAATAAAATTGATCCGGTAAAAGAAGGTTTTGGGCCATTCGATAAAAATATAATGGACCCTTCATTCGAAGGTAAAATAAAATTCTTGCCAAGGAATTTAGATGAAGCGTTGGATGCATTAAACGAAGATTTTGCATTCCTTGAAAGAGGTGGAATTTTTACCGATGAATTATTAAGTCAATGGCAAAAAACCAAGCATGAAGAGATAAAAGCAATTGGTACGATGCCACATCCGTTTGAATATAAAATGTATTTTAATTTATAGGATTTTATGCCCTTTATAGGTGAATTTACCGCAATACTAACGGCAGTATTATGGTCAGGTACAGCGATTGCCTTTTCTGAAGCTTCAATTAGAATTGGTTCTTTTTATGTCAATGTGGCTCGATTAATTTTTGCAGTAGTATATCTTTCAATTACGATATTGATATTTGGTTTGGATATAAGTTTATCGGGGAGCCAAATTTTTTATCTTTTTGGAAGTGGAGTGGTAGGTTTAGTTTTAGGGGATACTTATTTATTTAAAGCATATCAGCATATTGGGGCACGCCTCAGTATGCTGCTTATGTCCTCATCCCCGGCAATGGCTGCAGTACTTGCTTATTTCTTCCTTGGGGAAACTATATCCACTCTTGGAATAATCGGAATGTTTGTTACTGCTGCCGGCATTGCGATGGTAGTATTTCAAAGGCAGGAAGTGCCAAGTACTATATACAAAATAGATTATTCGGGGATTGTTTTTGGATTGATTGGTGCTCTTGGACAGGCGGGTGGTTTGATATTAGCAAAGAAAGCGTTTAATGAAGGAGATGTTAATGGTTTCGTAGCTGCATTTTTTAGAATTATTTCTGCTTTAATTATTTTATATCCACTTACCATGATGACAAAAAAATTCGTAAAGCCGATAGAAAAATTTAGATCGAATAAACCGGCTTTAGTTTTTACAATTATCGGTTCTATAATTGGACCGTTTCTTGGGATTACATTTAGTTTGATCTCTATTACTTATGCAAAGGTCGGGATTGCTTCTACGTTAATGGCAACAGTTCCAATAATTATGCTGCCAATGGTTAAGTATTATTATAAAGAGAAATTATCTACGATTTCGATTGCAGGAGCATTTATTGCGGTGGCGGGAATCATGGTTCTTTTTTTACGTTGAAAATAACTACTTGCCAAAAAGAAACTTGAGAGGTAAATAAAACCGATTTGCCCAATATGATTCAGAGTGTAGAGCGTCCTTTTCAAAATGATATAAAAGGTTTTTGCCACATACCATCCCGTTATTTCTTAGAATTAAAGCAGCTTTCATATTATCAAAAATCAGTTCTTTTTCACCTGTACCACAATCGAGATAAATTTTAAGGCTATCTAAAATTTTCTCTTTTGGTTCAGCGAATATCCTTTCTCTATTTATCCAAAATGAATTAGATAGACAGGCAGCTTTTCCAAAAACATTCGGATAATTCATTACTAATTGATAAGAAAATAAACCGCCCATTGAGGAACCAATTGTGCAGGTATTAGAAGCATCAGTTTTTGTTCTGTAGTTTTCGTCTATAAAAGTCTTTAACTCACTGATTAAAAAGGAAGAATATTTAATCCCTTTTTCGGTATAAAGATTATACTCTTCTAACCGGTCTTTGGAATTATTGATCCCAACAACAATTATTTCCTCCATTGTTTTCTCAAAAATTAACTTAGAAACAGTTTTATCCACTTCCCAAGCGATCCCTGAATAAGAAGTTCGAGGATCAAATAAGTTCTGTCCATCGTGCATATAGATCA
>Ga0209643_1001840_pt1 | contig 16595 bp, 18 predicted proteins | sample AutmiccBRH37_all_FD_187383 | JGI IMG/M metagenome (GOLD analysis project Ga0209643, IMG submission 187383) | Deep subsurface microbial communities from Mt. Terri, Switzerland - Autotrophic microbial communities BRH/37_all (SPAdes) (version 2) | ecosystem: Environmental > Aquatic > Deep... | reverse complement strand
CCCTTGCGGGCGAACTGCTCGCGCAGCTGGCGGTTCTCGCAGACCAGCCGGCGCTTGTCCATGGCACGGCGCACGCTGTCGAGCAGGCGTTCCGGGGTGAAGGGTTTTTCGATGAAGTCGTAGGCGCCCTGACGCAGCGCCTGCACCGCCATTGGCACGTCGCCGTGCCCGGTGACCATGATCACCGGCAGGTCGGCGTCCAGCGCCACCAGCTGTTCGAGCAGGCCGAGGCCGTCGAGATCGGGCATGCGCACGTCGCTGATCAGCACCCCGGGAAAGTCGCGATCCAGCGCCGTCAGCGCCTCGCGCGCGCGGGAGAAGGTGCGCACCTGGAAGCCGGACAGCTCCAGCCACTGCTGCACGGCCTGGCGGATCGCCGCCTCGTCGTCGATGAAGATTACCTGCCCGCTCATTGCCTGCTCCTCGCGGTCGCGTCGCGGCAGTTTACTCGGCGGCGTGCGCTTCGGCAGCCGGCAGCGTCAGAGTGAACACCGCGCCGTGCTCGTCGTTGCTGACTTCCAGCGTGCCGCCCATCTCACGGACGATGCCGTAGGACACCGCGAGCCCAAGGCCGAGGCCCTGGCCGACCGGTTTGGTGGTGAAGAAGGGCTCGAACACCTGATCCAGATGTTCGCTGGCAATACCGCCGCCGTTGTCGCCCACGCTGAGCTGCCAGCGGTCACCGTTGAGCTGACAGAGGATGCGCAGGCGTCGCTGCGGGCGCTCGGCCATGGCATCCAGCGCGTTGTGCAGCAGATTGATCAGCACTTGCTCGAGGCGGATGGCGTCGCCGCTGACTGCGGCTTCGGCCGGTACCTGGCGGAACACCTCGACCTGCTCGCTGCGAATGCGCGGCGAGAGCAGCTGCAGGGCCTGCTCCAGCACCTCGGCCAGGCTCAGACGCTGGCGCAGCCCGGCCGGGCTCTTGCGAGCGAAGGTCTTCAGGTGGCCGGTCAACGCCGCCATGCGTTCGAGCAGGCCTTCGACATGCCCGAGGCCTTCGCGCACCTCGCCGTCGCGGCCGCTGTCGAGCAGCAGGCGAAGGCTGGCGAGCTGCATGCGCAATGCGGTCAGCGGCTGGTTGATCTCGTGGGCGAGGGCGGCGGACATCTGCCCCAGGGCGGCCATGCGCGCCGCATGCACCAGTTCGTCCTGGGCGGTGTGCAGCTCGCGGGTGCGCTCGTGCACCAGGCGCTCCAGCTCGTTGCGGCTGCGCTGTTCGACGCGGCGGGTCTTGCCGCGTTGCGCCAGGTAGAGCAGCAGAAAGGCCAGGGTCATCCACACGCCCGCCGCGGCCAGGCGATAGCTGCGCACGCTGGCGACCACCATCTGTGGGTCGTGCAGCAGGTGCAGGGTCCAGTCGTCTTCCGGCAGCGCCAGGCGTTGCCAGAGGTATTCGCGGTGGCCGTCCGGGCCGTCCACCAGGCGACGTTCGCTGCCTTCGGCGAGTTGCTGCACGCGGCTGCTCGGCAATGGCTGCAGCGTCTGTTCGGCATAGCGCCGGGCATCGACCAGGCGGCTGCGGACCTCGTCGCTCAGCGGGCGCAGATAGCGGAAGCGCCAGGCCGGGCGGTTGGTGAGGATGACGATATCCAGCGAGTCGGCGATCAGCAGGATGCCCGGCTGGCCGACCCAGTCGCGCTGCATCTCTTCCAGCTCGAGCTTGACCACCAGCACGCCGAGCACCTCGCCGGCGGCATTCTTCACCGAGCTGGAGAGGAAGTAGCCGGGAATGCCGGTGGTGACGCCGACGGCGAAATAGCGCCCGCTGTCGTTGCCCACCGCATCGCGGAAATATGGGCGGAAGGCGTAGTTGTTGCCGACGAAGCTGCTCCAGTCGCGCCAGTTGCTGGCGGAGATGGTCTCGCCGTCGCGGTCGAGCAGGTACAGCACCGAGGAGCCGGCTGCGTGGTTCTGCTGTTCCAGGCGCTGGTTGAGCTGGCGGCGCAGCGCGCGGTTGCCCGGTTCGGCGAGCAGCGCCTGGATGTCGCTGTCCAGCGCCAGTAGGGCCGGCACCGAGCGGAAGCGTTCGACCTGGGTGTGGATCGCCTGGGCATAGAGTTCCAGCTGCCCCTGCGCTTCCTGGGCACGCTCGGCCCAGGCGCGCTGCTCGGCCAGGCGCCCGGCCCAGTACATGCTCAGCAGCAGGCCGATGAGGATCAGCGCAACGATCAGGGTTACCCGCAGGCGGTTGGACAGTGCTGACATGACGGCGCTCGCGACAGGACCCGACGATGGTAAGCGATAGTCGGCAGCGGTGGCGCATTGGCGAGCCTCGGGATAGCACCAAAAGTCTTGATCTGCCCCAATAGAGGCGTAGTGCCATCATTGTTATACTGCGGGGAGTTACCATCAGCTTCAGCAGGGATCGCTAGTACGGGAACGGCCAGCCGCTCCAATCGAGGTTCGCTATGCTCAGAAAAATCCTTGTCAGCCAACTCCGCTTCGGCATGTACGTCCATGCACTGGATGGCAGCTGGTTCGATCATTCCTTCTGGCGCAGCAAATTTCTGCTGACCGACCCGGCCGACCTGCAGGCGCTGCGCAGCAGCGGCGTCAAGGCGCTGTGGATCGATACCGGCAAGGGCGTCGATGTCGAAACGGCAACGCCCCCGGCTGCCGAGGCCCCACAGGCTATCTCCGACGCCATGCCGATTGCGCCTCGACCGACCACAGCACCGGCCCAGCAATGCAGCGTCCGGGAAGAAATGCAGCGCGCCGCGCAGTTGCTCAAGCGTTCCAAGCAGCAGGTGACCTCGCTGTTCAATGAGGCGCGCCTGGGCAAGGCCGTCGACCCGCAGCAGTGCCTGCCACTGGTCGAGCAGATTTCCGCATCCCTGGCACGCAACGGCTCGGCATTGCTCAGCCTGGCGCGGCTGAAGACCAAGGACGAGTACACCTACATGCATTCGGTGGCGGTCTGCGCGCTGATGGTCGCGCTGGGCCGGCAGTTGGGCCTGAGCGAACAGGAAGTCCAGGAAGCCGGCTTTGCCGGGCTGCTGCACGACATCGGCAAGATGGCCATGCCGCTGGATGTGCTGAACAAGCCGGGCAAGCTCAGCGACGACGAATACGCCGTCATGCGCAGCCACCCCGAGCGTGGTCACGCGATCCTGCTCGGCGCGGGAACGGCCATCTCCGACGCAGTGCTGGACGTCTGCCTGCATCATCACGAGAAGATGGACGGCACCGGCTATCCGCACCGGCTGGCCGGCGAGCAGATCAGCCGGCTGGCGCGCATGGGCGCGATCTGCGACGTGTATGACGCCATCACCTCGGATCGCCCGTATAAAACCGCCTGGGATGCCTCGGGCTCGCTGGCGCGCATGGCGCAGTGGCAGGGGCACTTCGATACCCAGATCCTGCATGCCTTCGTGCGCACGGTGGGCATCTACCCGCTGGGCTCGTTGGTACGGCTGCAGTCCGGGCGGCTCGGCGTGGTCATCGAACACAACGCGCAGCAGCTGACGGCGCCGCGCCTGAAACTGTTCTATTCCACCCGCGCCCGCGCGACGATCGTGCCGGTGGAGCTGGACCTCTCCAGCCCGCAATGCAGCGACCGCATCGTCGGCCGCGAAGACCCCGCCGCCTGGGGCTTCAGCAATCTGGATGCGCTCTGGACCTAGATTGGCGGTCGTAAACGGGGGGCGATGCGACTAGAATGTCGCCCCCCGAATGCGATTCGCCCGGCGAGTCGCTCAGAGAAGAGCTCGTAATGCCCATGACCTGGCTGCCTAGTCCGCCATAGCGCTGCGCCCCCTCGCGTCACTTTGCGACTGCCTGTCATGGGGTGGTCGTGCGCTGCTGTCCGTGCGTTTCGTCGACTGACAGCCGAATCAATCACACCAAAAAACTCGCCTTGTATCGCTGCCGGCCGCCCGTGGTCTGCATGGTGGTGCTTTTGCTCTGGATAGTCCGATGCTGCAATCGATCAAACAAAACTGGTTCTCCAACGTCCGTGGCGATGTGCTGTCCGGCCTCGTCGTCGCGCTGGCGCTGATTCCCGAAGCCATCGCCTTCTCCATCATCGCCGGGGTCGATCCGCGGGTCGGCCTCTACGCTTCCTTCTGTATCGCCGTGGTGATCGCCTTCGTCGGCGGCCGCCCGGGTATGATCTCTGCCGCCACCGGCGCCATGGCGCTGCTGATGGTGACGCTGGTGCGCGAGCACGGCCTGCAGTACCTGCTGGCGGCGACGCTGCTCTGCGGCCTGTTGCAGATCGGCGCCGGCTACCTGCGCCTGGGTTCGCTGATGCGCTTCGTCTCGCGCTCGGTGGTCACCGGCTTCGTCAACGCCCTGGCCATCCTGATCTTCATGGCCCAGCTGCCGGAGCTGACGGACGTCACCTGGCACGTCTACGCCATGACTGCCGCGGGCCTCGGCATCATCTACCTGTTCCCCTATGTGCCGAAGCTCGGCAAGGTCATCCCCTCGCCACTGGTGTGCATTCTCAGCCTGACCGCCGTGGCCATGTATCTGGGCCTGGATATCCGCACCGTCGCCGACATGGGTGACCTGCCCGACACCCTGCCGGTCTTCCTCTGGCCGGAAGTGCCGCTGACCATTGAAACCCTGGCGATCATCTTCCCGTATTCCGCCGCGCTTGCCGTGGTTGGCCTGCTGGAGTCGCTGATGACCGCGACCATCGTCGACGACCTCACCGACACCGGCAGCGACAAGAACCGCGAATGCAAAGGGCAGGGCGTTTCCAACATCGTCTCCGGCCTGTTCGGCGGCATGGCCGGCTGCGCGATGATCGGCCAGTCGGTGATCAACGTGAAATCCGGCGGCCGCACGCGCCTGTCGACGCTGATCGCCGGCGTGGTGCTGTTGCTGATGGTGGTGTTCTTGAGTGACTGGGTCGGGCAGATCCCCATGGCCGCGCTGGTGGCGGTGATGATCATGGTTTCGATCGGCACCTTCAGCTGGGATTCGCTGCGCAACCTCAAGCGCTACCCGCTTTCCACCAACATCGTCATGGTCGTCACCGTGGTGGTGGTGGTCTTCACCCACAACCTGGCCTACGGTGTTCTGGCGGGTGTGCTGCTGGCGGCGATGTTCTTTGCCAACAAGGTCGGCCACTACCTGCACATCGGTTCGGAGCTGGATGCCGCCGGCAATCAGCGCACCTACAGGGTGGTCGGGCAGGTATTCTTCAGCTCGTCGGACAAATTCACCGGAGCGTTCGATTTCAAGGAAGCGCTTGGCAAGGTCACCATCGACCTGTCCCGCGCACATTTCTGGGACATCACCGCCGTGGCGGCGCTGGACAAGGTGGTCATCAAGTTCCGCCGCGAAGGCACCGAGGTCGAGGTGCTGGGTCTGAACGAAGCCAGCGCGACCATCGTTGACCGCTTCGGTGTGCATGACAAACCCGAGGCCATCGACAAGCTCATGAGCCACTGACCAGGAGAACGACAATGACCCACGTAATGGCTTGTATCGACGGATCACCGCAGGCCGCGGCGGTTTGCGACTGTTCGGCCTGGGCCAGCAAGCGCCTGGATGCGCCCCTGACGCTGCTGCATGTGCTCGACCGCCAGCAGTATCCGGTGTCGGGCGACCTGAGCGGCATCATCGGCCTCGGCAGCCGCGAATTCCTTCTGCAGGAGCTGGCCACGCTGGACGAGAAGCGCGCCAAGCTGGCGCTGGAGGAGGGCCGCATGATGCTCGATTCGGCACGTCAGCGGGCGATCTCCGCCGGCGTCGCCCAGCCCGAGTGCCGGCAGCGCCACGGTGATCTGGTCGAGTCCCTGCGTGATCTGCAGGACGAAACGCGCCTGCTGGTCATCGGTCGTCAGGGCGAGGACAGCGGCGATGCCATCCAGCACATCGGCAGCCAGCTGGAAAACGTCATCCGCACCATGCAGCGGCCGATCCTGGTCGCGCCCGGCGACTTCAGCGCACCGCAAAGCGTGATGCTCGCCTTCGACGGTAGCGCCACCAGCCGCAAGGGCGTGGAAATGCTCGCCGGCAGCCCGCTGTTCAAGGGCATGCCGATTCATCTGGTAATGGTCGCGGCTGACACCGCCGACAATCAGGCCCAGCTGGAAAATGCCCGCGGCGTGCTGACCACCGCCGGTTTCAACGTGGAAATCGCCATCCGCGCCGGTGAAGTCGAGCCGACCCTGCATGCCTATCAGGCCGAGCACGGCATCGACCTGCTGGTGATGGGCGCCTACGGCCACTCGCGCATTCGCCAGTTCTTCGTCGGCAGCACCACCACCAACATGATCCGCACCACTTCCACGCCGCTGCTGTTGCTGCGCTGATCACCATCCGCTGCGCGCCCGTCTCGGGCGCGGCAGCCGTCAGCTGTAAAGGTCCGCCCGGCTCCAGGGCAGTTCGTGTGAGCCATCCGCCAGCGGCTTGCTGGCGAGGATCTGGTGCAGGTTGATCCAGTTGTGGCGGAAGCCGTAGGCGCAACCGGCCAGATAGAGGCGCCAGATGCGCAACGCGCGCTCGGGAACCATCCGTTTTGCCTGCTCCAGCTGCGCTTCCAGCCGCTCACTCCAGAATTCCAGCGTACGCGCGTAGTGCAGGCGCAGGCTTTCCACGTCGACGATTTCCAGCCCGGCATCGCTGATGCAGCTGCTGATGTTCACCAGGTGCGGCAGCTCGCCGTGGGGGAATACGTAGCGGTTGATGAACTCGCCGGCGCCATGTCCGACCGGGCGGCCGTCGATGTGCCGGGCGGTGATGCCGTGGTTCATCACCAGCCCGCCGGGGCGCACGGCGTCGAACAGCCGCTGGCAGTACAGCGGCAGGTTGGCGTGGCCGACATGCTCGAACATGCCGACGCTGACGACCTTGTCGAAGCGGCCATCCTGCGGCAGATCGCGGTAGTCCATCAGCTCCAGAGTGATCTGCTTTGCTAGGCCTTCCTCGACCACCCGTTCGCGAGCCAGTTCGAGCTGCTCGCGGCTCAAGGTGATGCCGAACACCTTCGCGCCGAACTCGCGTGCGGCATAGCGAGCCAGGCCGCCCCAGCCGCAGCCGACATCCAGCAGGCGCTCGCCAGGCTTGAGCCGCAATTTGCGGCATAGGTGGCGCAGCTTGGCCTGCTGCGCCTGTTCCAGATCCTCGCTGCCGGTTTCGAAATAGGCGCAGGAATAGACCATGTCCCTATCCAGCCAGAGCCGGTAGAAATCGTTGGACAGGTCGTAGTGATAGGAAATGGCTTCGGCGTCGGTCGCCTTGTCATGCGCCTCGCGCGAAGGCAGCGGAAAATCGTCCTGGCCCAGCGCCCTTGTGATCACATCGCCGATCCGAATGACCTCACCCACTGGGCCAAGCAGGTCGATCTGCCCCTCGACGTAGGCCGCGCCGAGCACGTCCAGGCTCGGCTGCCTCAGCCGGGTAACAAGGCTGGGGTCCTTGATCACCAGCGTGACGCAGGGAGTAGGGCCGATCTCGATCTCGTTGCCATCCCATAGCTGCAGCTTCAACGGCAGGGCGAGTTCTTTAAGGGCCGGTAGCAAGGTTGCCAACATGCTCGATCTCCTTTTCAGTGCACGAAGAAAATCCTAGACCATCAAACGGCAACCGGTAGGCTATGGTGATGATAGTTTCGCGCTATGGTTCGAACGGCGGCGAACGTGCATTTGACGGCTTAACTCGCCGGGCTACCGCATGAGGGCTTATGGAACACAACGATTCACAACGCGTACTGATTCTGGTCGCCAGCGGCCCCAGTACCCCGGCGCGCTGCGCCGCGCCTTTTCATATCGCCACGCTGCTGGCCTGCATGGATGCCGGGGTAACTCTCTACCTCACCGGTGAAGGCACGCAGTTGGCGCGCCGCGAGGTGGCCGAATCGCTGCGCGCGGTGGAAGGTGGCGAGCCGCTGCTGCACTTCATCCGCAACGCCAAGCAGGCTGGCGCGCGCTTGCTGATGTGCCGCCAGCCCGGGGTTCAGCTCGACCCCGCCACGCTGATCGCCGAGCTGGATGAAATCTCCAGCGGCGGCGAACTGGCGCAGATGATCCTCGAATACGAACGGGTGCTGACCCTATGAATGTGCACGGCCTGGAATTCCCCGACTCGCTGCGCTACGCCCCGGAGCACAGCCTGTGGCTGCGCGAGGAGGCCGACGGCAGCCTGACCATCGGCCTGACCGCCTACGGCTGCGCGCTGTACGGCCAGATCTTCGCCTTCACCCCCAAGCGCGTCGGCGCCCGTATCGAGCGCGAGCGCAGCTTTGGTGTGGTGGAATTCGCCAAGGCCGCATCCTCGGCGCGCAGCCCGCTCGCCGGTGAGCTGCTGGCCGTCAACGAGGCGCTACTCGAGCGACCGGCGCTGATCAATCAGGATTGTTACGGCGATGGCTGGATGGTCCGCCTGAGGCCGGAAGACTGGGGTGCGGTGCGCGAGGAGTTCCCGCTGGGCAAGGCCGCCGAAGCCGCCATCGCCGAACGCATGCGGCTGGACAACTTCGACCCGGCCAACGCCCATGTGCAGGCGTTGCGGTGGAAATAGCGGTACTGGAGGCGCGGTAGATGACTTACAAAACCATCTCAAACACCGCGCAAAGACGCTGACCGCGTTGCGCCAGACCTCTCAGGGCTTGTCCGGCGTCGAGCTGTCCAGCGCCTTGAAACAGCTCGCCTTGATCGCATGGTCCAGCTGGCGGATGCAGATATCGATGGCCAGATCGCGCGTGCGCTTGTTCGTCCACTCCAGCTCGGCCAACGTCTCGATCAGGTCCTGGTGGCCGTTCTCGTTGAGCAGCATCCCGTGCTGCACCGTCAACGTACACCCCTGAAAGCTCAGCTGCACCGGGTCGCGCCCGACGACGGACGCTCCTTCGGCCAGCAGGCAATCGATATGGTCACGCAGCGCATGCAACGCACGACGCTCATCCGGCGAATTACCCACTACGGCCTCTCCTGTCCCTGGAAAGAAAAACCGCGATTGTGACGCGCTTCGCGCTGGAGTGCGATGGCTTTTTGATATTGCGAATTGAGGCAGACTGTCGCGGCGTGACGGCGAGGATGGAGCGGGGCGGATGGCGGAAGGCAGTGAGAGTCGAACTCGTTTTTTTGGCTTGCAGTGATCGGCTGTCTTCAGCTTTGCTGGGCCTGCAGCATGTGCATGCCAGCTTTGTTCCGCTCTAGACTGCAGTGTTTTCGACACTTTATCGACACGGTGAGGGTAGTGGATGTGGGCAAAGCCGCACGCGGCAACGGGTTTTCCACCAATTTCATGGCTGTTAGTTGAGGAACCATCATGGACGAGCTTAAGACCATTGAGCTGGAACTCAATCAATGGAGCAAGATTTTGAACATTGCGGTAGGTGCGCCTTCTTTGGCTTTCGCACTCGCCTGTGTCTCACTTCCAAAGTACGTCAATCTCGTTGGCTGCATACTGTCTATTGCCATGTGGGTGTCCTTGATGGCTTACGCCAGACCATCATTCTCTAAAAAGCTTGATGAGCTACGATCAATGGAAAAAAAAGATAGAAGGTTGCAGGAAATAATAGATTTTTCCGAAAACAATTTCCTAAGTAATTATAGGTTTAGCCCCTATTTGATCGGTAGTATCAGTCTTTTTCTTGCTACAGGGTATTGTGTTGTAATGGTTCTTCCTTAAAAACCAATGATGAAGATCTTTTTATTTACTTCTTGGGCGCTTTGAGCCCGCCGCTTAACTAAAGTAGTGCATATGCCTAAAAATCGAAAGGTACCAGTTCCCGCTAGGGGTGGAGTGCATATGGTTATGCTGCAACCGGACGGCTCCACTAAACTTGTGCAAAGTGAAGAAGAATATACCTTTGCCTTTGAGTTGCGGAATTCCGCCAGGGTCATGGTTAATAGCGCGAGGGGGATTGAAGAAAAACCTGAAACATATTGGCAAGCCAAGGCATTTGTACACGCTGCAATAATGCTTTCCTATGCCTCTCTTGAAGCAGCTCTTAACGAAATTCTTCATATTCATTCCCTGGCAGATGAAAGCCCTCTGAACGAGGCAGAACGAAATGTAATTTACTCAATTACACAGGGCGAGCTAGTTGCCAGGAGAAATAGTCATACGTTGGGAAAGTTCAATATGATTCTCCGGATAATGGGAAAGCCTGAGATTGGTGCAGGAGAAAAAATCTATCAAAACGCGGACTCAGTAAGAGTCTTGCGCAACATGATTGTGCACCCTACACCCGGACGAGTAACAACCTTCGTAGAGTCTGAAGATTATGACTACGCTTCGCAGCAAGAAATTGTCCGGAAGCTTCGTGGCCCGCTTAGACTACCGCGCTCGGCCACTTTCCCTAAAGATATAATAACTAAAGAGTGCGCGAGCTGGGCTGTATCGTCTTGCGAAGCGTTTCTCCATCATTTCGTGACGATTTCTGGAATAGATATTGGCTTTATTACCGAGAGTAAAAGAAGCTAATCGTCCATTGCGATCGGCAGACGCAGGCGAATTGGCGACGGCAATGGGGTGACTATTGAAGAACGAACCAAATAAACACGGCCTGAAGCGGTACATTCCAGCCGATGTGCGCTTTCAGATAAGAACGCAATCGGGTTTTGGTTGCGTTACCTGTGGGTGCGTCTTGGTGGACTATGAGCATATAGAACCAGAATTCCATGATGCTAAAGTGCATGATCCCGACAAAATGACTCTGTTATGCGTAGCTTGCCACAGTAGAGTCACAAGAAAATTAATTTCCAAAAAAGCAATATGGGAAGCAAAGGCGAATCCGAAGGCTCTACAAGATGGCTTCGTTCAGGATGCTCTATTTGTAAATACTGATGATATGGAAGTTAAGATTGGTAACTCTCGAAGTAAAAATACAAAAACGGTGTTAACAATTTACGGGAAACCTATTGTCTGGTTTGAGCAGCCGTTGATAAGGGGTGAGCCAATAAAGTTATGCGCAATATTTCATGATGAAAATGGAAAGTTAATATCCTATGTAAATCGCAATCAGTTTTTTGCATATACCAGCAACTACGATGTCAAGAGTGAGTCAACGAGGCTTCGCGTCGATTCTAACGCAGGTGTGTCACTGGAGATTATACGAGAAGGCGGGGAGGTCTTATCTATCCCAAAAATGAGGGGCAGGTACCTAAATGCCGCTATTATGATTGGTTCGAAGGGTGAGCTAATTATAGAGCAGGGCGGATCAAGTTTTATATTGGATTCTTTACAGGTGGAGAACTGCGGGTCTGCTATCTATCTGGGGGCTCCGCCAGCAATTGTTAAATATAATAAAATCTGCCTGGCTATCGCTCTAGCAAAAAATGGACGCGTGATTCCACTAATAGATCATCGGAAAAACCATGTTGGCTGGTTCTTTGCTGAAGAAATTTTCAATAAAAAATATGAGTTGGTTGGGTTTGTGCGTGATAACAAAGTATTTAACTTGGTTGGAGAGCACATAGGGGCTTTGCTGGGCGGGAGTATTGTTCATTATGACGACTGCTACGAAAGTGGCGAGCCAATTTATACTTCTGTCGAAACTACCTTGCCTATTGGTTTCGATGTGAGCTTTCGATTGTTCGGCAGTGTTTTATGAAAGCCAATTTTCCTCAACTTTAGCGTCGCGCTCGGGCATACCATCGCCTAGCTGCTTTCCGTGTGATTGCTATCCCGCGCTGGGTTGGCTCAAGTTTCGGTTGGCCTCGTCGTAGTCGGGACTGGTCTGGCCAACCTCTGGGGCAATCTGGCCGCTTGCCAGCCATAAAGCGTACTGAGGAAAGATCTTCACCAGTACGTCTATCTCCTCTGTGCTTACTCGAACAACGCCCTTACTAACGCTTCTCCAGCGTTCGTAGTCCCCGCCGTGCTCGCTCGTTTTTTTCGGCCCTAGCTTCTTGAGAAGAAGCCTAGCCCTATCAGCCGCTGTCATTCGATAGACGATCATCATTGGGAAATTATTGACCATCACCAATTGATGGTAAATAATTCCTCTGTGGTTAATAGTTTCCCAGTTGCCGCTGGGGAGATGTAGCAGAGCATAGTGGAGTAAAGCGGATGGATACGGAAGGTTTTGACCCGCAAAAGCTGCACGGCGCCCCGCCCCTGATGCCGTGGCCGAAGTTCGCCGAGTGGATCGGCATGGGTGATGAACCCATCGTGGTGCGCACCTGGTTGGAGCGCGGCTATCTGCCTTCGCAGAAGGTCGGCAAGCGCACGATGGTCAACGTGGCCCTGCTGCATCAGCAGCTTCTCGAACAGGAGTGGACGCTATGAGCAAGGCAGACGACAGCCTCGACCTGTGCAGCATCAAGACCTTTGCCGAGATGAGCGGCGTAACGGTTGAAGAGGCCATTAACTGGGCCGACTCTGGTGCCATCCCGAGCCTGAAGCTGGCCGACTTCCGCATGGTCAATCTCGCTCGCCTGCGGGAAGACCTACTCAAAGGCAAAACCGAGTTTCAAGCGGGGGACTACAGCCATGTCTAAGCCACTACAGGATGCCGCCAAGGCGCTCGGCTACATCGGCCAGACCGTCCTTGTCGAACTGCGTTGGGAAGATGACAACGAACTGCTGTGGCGCTGCTATCACATCGTTGGCGTCGTGCTGCCCGTGCCGGGTGTGTTCGATACGGGCTACTTCCTGACGGTGCCCTTCTGCGGCAGCGTGGATTTCCCCGACGAGATCTACTTCGACAGCATCCGCACCATCCAACCGATGCGCCAACGCGACAACCGAGGTGCTGGCAAGGTGCTGGGCCATATCGCGCTGCCGGAGCCTTCCGCGCCCTGGAGCGATCTGGCAGCGAGGGAAGCCACTATCACCGAAGGAGAACGCCGCCATGCGTAAGCCCTTCGCAGTGGATGCCGCTACCGCGCTTAGCTATGTGGGTCAGACCGTCCTGATCGAAACCGCCTGGGAGCAGGAGCCGGAATCCTTCTGGCAATGCGTGACCATCGCCGGTGTTGTGCTGCCGGTGGATGGCATGAAAGGCGCGCCGTGCTTCCTGGGCGTCGAACTCAGCTCCAGCACGCAAGACCCCAGCGAGATCTACTTCCACACCATTCGCACGATCAGGGTGATGCGGCACCGCGACCGGCATGGTTCCGGCAACGTACTGGACCGTATCGCCCTCCCTAATGCTGGGAGGTCAGGGGCCGCGCTCCCGGCTCGTCGGGACAGCTTCACCGTCCCGTCGAACGGAAGCACGGGCGCAGCGCACCCTTGACCCTGCACGACTATGAAAAGCCTATCGCTGGGAGTGTGGGGTAGCTTTTCCACCCCACGCTCCCGAGCCCTCGGCGGCAAGAGCGGGATGACAAGGGCGGCGCCCTTGGTGTTATTCGTCCTCGCGCGCCGCGCCTATCCCTGCCTCCCGCACCTGCTTCTCGGGCTGGCCAGCCTCGTGCTCTGCATTGCCCTTGCCGGCACGCCGCCGCCCGACCGTCCCTACCTCCCGTCATTCATCCAGGAACAACCCTGTGTGGAAGATCCAATCGAGTTCTTCATCGACGCCGTTACTGCATGGCAGTTAATGAGCGCGCGCACGGCAGCACAGTTCTACGCCGAGCGTAGCGAGCGCGTCGCCTGTGCCGGCGTGCGCGCGCCCCCGCGCTGACGTCCCTGTAGCACGTCAGATAGATCCAGATTAACTACCGCATTAGTCAGCATTAGGAAGTAAACCAAATGAGCAAACCAAAGGATTTTCTTCGCCTGGACATGCTTGCCCGTGAAGATCGCAACGGGCGCCTGTTCGTCGATCCGGGCACGGCAGCATTCGTGGATCTGTCCAAGGTCCGTTTGCTGCGCTGCGGCGTCGATACGGTCCGCCAGCTGTACCGCGGACTGATCCGCCCCGAGATCATGGCGCTGTTCGAGAAGCCGGGCGCGATGGTCGAGTTTGCCGGAGAGATCTGGCACGCCGGGCGTGTGGGCCGGGACTCGGGCTACCAGTACAAACTCCAGAACGCTGACCTTGGGTTCATCCTGCTCATCAAGAACTTCAACGCCAAGCTGGAACAGATCGGCCCGCACCTGAAAATTGAGGTGTCACCGCACGCCATCGACGCGCTTTCGCCAGAACGGCTCCAGGAGCGCATGGACTACTACGCTGCCGCCGTGATGACCCACCGGGAGCGCAACCAATGTGCCGTCCACCTCGCCCTGGATCTGCAAGGCTGGACGCCTCCGGCTGACCTGACGGCCCGCATGCACTGCCGCGCACGTGCCAATCGCGATATCTCGGGCATCAAGGAGATCCAGTGGACCATGGAAGCGGCGACCTACGGCAAGGGCCAATCCTTCCTGTTTGGCTCGGCCGGTGGCGTACAGCTCGGGATCTACAACAAGACGCTGCAAGCCCGCGCCCATGACAAGCTCGACTATTGGGAAAGCGTCTGGCGTCGCCGTGATTCGTTCGATGCCAAGGACCCCGAGAACTACGATCCGACCCAGGACGTGTGGCGCGTCGAGCTGCGCTATCACCACTCGGTCATCCAGCAGTTCGCCAGCGGCTCGACCGACGTGAAGACCGGCCAAGCCATCGATACGGACTCCTTCGCCGCCTTCTCGGCCCATCTGGAAGGCCTGTGGCGCTACGGCATGAGTCAATTCAAGTTGCTCGCCCGGCCCGGCTACTTCGAACCCATCTGGACGCTGCTGCGTGAAGACGCACGGGTCGATCTGCCGGTCGATTCCCTGGTCGATGAGACGGAGTACAAGCGCTACTACAAGACGAGCCGAGGCTTCTCGGGCAAGAACGTGGAACTGTTCCTGGGAAACTTCGTAAGCCTGCTGGCAAGGGAGCGAGTGGGCGCTAAGAAAGCATTCGAGACCCTAAAGCAATGGGATTGCTGGCCGGTCATCCGCGATCACTACGCCGCCAAGGATATGAGCGAGCGGGATCTCTACAAGCACATCAAGAACCTGCTCGAGGAGCGCCATGTGAGGTGGGGCAGGGCGATCTGATGTTTGTTTGTCAGACACACAAACAAGCCAAACAGACTGCCGTAACTGCTCCCGGCCAAGGCGGTGATGGCCATGGCGATTGAGCAACTGCCGGATGGCCGCTGGAAAGTCGATGTAGAGCCGATCAAGGGCAAGCGCTTCCGCAAGACGGTGAAGACCAAGGCCGAGGCGTTGCGATTTGAGGCGACCTGTCGTGCCAAGGTGATCGACAAGCCTGACTGGACGCCCAAGCCCAAGGACAGACGCCGATTGCTGGATCTGATCGACCGTTGGCGGCTGTTGCACGGCCATGCGTTGAGCGATGTTGACCGCACGGAGCTTGTCTTGAAACGGATGGCTCGGGAAATGGGCAATCCGATAGCCAGCCAGCTTACCGGCGCAACCTATACGGCCTATCGCGCGGCCCGTCTTGCCTCCGGTATCAGCGGCAAAACGGTGAACATCCAGTTCGGGCACCTGTGCGCTGTGTTCAACATGCTCCGCCAGTTGGGTGAGATCGACTACGAAAACCCGTTGGCTTCGGTGAAGACGCTCAAGCTCCAGGAACGCGAACTGACGTACCTGAGTGATGCCCATATCGACCGCCTGTTTCGCGCCATCCAGGAACACTGCCGCACGCCTCACACGTACATGGTCGCCACCGTCTGCCTCGCTACGGGCTGCCGCTGGGGAGAAGCACAAGCGCTCCGACCGGAACGGGTGAGGGATGGGCACGTACTGTTCGTGAACACCAAGGGCAAGCGCCGACGCTCCGTGCCGATCGATCAGGCATTGCATGACCGCATTCACCAGCACTTCCAGGAACACGGCCTGTTCACCAACTGCCGCGACAGCTTCGACTACGCGGTGAAAATGTCTGGCCTGAAGCTACCGGTCGGCCAGAAGACGCACGTTCTTCGACACACGTTTGCCTCTCACTTCATGATGAACGGCGGCAACATCCTCACCCTGCAAAAAGTCCTCGGCCACGCCTCGCTGAACATGACGATGCGCTACGCACACCTCGCGCCGGACTACCTGAAGGATGTGATCAAGCTCGGCCCGATTCGGGGTTTTCGCTATCTGTTCGACACTCAAGCCGACACGGACTCGAACCAGACGCTAAAAGCCTTGTAATCTGATGACCAACCAAGTGCCCAGCTCTGTTCGAGACTTCCGATGCTAAGCCGCTATCCAGAACAAACCCGAGCCCGTAAAGGCTTTGCGCTTGTAGGCGTAATCTTCCTAATTTTTGGTTTTGCGATGGCTTTAATGGGCTCTGGAATTGGCGCTTTTATTGGTGCGCTATTCGGCTTCGGTTTGCTGCTTCCAGCCTTTGTGCTCCGTGCCGGCGGCTTTGCAAAGTTCGAGCAATTCCTTTCCAAGATCTCCTCCCTGGGCAGCCTTTCGTAAACCTCAGCTGGTTCAGCGGGCGAAACGGGCTTGGCAGAATTTCCAGTTTTCGACACTTCTTCGACACCCAAGCCGAAGCGGAACCGGGGAGGGCGCTGGAAGCCCCATAAAACGGGGCCTCCAGAAGAGAAATTGGCGGAAGGCAGTGAGAGTCGAACTCACCCGGGAACGGCTGCCGCCCCCAACCGGGTTTGAAGCCCGGCCGCACCACCGGGTGCGATTGCCTTCCTTATTTGGTCGAGAAGCGAAAAGGAAGCGGCGACCAGCCTACCCCAGGCCTGACTGGATCGCCAAGGCACTGTCCTGGCGGACTTTGC
>Ga0209643_1001839_pt1 | contig 16602 bp, 13 predicted proteins | sample AutmiccBRH37_all_FD_187383 | JGI IMG/M metagenome (GOLD analysis project Ga0209643, IMG submission 187383) | Deep subsurface microbial communities from Mt. Terri, Switzerland - Autotrophic microbial communities BRH/37_all (SPAdes) (version 2) | ecosystem: Environmental > Aquatic > Deep... | reverse complement strand
TACAGGAACATTCCATTTCCAATCTTCAACAATATTGTTATCAGCTTTATGAATTAATTTTCGCAACAATGACAAAATTTCCTGAGCAAAAGCTGCTCTGGAATTGATATAGCCATCAATTAATGATGATGCATTCGGATTAATTTTAGACATCGGCTGGTTTAAATATTATTGTCATTTTAGAAAAATCCTATTTTATATTTTCTGAAAAAACTTTCGACTTTAGCCTTTCACCTTTATTTTCCTTTTACGAATTTTATGGAAGTTGTATTTACGCAATACCTTTTGCCTGTGGTGTCTTTTGGTCCGTCATCAAAAAGATGTCCCAAATGTCCGCCACAAGATGCGCAAACAATTTCGGTGCGAATCATTCCGTGACTTCTGTCCGACACATAGTTTACGGTTCCTTCAATTGCATCGTCGAAAGATGGCCATCCGCAGTGCGATTCAAATTTGCTGCCCGATTCAAATAGCTGTAAATCACAGGCTGCGCAATGATAAGTTCCTTTTTCAAAATGGCCCGTGTAACCGCCTTCACTTGGTCGGTCTGTGCCTTTTTCCCTTAAAATTTGATAGGCTTCAGGGGACAGTATTTTTTTCCATTCAGCCTCGGTTTTAATCACTTTTTTAACCATCACTTTTTTATTTTTTTCTTGAGAATAACCATTGCATCCAAAAAGTGTTATCAATATGAATGCTAAAGATAAATTTTTCATTTTAATAAGTTCTGTTAATAAATTCAACAATGCGATTGATCACTTTGGAATCTTTTAAAATTCGGCTATGTCCCAAGCCATTGGTAATTAGAATTTCACCTTGTTCCAAATTTTGACGAATATGGTGCGCACAACTTACAGGCACTTCGGCATCTTCTGTGTCATGAATTACCAAGATAGGTATTTTCACTGATTTTGCCGCAATATATGCAGAATAATTATCAATGTCTTCTCCGAACTTTCTGTAAAAATGCTGTTTTATTTTATTGACCAATTTTGGTTTTAACTGAATTTTAGCCACAAATTCTTTGATAATATCTGTAATTACATCACCGGAACCAATGACAATGGCTTTTTTTACGTTTAATCCAAGTTTAACGCTATTTAAAACAGTCATTCCGCCTAAGGAATGTCCGATGGCAATTTCGAAAGGGCCAAATTCTTTTTCTAAAAATTGAGCGGTTTTTACAAATTCATTCATCATCGTTGTTTTTCCTGTCGATTTTCCGTGCGCCGGGGCGTCAAAACTTATAGTCATAAAACCATTTTCCAGCAACTTGTCGGCAATCTTAAAAAGTTGCGTTCCCCGGCCCGACCAGCCGTGTATCAACAATACTTTTCTTTTTGAATAGCCATAAGAGTATACCATTACTTCCTTATTCAATTCCGGAATCAAAACCAATTTCTTTTGGGCGCTGTCGGCCATCATATTTTCACGAGCGGGGGTTTTGAAGCGAATGGGTGTTCTAAAAAGTTTTATGGCATACAAAATAGCCAGTGGTGGTGCTATAAATTGCAGTATTTTACCCGAAGCAATAATTGATGCCGGAATTTTTGGAACAGTAATTGAAGGTATTGTGATATTATTGGCATTAGTATCCATATAAATGGTTTAATTTTGCTGGTAAAGGTAGAGTTTGTAACTTTATGTAAAAAGGAAGTGTTAACTAAAAAACTTTAAAAATGAAAAAATTTATTTCCCTGTCATTGCTTATGTTATTTATGATAAGCTGCAGTACCGTTCCAATTACTGGCAGACAACGGCTTAATTTAGTGAGTGATGCCGAAATATTACCGGCCAGTTTTGCCCAATATGAAGGCTTCTTGAAAGAAAATAAACTTTCCAATGATGCAAAAATGACCAATGAAATTCAAGTTGTAGGAAAAAATATTTCCCACGCCGTAGATAAATTTATGCGCGCAAACGGAATGGTTTCTGAAGCAAATATGTACCGTTGGGAGTTTAATTTAATTGAAGACAAAGCAGTAAATGCTTGGTGTATGCCCGGCGGAAAAGTGGTTTTTTACACGGGTATTTTACCTGTTGCAGCTAACAAGGATGGTATCGCGGCTGTGATGGGCCACGAAATTGCGCACGCATTTGCAAAACACGGACAAGAACGTATGACAAGTGCTTACGGACAACAATTGGGCGGTGTTGCTGTGGCGATTGGCACAAACAACAAAGATCCTAAAACGCAAAATTTATGGAATACCATTTATGGTATCGGTTCTCAGGTTGGGATGTTATCTTACAGCAGAACCCACGAAACAGAGGCTGATAAATTGGGATTGGTATTTATGACTATGGCAGGATACAATCCGCAAGAAGCCATCAATGTATGGATTCGTATGGGCCAAATGTCGACAGGAGGAGCGCCACCAGAATTTTTAAGTACACACCCTTCTAATGAAACAAGAATAAAAAACTTAAAAGCCTATATGCCAACGGCCATTGCTGAAGCAAAAAAATACAATGCGCAATAGTTAAAATGGTTTTATTTTAGAATAAAAAAAATATTTATAGTATATTGTCAACCGTTCTGAATTTTCAGAACGGTTTTTTTATGCTAAAAAGAGGAGACAAGAAACTCATCAATGCCTGGGCGTTTTACGATTGGGCAAATTCAGCTTATTCATTGGTCATTGCCACGGCTGTTTTTCCTATATATTACAGTAGTTTAACCGAATCATTTGCATCGGTTAATGGCCAAATAAATTTTTTGGGAACGCAATGGAATGCCACAACTTTATACGATTATACGCTCGCATTCTCCTTTTTATTGGTTGCGTTTATGTCGCCAATCCTATCTGGTATTGCCGATTATACTGGAAATAAATTGAAATTTCTAAAATTCTTTTGTTTTCTGGGATCTTTTTCGGTGATGGGTTTGTACTTTTTTGAAGGAGAAAAAACACTATGGGTAGGCTTGGTTTTTACCGTTTTTGCCAGTATCGGTTTTTGGGGCAGCATTGTTTTTTACAATGCTTTTTTACCCGAAATTGCACATCCTGAACAACAGGATAAAGTGAGCGCTAAAGGATTTATGTTTGGTTATACAGGTTCTGTTTTGTTATTGTTATTCAGTTTGGTGATGGTCAATAAACCGGAAATGTTTGGGTTGCCAAATGCAGCCGCAGCTTCTCGCTTTACTTTTTTGTTGGTTGGAATTTGGTGGTTGGGATTTGCCCAAATAACCTACAGCTATTTGCCCAACAATGTTTACGACAGAAAACCACAAAAGGATTTTATTTGGAAAGGTCTTCGAGAGCTTAAAGTTGTTTATGATGAAATGAAGCAACATTCCGAATTAAAATTTTTCCTGATGTCATTTTTTATGTTCAGTGTGGGTGTGCAAACCATTATTTTAATGGCGGGCATTTTTGGCAGCAAAGAACTGGGATTGCCAACAATGGATTTAATTGCGGTTATTTTGTTGGTGCAAATTGTCGCTATTTTTGGCGCGTTTTTATTTTCAAGAATCTCTACCAAGATTGGCAATATCACAACCTTAAAAATCACCATTTTTATATGGGCATTGGTTTGTTGCATTGCCTTTTTATTGGACAAATCCCAACCAAACGTCTCTTATTATTTTTACGGTTTAGGTGCGCTTATTGGTATGGTAATGGGTGCCATACAATCTTTATCGCGTTCCACTTATTCTAAACTGTTGCCCGAAACAAAAGACCACGCAACCTATTTCAGCTTTTATGATGTCACCGAAAAAATTGCCATTGTTTTTGGTATGATTGTTTTTGGCTTGTTAATTAGCTTGACGGGTTCAATGCAATTCAGTGTATTGTTTTTGGCTATTTTCTTTATAATTTCCTTTGTTTTGTTGAACTTTGTGGGAAAAACAAAATATGTCCAATAATTTTGATTTTATCGTTGTTGGAGCCGGCATTGTCGGACTCGCCACAGCTTATAAATTACAATTAAAATTTCCCGAAAAATCAATTCTTATTTTAGAAAAAGAACCCGAAATCGGCTTGCATCAAACCGGCCGAAATTCGGGTGTAATGCACTCCGGAATTTACTACAAACCAGGTTCCTATAAAGCAAAAAATTGTAAAATAGGCAGTGCCCAATTGGTAAAATTTGCCATTGAAAATAATATTAAACACGATGTTTGCGGAAAGGTAATTGTAGCGGCTACAAAACAGGAATTGCCAGTTCTTGACGATATTTACCAAAGAGGAATTCAAAATGAAACACCGGGAATCTGTTATCTGACTTCCGAAGAAATAAAACAAAAAGAACCTTTTATTGAAGGCATTAAAGGAATTTGGGTTCCAACTGCAGGAATCATCGATTATGTAGCGGTTTGTATTGCTTTTGTTGATCAAATCACATCTATCAATGCCGAAAGCAGATTGATAAAACCCTGCGAAGTATTAGAAGTTATTGCCGAAACTGATTCTACCACCTTAAAAACAAATCAGGGAGATTTTATTGCCAATAAAGTTATTTTCTGCACCGGATTGCAATCCGACCGCATCGCCGCAAAAGATGATCTAAAACTCGATTTGCATATTGTGGGTTTCAGGGGCGATTATTTTGAATTGAAGCCCGAAGCTGCACATAAAATCAACAATTTGGTATATCCTGTTCCGGACCCAAAATTTCCGTTTTTAGGCGTGCATTTCACACGAATGATTCACGGCGGCATTGAATGCGGCCCAAATGCTGTTTTTACTTTTAAAAGAGAAGGTTACCAACGTACAAGTTTCGATTTAAAAGATACTTTTGAAGCGTTAACTTTTAAGGGAACCTGGAAATTGTTCGGCAAACATTGGCGCAAAGGAATTGATGAGTACAAAAGAGCTTTCTCAAAACGACTTTTTGTAAAAGCCTTGCAAAAAATGATGCCGACCATTACGGTAAATGATGTGCAACCGGCAAGAGCGGGCGTTAGGGCGCAGGCGATTGATTTTGACGGAAATATGATCGATGATTTTAAAATTATGAAACACAACGGAAATATCCATGTGTTAAACGCACCTTCGCCTGCAGCAACTTCCTGTTTGGCGATTGCCGATGAAATTGTAAGCGTTGTTATAAACTAAACAAGAATATTACTATATAAAAGTCTTTAGCCTCTATTCTTTTTTCTATTTTCTCGCCTAATTTATACCAATTATAAATAGTTAATTACCTGTTAATAATTGAATTTAAGGAACACTTTGCTGTGCTCATATTTGTGGTATTTTTAAAATTAATTTCAGAAATTTTAAAACCATGAAAAAAATCATCACAATTATCACATTTTTTATTGCAGTTACCGTGAGTGCGCAAAACTTTCAGTTACACAGAGATTTTGAACGAGGCCACTTTACCACAACTTTTGAGCTTTTTAAGCCCGATAAATATGGAAATACTTTTACCTTTATCGATTTTGATTACAATGCAAGTTCCGGTATCAGTGGCAGCTATTATGAAATTGCACGTGTCTTGAAAACTGAAAAAATGCCGGTCGGATTACACGTGGAATACAATGGCGGATTGGGAACTTTTAAAACACCGACAGGTATGGGAGGCTTTACCATCAACGATGCGTGGATTTTTGGCGCCAATTATGCAAAAGGAAATGCAAAAATGGGATTTTCAACCTATGCTGGCTACAAAGCGATTAAAAATGCCGGTGAAGCCAACTACCAAATTACAGGAACCTGGTACGTAAATCTGATTGAAAATAAACTTACTTTTTCCGGTTTCGCCGATTTATGGTCGGAAAACGGTCTTACCGATAAAACAGTATTTTTATCCGAACCGCAATTGTGGTTTCATTTAAATAAAAGTTTTTCAGTAGGAGGAGAGGTTGAATTGTCAAATAACTTCGCTTATGTATATGAATTCAAAGTAAGGCCAACGTTGGCCATAAAATGGAATATTTAAAAAAAAACAGCAAATTATGTTAGATAAGTTTTTTAAAATAACAGAAAATAAATCGACGTTAAGAACGGAGATTATTGCCGGAATTACCACTTTTATGACGATGGTTTACATTTTAGCCGTAAATCCGAGCATATTAAGTGCCGCAGGAATGGATAAAGACGCCGTATTTACTGCAACGGCTTTATCGGCCATCATCGCAACGTTGGTAATGGCTTTGGTGGCCAAATTGCCTTTTGCTTTGGCGCCGGGAATGGGCTTAAACGCCTTTTTTGCTTTTACGGTGGTTTTGGGAATGGGTTATTCCTGGCAGTTTGCCTTAACGGCTGTTTTTTTGGAAGGAATCATTTTTATTCTTTTAACGGCATTTAATATCAGGGAATTAATCGTAAACTCCATTCCTATAAACCTGAAACATGCAGTTTCCGTAGGAATTGGTTTGTTCATCGCTTTTATCGGGTTGAAAGGAACCGGATTAATTGTGGACAATCCTGCAACTTTGGTTGGTTTGGGTGATATGCGGAATCCTGCCGTTTTGGTGGGTTTGGCAGGTGTGATTATCATTGGTGTTTTATTCGCTAAAAAAGTAAAAGGTGCCATTTTAATCGGAATTTTGGCTTCCACAATCATAGGAATATTTGTGGGTGTCACGGTAATACCGGAAAACTTCAGTGTGGTGAGTTTGCCGCCTTCCATTGAGCCAATTTTCTTTAAGTTCGATTTTTCTCAGGTATTTACGTTGGATATGTTAATCGTATTATTCACCTTTTTATTTGTGGATATGTTTGACACTGTGGGAACATTGGTTGGCGTATCTTCAAAAGCGGATATGCTGGACAAAGACGGAAACGTGCCAAGAGTCAAACAAGCTTTATTTGCCGATGCGATCGGAACTACCGTTGGCGCTATGCTGGGAACTTCAACAGTCACCACTTACGTGGAAAGTGCTGCAGGCGTTGCTGAAGGCGGAAAGACAGGAATGACTGCGTTAACCGTTGCAGGAATGTTTGTTTTGGCCTTGTTTTTTGCACCAATTTTTATGATAATTCCGGCGGCGGCAACCGCTCCGGCATTAATTATCGTCGGATTGTTTATGATATCGCCAATTATGAAAATTGATCTGGATGATTTTACGGAAGCCATTCCGGCTTTTTTCACCATTATTATGATGCCGTTAACTTACAGCATCGCAGAAGGAATTGTATTTGGAATGCTTTCTTTTGTGATCTTAAAACTGCTTACCGGCAGGTATAAAGAAATAAAACCAATTATGTATGTAATCGCAATTCTGTTTTTGATCAAGTTTTATGTGTGATAAAATGAAATATTGACATTAAAAAAGCCTTTCTGAATTTTCAGAAAGGCTTTTTTAATTTATACAGGTGATTTATTATAATTCATTCGGAATTTCTTTTATTTTACCACGCATTTTTGGCAAAATCAAGTTTAAAATAACGCCGATTACAGAAGCCAATCCTATTCCTGCCAAAGAGAAATTACCATAACTCATTTGTGCACCGCCAATACCAATGGTTAAAATAACAGAAACTATCACCTGATTTCTTGTGATGGAAAAATCGGTTTTTGCATCGATCAGGGTTTTAATCCCAATACTGGCAATCATTCCGAAAAGCAGCAACATAATGCCACCCAATACTGCTGGCGGAATGGTTTTTAAAACAGCGCTTATTTTCCCTACCAATGAAAACACAATGGCGGTAACAGCCGCAATGCGCAATACTCTGGGATCGGTAATTTTGGTTAAAGCCACCGCGCCGGTAACTTCAGAATATGTGGTGTTTGGTGGTCCGCCTAAAAATCCGGCAAAAGCAGTGGCAATACCATCGCCCAACAAGGTGCGGTGCAATCCGGGATCTTTAACAAATTCTTTTTCTGCAACACCGCCAATCGCGTAGATGTCGCCTATATGTTCAATAATTGGTGCAATGGCCACCGGAATCATATATAAAATGGCCGCCCAGTTAAATTCAGGAGCCGTAAAATTTGGAAGCGCAAACCAGGCTGCTTCGCTTACCGAAGAAAAATCCACCAATCCCGCAAAAATTGAGATGAGATAGCCTACAATAATTCCGATAAAAATGGGAATCAATTTTATCAAGCCTTTGGTGTAAATCACAATGAAAATGGCCGTAATTAAAACCGCAAATGCAATGGGCCAGTTTGATTTTGCCATATCTACGCCAACAGAGGCCAATGATAGCCCAATCACCATAATAACGGGTCCGACCACCACCGACGGAAATATTTTTTCAATCACTTTCAATCCCCACATTTTCACAACAAAAGAGACAATTCCATACACCAAACCAACCGCAATAAGGCCTCCCAATGTTCCGGGATAACCATACAATTCAGTGGCGGCCACAATCGGCGCAATAAAAGCAAAGCTGCTCCCTAAAAAAATCGGCACTTTTCCTTTGGTAATCAGGTGAAAAATAAGCGTCCCAACGCCCGCGGTAAACAACGCAACAGACGGGTCAATACCTATTAACAAAGGCACCAGCACCGTTGCGCCAAATGCAACAAATAAAAATTGGATGCCAACTAAAATGCGCTTTGGTGTATTTGAAATGATGGCTAAGTTTGGGCTATTAGAAGATTTCTCGGACATACTTTAAAGTTTTGGTCGCGCTAATTTAAGTATTTAAATAAAACAACCTGAAATTTAAACTTTAGAATCATTTTAAATTAAAGCTTTTTTCAAAATAAGATTTCTCTTAATATTTTGAGCCGGACTGTTTTTTTTGTGGGCGTTCCCCGCCAGCTGGCGGGTCGCGCTTTCCGCTGCAAGTCCTCGTTGCGCCCAAAAGCGCAACTGTGGGCTTTTCACTTCAATCGCTAACGCGTCTTGTTAAAAAAAACATTAAATAGATATCAATCAATGGAATTTTTGAATTTTGCTAAAATTTTCAACAAAATAAGAAAAGGCATTTTTTAAATTTGTTTCTGCCTGTTTTGACAATCCGATTTCAATATTCCATTGAAATCCTTGAATTTTAAGCAAATAAGCCCTCGGATTTTTGGCATAAATAGTTTCACAAAGTCTCAAAATTTGGTTTGGAGGAACGGAATGGGTAGAAAATGAAACTTCTTCTGCAGGATAAATGCGCTCAAATAAAAATCCGTTTTTCAATTCTGTTTTACAGGCATCAACAAAAATAACGGAATCAAATCCCGAAATCAATTCCGCATCTTCTACCATCAACTGGTATTTATTAATTAAATTATTGGGATTAAATCCTTCTTTTTCAAGAAGTTCTAAAAAATACCATCCAAGTCCGTCGTCTTTCCGGGTGTTGTTTCCTATGCCGATAATTAGCGTATTATTTAATTTTTTCATCGATGATGTTTCCGTAACAATCTTCCAATTGCACCATTAAAGGCAATTCACCCAATGCGTGCGTAGCGCAGCTTAAACAAGGATCGTAAGCCCTGATGGCTATTTCAATCTGGTTCAGCATAGGTTCCGTAATTTCGGGTTTGTTATTGAGTACATTTTTTGCAACTTCTCTAACACCACGATTCATCGCTTCGTTATTGTGCGTGGTTGAAACAATTAAATTGCATTTGGTGATCAAGCCTTTTTCATCTGTATGGTATTCGTGAATCAGCGTTCCCCTTGGCGCCTCAATAATGCCAATACCTTTAAGTCGAGGCGTGCCTTTGCGCACCAAATCATTGTTCATCAGGGCGTCATCTAACAGAAATTCTTTCATCGCTTCCGCACAATACAGCAATTCAATCAATCGCGCCCAATGCGTATGCATCGTCATATTGTTGGGTTTGTTTTGGGAGTATTCCTTAAATATTTGTCGTTCATTTTCGGCAAGTAGCGTTCCCATAAAGGCGCAGGTATTTAACCGGGCCAATGGCCCAACACGGTTCCATCCGTTTTCTCTTCCGTATTTTGTCATATAGGGGAATTTCAAATAGGACCAAGGTTCAACGGCTTCTTTAAAGTGATTGCGATAGTCAACGTCCGCAATATTTAATAATTCATTTCCTTCAAAATCAACTGATCTCAAGCGCCCGTCATACAATTCAAAAGCACCTGTTCTTTCGCGTACCAAACTCAAATGATTGGAAGGGTAGGCTGCGAAATTGTCAATCCACCCAGCATTTTTTTGTTGATATATTTTTATAAAATCAACCATTTCTTTTGACCAGGCAATCATCGTATCAATGTTTGGAATAAGCTTTCCGTCCAAGAAATAAGCGCGTTCTTCCGCTGTGAATGTTTTATGCACGCCGCCGGGAACGGCCAAAATTCCGTGAATTTTTTTACCTGCCAGGGCTTTTATGATTTCTTGTCCGAATTTTCGCATCAAAATGCCTTTTTTGGCAAGTTCTCTGTTTTCCGCAGCAACGGCGACCACATTTCTTTTTTCCGCAGGGGCATCAATCCCGAATAAAAGATCTGGGGAAGCCAAATAGAAAAAATGTAAGGCGTGCGATTGAAAAACTTGTCCGAAATGCAATAATTTTCGCAGTTTTGTGGCAGTTGGCGATAAATTTTCCGGATCTACACCAACCAATTGGTCAATGGCTTTTGCCGCAGCCAAATGATGGCTTACCGGACAAATGCCGCAAAGTCGCTGCACCAATACCGGCGCTTCCCAATAAGGATGTCCCTGAATAAATTTTTCAAAACCCCTAAATTCCACAATATGGAAAAAAGCATCGCTCACCATGCCTTTTTCATCAAGTCTTATGGTAACTTTTCCGTGGCCTTCAACTCGTGTGATAGGATCGATAATTATTTTTCTTGTTTCCATGAATCGCTTTGTTATTTAATCATATTTGTATTTAGGATAAGCTATGGAATATTCTTCCTGGAATAAAATATTTTTGACCACATTCCAGATATGGCTGGAATCTGGAGGGCAACCGGGAATATGATGGTCTATTTTTACGATTTCGTGATTGGCGTATACTTTGTTTAAAATTTTTGGAATGTCCTCATGATTTGGAATAATGGTTTCATTTTCCTCACTCGTCATAGAATCGAGATAAGACTCTTTTAAACATGCTTCCAAAGGAAAAGTATTTCTCATCGCAGGCAATCCGCCCCAAATGGCACATTCCCCCACAGAAACCAAGATGTCGCAATTTTTCCTGAATTCGCGCAGCACTTCAATATTATGGGTATTGCAGCAACCGCCTTCAATAAGTCCAATATCACAATGTTTGCTGAAATTCTTTATATCAGTGATGGGAGATTTGTTAAATTCAATTACTTCAAATAAATCGAGAATCCCTAGATCTACATCGAGCATGGACATATGGCAGCCAAAGCAACCGGCGAGAGAAGTGGTCGCAACAATTTTCTTTTTAGTAGTGGTTCTGTGTTTTTTTACAGGATTTAAAGACATTGTTTTTTCTTCGATAATTGCATCAAATTTTCGGTCTCCAAATGGCTTACTGAAGGATTTCCCTTTGACTAAAATAGCACCGGTCGGACAAATATGCATCGCATGCGCTGCCTGTAATTCCGATAATTTTGCCTCTTGTTCATAATCAATGGAAACCATGGTTTTATTTCCTTTGTTGATGGAATAGAATATGTTGTAGCCGTCAAAAGTTTTTACTTCTTCAATGCAGCGTTTGCATTTAATGCACCTGTTTTGGTTTACCACAATGCGTTCGGGACGTGCGTCGGTAATTCGGTCAATAAATAAATGTGGAAAGCGGGTGAATTTGATGCCGGTTTCGTATCCCAGATTTTGCATTGGGCAATCACCGCTTTTTTCGCAGGAAGGGCAGAAGTGGTTTCCCTCAACAAACATCATTTCTATAATGGCTTTTCGAGTATCCAGTAATTCGGGTGTATTCACTTCTATCTCCATTCCATCAGCTACCCGAACGGTGCATCCAGCAACATCTCGGCTGTTTAATTTTACGGTGCAAACCCTGCAGGTTCCTAGCGGATCTAAATGTTTAAAATGGCACAAGGTTGGAATAAAAACACCGTTTTGTTTTGCGGCTTCTATGAGGTTTAACCCTGTTTCGGCGGTGCAAACCCTTCCGTCTATTTTAAATGAACTCGTTTTCATGGGTATTTTTAAATTATCAATAATTAATTACCTAGTATTTAATATTTTTAATTTTCATAAAGAAAAACTCACAACTTGAACTTTTTATCCTATCCCCAGCTATCTCGAAGAAAAGGGAGATTGTTTTTAAAAAACCTTTAACCTTTAACTTTTAATATTCCCCCTTCAGGGGTTAGGGGGCTGTGTATCTTTTATCAAGGAATCATAATTATAAACGGCGGCTTCCATATCAAATTCCACATTTAAATTTTCATTGGTTTTTATAATTTTTTGGTTGAAATATCCTTCAAATTTATCGAGTGCCATCACAAGTGTATTTGCGGAAAACTGACCCAATCCGCACCTGCTGGTGAGTTTGATGATTTTACCCCATTCCTTAATTTCTGCTAAATCTTCAATGGTGCAAATCCCTTTTTTAATTTTCTTGATTTTTTCGTGTAAGATCTGATTTCCGGCTCGACAAGGGGTGCAAACGCCACAAGATTCTTCTTTAAAAAACGCGGTGTAGTTTTCTAAAATTTTTGTAATGCTTCTGAAATTGTTAAAAACCATAATAGATCCGCCACAAATTAAATCTTCCTTGCAAATTTTACGATCGAACTCTGTTTCGTTGATGCAGATACCCGACGGACCACTAATTTGAATAAAATGAGGTGATGTGGCCTGACATAGGTGTAAAATTTCTTTCATGGTCATTCCCCATTCAATTTCATAGATGCCCGGTTTTGCAACATCTCCACAAATACTCAATACCTTTGTTCCTTTGCTTTCTTTGGTGCCAATGGTTGAAATAAAATGAGTGCCCAATTCAATGATTCTGGCAGCCATCGCAAATGTTTCCACATTATTTACGATGGTAGAATAGCCCAAATAACCATATTCCGTCGGGAAATATTTTTTAATTCTTGCTTCGCCACGTTTTCCTTCCAAAGATTCAATCAATGCCGATTCTTCTCCGCAGACATAAGCACCTGCACCAATCTGAATTTGTATGTTAAAATTAAATTTTGGAATGCCAAGGATATCGTTCCCTAAAAGATTATTTACTTGAAATTCTCGAAGGGTATTTTCAATTTTTTCGAGTAAATGCAAGTATTCGGCACGCAAATAAATAAAACCGGTTGTTGCGCCCGAAATGTAGGCTGCTATAATCATTCCTTCAATAACCAATCCGGACAGATTGTTTAACAGTGATTTGTCTTTAAAAGTTCCGGGTTCCCCTTCATCGGCATTGCAGATAATGTATTTTTTAGTAGATACACTATCCTTGCTGCTTTTCCATTTTTTGGCTGTTGGGAAAAATGCACCGCCGCGACCTTCGAGATTGGCTGCTGAAATAAGATTTAAAATTTCATCAGGCGTATGGTTTTTTAATTTTTTCAGGGTAATTCCCATTTCGTATTTTCTATAGAAAATCGTTTTGTCTTCCGGAGGCAAGTATTGGATTTTACTGGTCGGATTGCTGGAAATAAAACGTAGTGAATTTCCGTTTTTCAGTTGTTGGATAATTGTTTTTACTTTTTCGGCCGTTAAATTGGTAAACGGAAAAAAGTTAATCAAGGCAGCAGGTTCTTGATCGCTTAATCCGATGCAGGAAGTTTCAAACAGCGAAAAGAGCGGATTTTCATCATAACAGCCAAAAGTGCATCCTGTTTCTTTTTCAAAAGCGGCTTTTATTTGCTGAAAGCCTTTGAACTCTGAAATAATGCTGTTGTTTAAATAAATGATGTATTTTCCTGTGGGTCGGCGGTGGAAAAAATGGTAAAATGAAACCACGCCTTCAATTTCTATTTTTGATACATTTAATTTTTGGGCAATTTGCGCAATGGCATTTTCTGAAATATAACCAAATTTATTTTGAAACTCCCAAAGTTTGTTTAAAAGACCTGTTCTATTCATTTGGAAAGAATTTACAGTTTCTGGACTTAAAGTTACAAAATAAAATAGTTTTAACGCCTGATATTTAATTGTTTAAAGCGATTTATATTTAATTCAACGTTTTTATATAGTTGTTTAAAAATTGGTATGAATAAGATAAATATCTTGAATTTAACAAGCAAAAGAAGTTGTTATTATTATTTTTAATTCATTGGCGTCCAATTAAATTTTTTTTAATACAAACTGGCCACCTTAGTTTGTAGAAAATGGATTTTTCCTAAAAATAAGTTCCAGCCCGACTGTCCCGATTCCGACAACATTTGGAATTTTGGGAGGAGATCTGTTTATCAAGCCCTATTATGATTGTGATGAATCAATTTTTATTAAGGTTTATTTAATGCCTTAATTGATATGACGTTACATTGAAATATTAAGTCATAAATGTTACACAACTCTGTAACGTTTATGACCGCTTCACGTTTCAGCCCCAACTACTTTTGCACCGAACAAAAAAATCAAAATTATGCAACTAAAAAAAAGTGTACTCATTGTGTTTATTCTTTTAAATACATTCATTATGAGTGCGCAACAAGAAATAATTACTCTTGAAGAAGTAATGGAAAAGGTTGAAAAAAACAATTATGCCATTAAAATTTCAGATCAGGATTACAATGCCGCCAAGGCAGATTTTAATCAGACAAATTCCATTTTTTTACCAAATATTTCCATTTCCCATACAGCGATCACAACTACAAATCCGTTGATGGCATTTGGTTCAAAATTAAACCAGGAAATATTGACCCAGGCGGATTTTAATCCGGCACTTTTAAATGATCCGAATGAAATTAAAAATTTCGCCACTAAAATTGAGATTCAGCAACCTATTTTTAATGCGGACGGATTGTTTATGCGCAAAGCCGCAAAAGCAAAAATGAACGCAGTGGAATTGCAGTCGTTAAGGACAAAAGATTATATAAAACTGGAAGTTGTAAAAGCCTATATGCAATTGCAGGTAGCGTATAAAGCAGTGGAAGTTTTGGAAAAAGCAAAAGAAGCCGCCCTAGAAAACAAAAAAATAGCGGACAATAGTTTTAAACAGGGCTATATGCAAAAAGCCGATATTTTATCGGTGGAAGTTCATATGACCGAAGTTGAAAATCAATTGTTAAGCGCCAAAAGCAGTGTTCAAAACGCGTCGGACAACCTTAAATTTTTAATGGGCGAGCAAAATGAAACGGTTTTAAAACCTTCTTCAGAACTAAAAGCGGAATTGGATTTGGCCATTTATAACGAAAATCTTTCCCAAAATAGGGCTGATATTGATGCGATGCAACAAAGTACAGAAGCATACAGCAATATGCATAAAGCAAACAAAATGAGTTACTTGCCAAGTTTAAACGCATTTGGAAGTTATGAAATGTACGACAACCAACTATTTGGCACGGATGCAAAAGGCTATTTGGTTGGCGCACAATTGTCGTGGAATGTGTTCGACGGTTATAAACGCATCGGTAAAATTCAAAAAAGCAAGGCCGAACTTGACAAAGCCGAAATTAGCCTGGACCAATATAAAAATCAGAGCAATTTAGATTATAATATGGCAAAACGCCAGCTTAAAGATGCTGAAAACAAGCTGATGCTCACAAATATGGCTTCAGAACAATCAAAAGAAGCGTTGAGAATAAGAACAAACAGGTTTGAACAAGGGCTGGAAAAAACGTCCGATTTGTTGATTTCTGAAACACAATATATGCAAAAACAGCTTGAATACTTACAAACCGTTTTTAACTACAATTTCACAAAAGCTTACGTGGAATTTTTAACAAAATAAGTCGGACAACGGCAAAAAAACAATACACAAAACCATTCTTAAAAATATAAAATCAATGAAAAAAATCACAACAATATTCGCAATCGCAGCCTTAATTTTAACGGCAAGTTGCGGCAAAGATAAAGCAGCACAAAAAGATACTGCACCGTCAATAGCAGTAAAAGTGAGTACGCCATCGGCTGCAGGAAGCACCTTTTTATCGGCAAGCGGTAAAATTGAAGCCGTGCAAAACGCCAACCTAAGCACCCGAATGATGGGTTATGTTATCGAAACTTATGTTAATGTAGGCGATAAAGTTTCCAAAGGACAATTGTTGCTGCGCATTAACAGTGCCGATATTTCGGCCCAAAGCGCTCAAGTGACCGCTTCAATTACTGAAGCCAAGGCTGCTTTTAAAAATGCGGAAAAAGATTACAATCGTTTTAAAGCATTGTACGCACAAAGCAGCGTTTCCCAAAAAGAAATGGACGACATCACTGCCAATTATGAAATGGCAAAAGCACGTTTGGAAGGCGCCACCCAAATGAAAAATCAGGTAAATGCACAACTTTCCTATTCAAATATTTCAGCACCTTTTAGCGGGGTTGTCACCGGAAAATTTATAAACAAAGGCGATATGGCAAATCCGGGAATGCCGTTGATTGGATTGGAAACTCCAGGGAATTTCCAAGTAATCGCCATGGTTCCTGAAACTGAAATTACAAAAATTAAGGATGGAACAACCGTGAATGTTGTGGTAAAATCTACCAATGAACTTTTAAAAGGCACCGTTACTGAAGTAAGCACTTCGGCAAAAAACACAGGCGGACAATATTTGGTGAAAGTTGTTTTAGACAAAACAGATGCAAAATTACTTTCGGGAATGTATACTTCCGTACAATTTCCTGTTGAAAAATCAACCGAAACAAACCTGATTTTAGTTCCTGA
>Ga0209643_1001838_pt1 | contig 16613 bp, 12 predicted proteins | sample AutmiccBRH37_all_FD_187383 | JGI IMG/M metagenome (GOLD analysis project Ga0209643, IMG submission 187383) | Deep subsurface microbial communities from Mt. Terri, Switzerland - Autotrophic microbial communities BRH/37_all (SPAdes) (version 2) | ecosystem: Environmental > Aquatic > Deep... | reverse complement strand
CCCCAGCCGTTCGTGCGGCGTCCAGAGCCCCTCCACCCCCGCGCAAGCGGCGCGGCGGTCCCCCTCCCCATTTCATGGGGAGGAGACGGTCTGGCGTTCGCGGCGTCTCTTCCCATATCCTCGGCAACACTTGCTGTTCCAGAAGATCACCGCCATGACCGACGCCCCCTTGAAGACCCTGAAGATCGACTTTGTTTCCGACGTCGTCTGCCCCTGGTGCGTGGTCGGGCTGGGCGGGCTGGAGACGGCGCTGGACAGCCTCAGGAGCGAGGGGATCGGCGCCGAGATCGCCTTTCAGCCGTTCGAACTGAACCCCCAGATCGCGCCCGAGGGCGAGAATATCGTCGAACATATCGGCCGCAAATACGGCTCGACCCCCGAACAGTCGGCCGCCAACCGGGCCATGATCCACGACCGGGCGGCCGAGGTGGGGTTCGACATGCGGATGGGCGAGAACAGCCGCATCTGGAACACCTTCGACGCCCACCGCCTGCTGCACTGGGCGCACGAGACCGCGCCCGACAGGCAGAAGGCGCTGAAACAGGCGCTGTTCACCGCCCATTTCACCGACAACCGCAACCTGACCGACGCCGGCGTCCTGACCGCCGCCGCCGAGGCCGCCGGCCTGGACCGCAACGCGGCGGCCGAGGTCCTGGCCTCGGGCCGTTACGCCCAGGCGGTCCGGTCCGCCCAGGAGACGTGGCGGTCGCGCGGGATCAATTCAGTCCCCGCCGTGGTGGTCGAGGGCAAATATCTGATCAGCGGAGGTCAGCCGGCGGCCGCGTTCGAACAGGCCCTGCGCCAGATCGCGGCCGAGGTCTGATCCCGATCACGGCGGCTGGGTTTCAGACCCGGCGTCCGAAAAAACAGGGTCTGAATCGTCTGAATCGTCTGAAAGCGCGGCCTGGCTGAAGTCCTCCAGCGCCTCGGCGCGGGCCATCAGGGCGGCACGGCCCGCCAGGTCGTCCTCGGGCAGGGCCAGGGCCTCGCGGGCGATGGCCTCGATCTCGGCCACCTGGTCCATGACGCGGTCCATCAGGTCGCGCTCTTCAGGGTCTGGGGCGGGTTCGGGGGCGGGTTCGGGCGGAGTCGGCGGGGCGAGCGCCGCCAGGCCGACCAGGCTCTGGTACAGCCGCATCCAGCGTCCGGCCTCGATCGCCCGCCCGGCCGCGATGGCCCGGTTCAGCCGCACCAGGACGTGCCGGGTCATCTCGACCGGATCGGGCGGCGCCCCTTCCAGATCGGCCGCCAGGTCCAGCGCCGGATCGGCCGGCTCGGGATCGTCCTGGTCCTGACGCCGCCACCCCTCGTGCGCCGCCCGGTGCCGCAGGGTGCCGAGCTTCAGCCCATGGCGGTCGCACACCGCCTCGGCCGTCTCGCCCGCCAGATAGTCGTGGCGCGCCCGCGCCCAGGTCTCGTCCCCGGCCCGGCGATAACCGTACATCGCCGCCCGCTCGACCGCCTCGTCCTCGAGGATCTCGGCCGGGGTCCGGGTGTCGATCTCGGGGCCGTCGTCCGCCCAATACTGGTCCTGCATGCCGCCCTCCGTCGCCTTGCGCCCCAGGATCGGGACCGTCGGAGTCTAAGCCCGCCTGGAACAGTGTCGGACAAAAGGCCGGGAATTTCGTGAAAGCCGAGGGAATTCAAAGGTCGGAAGCGCCGGGGAATGATGGGTATCGGCTGCTGTGACGAAGGCAAGAGCCCCTCTCCCGACGGGAGAGGGAGAGCGCGTCCGGGTTCACGAACCCCTGAACCTATGGCCGAACGGAATAGCCGTCCGTGGGGGAGACCCAGATCACCGGCTGATTCAGGTCGGGGCGGGGGCGGCCGTCGATGAAGGCCTCGGCAAGCCAGCCCTCGCCCTGGGGCGTATAGCGGGTGCAGACTTCCGTCCCCAGTTGAGCGAAGGCGGCGCTCACCTGACCCCGGATCATCTCTGCCGTCTGGGGATCCGCCGGCTGGCCTTCGATGGTGAAGACGGCGTCGTCAAGGCCGGTCATCGGCCCGCAGACGGCGCCGTCGCGGACCACGACAGGGGATTGGTCCCGCATGACGATGAGCGGCGAGGGATTCAGCATCACCTCGGCCTGGTTCGAAATCGTTCCGTCCGCCGCGAAGGTGTAACCCGCCAGGGCGGCGCAGGTCTTTCGCGCTGGATCGGGCGAATGGCACTGCAACTGACCCTCGCGCGCCGGACCCAGTGGGTCGGCGGCTTGCAGGGGGCCGGCTGCGGCGAAGGCGAGGGCAAGGGCGAGCGTGATCATGGGGTTCAGGCTACGCCGTTCGGAGGCGGGCGGCGAGGGCTTGCTGCTCTGGGGTGGTCAGAGCGCGCGGCCGCCCTTTCTCTCGTCATCCTCCGGACCGCGCAACGGAACCGGGGGACCCAGCGGCGCCGAAGGCGAAATCCGTCCGCCGCACCGACGTCGAACGCCGAGTCCGCCACAGGGTCGCGCTCACGCGCGCCGCTGGGTCCCCCGGTCTGCGCCGCGAAGACGCGGCTTGCCGGAGGATGACGAAAGAAGAGGATCAAGCCCCCCATCCGGGTTCACGAACCGGAACATCTCCGCCCGCTGACGCAGGAAGCGGTTGGTGGAATTTCTGGCCCCATTGAACCGCGAGGACGAGGTTGAGCCCGGATTGTCAGTCTCCCTCGACCAGGGATTACGTCAAATCGACATTCCACAAATGCCGCATGGAGAATCGGTCCGGGGTCGGCTGCGGAATGCAAGCGCTGTCACCTAGATAGATGGGGAAGCACGGCCCCGCCTGTGGAGGGATGGTCATCATCCGAAAGATGATACTGTCTTGTCGCGGGTAAAATATTTTATTGAAGGAAAATTATTTATACAAATCAGATAGATAATATATTACGCATAAAAAATGCAGAAGAGAACGGAGGTTTTTCGCTGTCTCAGACAAAAGCACGAGATTAAAAGAGCCGGTTATGTGTTGAGTAACATATTGAAAAACATAAGAAAAAATCTTAAGAGCTCATACTTGTTCGCCGCGATGTCTGTAACTCGACTGTCGTTTTCTGAGTTTGTTGACTCGGGACGCGTGTTGTGGCCTACTTCCATGGTGAACGGAGCACGATAAGTGCATGGCAAATAATCGATCCCTTGAGGCGTTGTCCGAGTTCTTGGAGTGGGTGGAGGCCAAAGGGCTTTTGCCGACTGCAACTGTTCAGGGCCGAAAAGCAGCGGTGAATCGAGTGCTTTCGGTTCTGGAAGCTTCTGAAGCAAATGATGTTACCTCATTGGATCTCGACCATGTAATGGATCGGTTCATTAACTTAAATTCTAGCGGATACACTCCCGATAGCCTTAGGACTTATCGAGGGCGCGTTGGGAATGCGATTAAAGACTTCGAATCGTACCTAGATAACCCGATGGGATTTAGGCCTGCTCGCCCAACGATGCGCTTGAAGGCGCCAAAAGCCGAAAAGGCCGGAAACGCCAAACAAGTTTCCGGTTCGGGGCGACGAAATGATCTACCGCCGGCTAACCCACCTCCAGCCGCCGCTATGCCGAGGGTCAACATCATCCCAATTCCGATCCGTGCCGACTTGGTTGTGCACTTGGAAGGGGTTCCATTTGATCTGACGCCTGCGGAAGCGCGTCGGATTGCAAACGTCGTAATCGCTCTCGCGATTTCGGAGACCTAGGAGGATGACATGCTGAGAGATTTAGCTGTCCAGCGCCTGCTCACCCGCTGAGACAGCCATAACAAAAAGGGCCGTCGCTGATCCCCGGCAAGAGAAATAGCAACGACCCTTGGTGAGCCACCTCGACGGCGACTTCGCGAGCAACATCTCACGAAGTCGCCAATTTGGCTAGTATTTTCGTGGAGATGGCATCAATGGCCAGCGGAAAGCACCTCACGGCGAAGGATATCGCTGACATCAAGTCGCGCCTTCGGCGAGGCGATTACCAACATCATATCGCGGCCGATTACGGTCTGAATCAGGGGCGTATCTCTGAAATCAATACGGGTAAACGCGGAGCGACAGTCGTTCCACTATCTCAGCCCAGCCTGTTGTGATGATCAAAGGGCCGGAAGCACCGCTTCCGGCCCTGTTCGTTTTAGAGTTTCACCTCCACCACCCCGCCGCCGGCCCTGAACTTCGCGCTCATCTCCGCCATGCCGGCCTCGGCCTCCGTCAGCGAACCGCCCGCGTCGTTCTGCGCCATCGCATCCCGGCGGATGTCCTGGCTGATCTTCATGCTGCAGAATTTCGGGCCGCACATGGAGCAGAAATGGGCGGTCTTGTGGGCTTCCTTCGGCAGGGTGGCGTCGTGGTATTTGCGGGCGGTTTCGGGGTCGAGGCCGAGGTTGAACTGGTCCTCCCAGCGGAACTCGAACCGGGCGCGGCTGAGGGCGTCGTCGTGCAGGCGGGCGGCGGGGTGGCCCTTGGCCAGGTCGGCGGCGTGGGCGGCGATCTTGTAGGTGATGACGCCGTCCTTGACGTCCTGACGGTCGGGCAGGCCCAGATGCTCCTTGGGCGTGACGTAGCAGAGCATGGCCGTGCCGAACCAGCCGATCATGGCCGCGCCGATGGCGCTGGTGATATGGTCATAGCCGGGGGCGATGTCGGTGGTCAGGGGGCCAAGCGTATAGAAGGGCGCCTCGTGGCAGTGTTTCAGCTGCTCATCCATGTTCGCCTTGATCTTGTGCATCGGCACGTGGCCGGGGCCCTCGATCATCACCTGGCAGCCCTTGGCCCAGGCGATCTTGGTCAGTTCGCCGAGGGTCCGTAGTTCAGCAAACTGGGCCTCGTCATTGGCGTCGGCGATCGAGCCGGGGCGCAGACCGTCGCCCAGGCTGAAGCTGACGTCATAGGCCCGCATGATGTCGCAGATGTCCTCGAAATGCTCGTAGAGGAAGCTCTCCCTGTGGTGGGACAGGCACCATTTGGCCATGATGGAGCCGCCCCGGCTGACGATGCCGGTGACGCGTTTCGCCGTCATCGGCACGAAGGGCAGGCGCACGCCCGCGTGGATGGTGAAATAGTCCACGCCCTGTTCCGCCTGTTCGATCAGGGTGTCGCGGAACACCTCCCAGGTCAGGTCCTCGGCTATGCCGTTCACCTTCTCCAGCGCCTGATAGATGGGGACGGTGCCGATGGGGACGGACGAGTTGCGGATGATCCAGTCGCGGATGTTGTGGATGTTGCGGCCCGTCGACAGGTCCATGACGTTGTCGGCGCCCCAGCGGGTGGCCCAGACCAGTTTGTCGACCTCGTCGTCGACGGAGGACAGGACCGCGCTGTTGCCGATGTTGGCGTTGATCTTCACCAGGAAGTTGCGGCCGATGATCATCGGCTCGACCTCGGGGTGGTTGATGTTGTGCGGGATGATGGCGCGGCCGCGCGCGATCTCCTGACGCACGAACTCGGGCGTGACGAAGTCGGGGATGGCGGCGCCGAAGTCCTCGCCGTCGCGGATACAGGGGGCGTTCTGCTCGCGGCGCAGGTTCTCGCGGATGGCGACATATTCCATCTCGGGCGTGATGATCCCGGCCTGGGCGTATTCGTACTGGGTGACGGGGCGGCCGGGGACGCCCTTGAACACCTGGTGGTTCGAGGTGTCGAAACGGGGGGCCAGGTTCTTGCCGCTGGCGTGGCCGTTGTCCTCGGGCTTGACCTCGCGCGGGTCCAGGACGGGGGCGATGTCGCCGCGGTCCAGCTGCCACGACGACTTCACCCGGGGCAGGCCCTTGGTGATGTCGATGGTCGCGGTCGGGTCGGTATAGGGGCCGGAGCTGTCGTAGATGGTGACCGGCGGCTCGTTGGCCGACGGGTGGACGGCGACCTCGCGGAAGGGGACGCGGATGTCGGGATAGAGTTCGCCCTGGACATAGACCTTGCGGCTGCCCGCCCGTTCGCCGGTCGGGATGGCGCCGGTCTCCCGCATCACCTGATCGCGCGCGTCCTTGAGGGCGAGCTCGACGTTCGGCTCTTCGGGCAGGGCGGGGGGCGTGACTTGGATGTTCATGACGGCCTCTGTGTTCGAGAGGTCCGCCGACGTCGGGCGAGGCGGTCCTGTAATGTGGACCGAAAAGCGTACTCATCCCTTCGCCGGCATGACCCGGATCAGGTTCGACGGGTCAGGCGGCTACGCCAATCTCAGCCGCTCGATCGCGACCCCCCGGAGAACTGGATCAGGGTGACGCGGGGGGAGGCGAACGTCAAGCGGAGCGGCGGCGGGATGCGATAAGGGGCGAAACGGGCTTGCCCGTCGGCGTTGGGGGCGGCAAACGAGGCCTGTGTCTATTCAGTCCCTTATCATCGATTGCGATCCCGGCGTGGACGACGCCGTGGCGCTTTTCCTGGCCTTCGCCGCCCCCGAGCTGGAGCTGCTGGCCGTCTGCACCGTCGGCGGCAACGTCCCCGCCCACCTGACCCAGCGCAACGCCCGCATCGTGCGCCAGATCGCCGGCCGCGAGGATGTGCCGGTGTACGGCGGCGCCGAAAGGCCGCTGAAGCGCCCGCCCGCCGGCGCCGGCGACTTCCACGGGCCCGAGGGGCTGGGCGATCTGGAGCCGTTCGAGCCGACGGGCATCATCGGCGACGGGCCGGCGGCCAACGCCATCGTCGATCTGGTCATGAAACGCCCGGCCGGATCGGTCGCCGTCGCCGTCCTGGGGCCGATGACCAACCTGGCCCTGGCGATGAAGCGCGAACGGCGGCTGGCCGACCATCTGGGGCCGGTCGTGGTCATGGGCGGCGCGCGGTCGGAGGGGGGCAATATCACCGCCTCGGCCGAGTTCAACATCTGGGCCGACCCGGACGCGGCGGCGGTGGTGTTCGCCTCGGGCTGCGACGTGATCGCCTTCGGCCTGGACGCGACCCACCAGGTGCGGGCGACCGAGCCCCGGATCCGCGCCCTCCAGGCCCTGCGCAGCGAACCGGCCCGCGCGACCGCCGCCCTGCTGCGCTTCTCGCAGCGGGTGGAGCGCGAGGCGAACGGGGCCGAGGCGCCGCCCCTGCACGATCCCTGTCCCATCGCCTGGCTGCTGAAGCCAGAGCTGTTCAGCCTGAAACCGTGCCGGATCGAGGTCGAGACCGCGTCTGAACTGACGCGCGGCCATACGGCGGTGGAGTTCCGGGTCGATCCGGCCACGGCGCGCCACCGCTGGGCCACGACAGCGGACGGCCAGGGGGTGTTCGACCTGCTGACCGACACGCTGAAGCCCGCGTGATGAGGATCACCGTCGTCGGCTCGATCAACCTGGACCTGGTCGCCACGGCGCCCAGGCTTCCGGCGCCGGGCGAGACGGTGACGGGTGCGACCCTGGCCCGCTATCCGGGCGGCAAGGGCGCCAACCAGGCCTATGCCGCCGAGAAACTGGGCGCCGAGGTCTGTCTGATCGGCCGGGTCGGCGACGACGCCATGGCCGGCGAGGCCCTGGCCCTGATGTCGGATCTGGGCGTCGATCTGGCGGGGGTCGAGGTCGATGTCGCGGCGCCGACCGGCGTGGCCCTGATCGCCGTCGATCCCAGCGGCGAGAACCAGATCGTCGTCGCGGCCGGCGCCAATCATTTCGTCACTCCCGAACAACTGCCGCAGCGGATCGAGGGGGCGCTGATCGTCCAGCTGGAACTGCCGATCGAGACGGTCGAGGCGGCGGTCGGCCGGGCGACCGGCTTCGTCTGCGCCAACCTGGCGCCCGCCGCGCCCGTGTCCGAGGCCCTGCTGCGCCGCGCCGACCTGATCGTCGTCAACGAGACCGAGGCCGCCTTCTATGGCGACGGCCTGCACCGGGGCGGCGGTCGGGTGGTGGTGACCAAGGGGGCGAGGGGCGCGGCCATGTACCAGCGCGGCGTCGAAATGGCCTGGGCCACGCCGCCGCAGGTCGAGGCGGTGGACGCCACCGGGGCCGGCGACGTCTTCGTGGCGGCCATCACCGTGGCCCTGCTGGAAGGCATGGACCCGGCCGAGGCGCTGAGGTTCGCCTGCGCCGCCGGCGCGGTCGCGGCGACGCGCGCGGGGGCCCAGCCGTCGGCGCCGGAACGGGCCGAGGTCGAGGCGGCCAGGGCCGGGGTCTGAACGAAGCGGCGACGCTCGATGCGCGCCGGCTCAGGCGGCCGGGGGCGGCGGGCCGGGGGGAGCGGGGAAGTCGAGTGGGGCGACAGTCGCGCCGGGTGAGCCGGCGACCACCGTCTCGTACAGGCGTGTTCCGAGAGGCGACCAGGTGATGGCCTCCACCGCCACGATCATCGCGACCTGGGCCCCCAGACCCCAGAACCAGGCCGGGTGAATCCGGCGGATCTTTCGCAGATCGACGATCATGCCGATGACCGGAAACAGCAGGGTGACGACGGCGACCGCCTCCCACGCCCAAGGGGCCAGCAGCGGCATGGGCAGCAGCCGACCGACGCCCGGCCCCAGCAGGATGGCCATGGCGGAATAGTGCAGGCGGCGATGCCAGTCGGTTGACCGACGAAGGACGATCGCCGCAATCGTCAGGCCCAGGAAGGTGATGAGCGACAGAGGGTCGAAGACGAGGAACTGCAAGGGCCGGAAGAAGAAGGGGACCTCGCCCCGGCGCACTATGGCCTCGGTGACGAGCCAGCCCAGGACCAGCATGGGCGCCAGCCAGACTGTCGCCAGCCACCCCAGCGGCCGGTGCCACCGGACCTGACCCGTGGCGATCAGCACATTCTGCACCAGGAAGATCGCCAGCCAGCCCATGAAGACGACGGCGTGCGCGTGGAGCAGCAGCGGGGCGTCGAAGCTGGAACGCCCCGTCGCCAACTGAAGCGAAAAGCCGGCGACGATGATGAGCACCATGACGACGGCCAGCCAGGGAAAGACCCGTTCGGCGTCCGCCGCGCGCGTCGGCGTATCGTTCGCAGCTGTCATGACCGCCCCCGAGGTTCGGCGGGAATGTATCGCCCGCGCCGGAAATTTCAATCTCGAATAGCAGTGAAATGTGAACAAGCGGCGACGCCGAAGGAATGTCGTCATAGGGCGCACCTGCGATGTGACATTGTAACGTCACGAGGGGTTGTCGCGCGCTTCGCCCTGGCACTAGGTTGGCGTCCTGGTTTGTGGGGATTTCAGACAATGATGATGCGTGTGCGTGGCGCCGGCCTTGTGCTGGCGACGGTGTTGATGGCGGGCGTGGCCGGAGGGGCGCTGGCCCAGAGCGCTCCCGCGCCGGCGGTGACGACCTATCAGCAGCCGCCGTCGCCGATCGCGGACATTCTGGACGCCAAACCGACGCCGTCGTCGATGCTGAGCCCGGATCGCGGGACCCTGGTGCTGATGGATCGGTCGAACCTGCCCAGCATCAAGGCCCTGGCCGAGCCGATGCTGCGGCTGGCGGGCGCGCGGATCAATCCGCGCAACAACGGCATGGCGGAAAGCCGGGTGTCGTGGCTGACGGGGTTGAGCCTTCAGGCGGTGGATGGAGGGCAGCCTCGCGTGGTGGCCCTGCCGGCCGAGGCGCGGTTTACGGCGCCGCGGTTCTCGCCGGATGCGAAATCCCTGGCCTTCGTGCTGGACCGGCCCACGGGGCTGGAGCTGTGGGTCGTGGACGTGGCGACGGCGCGGGCGCGGAAACTGACCGAGCCGGTGGTCAATATGACGGGCGGTTCGGGTTATGAATGGCTGCCCGACAGTTCGGGCCTGTTGGTCGAGGCGGTTCCGGCCGGGCGAGGGCCCGCGCCCGATGTGACGACGGCGCCCACGGGGCCGAACATCGAGGAGACGGCCGGACGGGTGGCGCCGGTGCGGACCTATCAGGACCTGCTGTCCAATCCGGGCGACGAGGCCCTGTTCGACCACTATTTCACCTCGCAGCTGACCCTGGTTCCGCTGAACGGCCGTGCACGGACGATCGGGGCGCCGGCGGTCTATCTGGACAGCGCGGTGTCGCCGGACGGGCGGTATGTCCTGCACGAGATCGCCAAACGGCCCTATTCCTATGTGGTCCCGGCGGGTCTGTTCCCGACCGAGATCGTGGTGACGGATCTGAGCGGGCGGGTGGTGCGGACCGTCGCCGATCTGCCGCTGCGCGACGATGTGCCGACCGCCTTCGACGCCGTGGCGCCGGGGCCGCGTTCGGTGAACTGGCGGGCCGATGCCCCAGCGACCCTGACCTGGGTCGAGGCGCTGGACGGCGGGGACATCAAGCGCGAGGCCGAGTTCCGCGACCGGGTCTTCATGCAGGCCGCGCCCTTCACGGCCGAGCCGGTCAAGCTGATCGACCTGAAGGAACGCTACGGCGGGATCGTCTGGGGCAAGGACGATCTGGCCGTCGTCAACAGCCGCTGGTTCAACACGCGGCACGAGACGCGGTTCGTGGTCGATCCGTCGAACCCCGGCGAGGGGCGGCTGTTGCTGGAGCGGAACTATCAGGCGCGATACGACGATCCGGGCCAGCCGGTGACCCAGCCCAATGCGGCGGGCCGGTCGGTGATCCGGTTCGATCCCCAGGGCCGTATTCTGATGTCGGGCGCCGGGGCGACGCCGCAGGGCGCCTTCCCCTTCCTGGCGGCCATGGATCCGGCGTCGGGGCGCAGCGAACGGCTGTGGACCTCGGCCGATACGGATTACGAGGCGGTGGTCGGCTTCCTGGATACGGACGGCAAGCGGGTGGTGACGCAGCGCGAGACGCGGCTGGACCCGCCCAACCTGCAGATCCGGGACCTGACGACGGGACAGACCACGGCCCTGACCCACTTCCCCGATCCGGCGCCGCAACTGGCCGGGGCGACGCGCGAACTGGTGACCTATCAGCGGGCCGACGGGGTCAAGCTGTCGGGCACGCTTTATCTGCCGGCCGGTTACGACAAGGACCGCGACGGCCCCCTGCCGATGCTGATGTGGGCCTATCCGGCCGAGTTCACCGATGCGGCGGTGGCGGGCCAGACGGTGGATGTCCAGAACCGGTTCGTGCGGCCGGGCGGGTCCAGCCACCTGTTCCTGCTGACCCAGGGCTATGCGATCTTCGACAACCCCTCCATGCCGATCATCGGCAAGGACGGGGCCGAGCCGAACGACACCTATATCGAACAACTGGTCGCCGACGCCCAGGCGGCGGTGGACGCGGTGGTCGCGATGGGGGTGGCGGATCGCGACCGGATCGCCGTCGGGGGCCACAGCTACGGCGCCTTCATGACCGCCAACCTGCTGGCGCACAGCGACCTGTTCAAGACCGGCATCGCGCGCTCGGGCGCCTATAACCGCACCCTGACGCCGTTCGGCTTCCAGGCCGAGCAGAGGAACTACTGGGAGGCGACCGAGGTCTATACCGAGATGTCGCCCTTCACCTATGCCGACAAGCTGAACGAGCCGATCCTGCTGATCCACGGCGAGGCGGACGATAACTCGGGCACCTATCCGGTCCAGTCCGAGCGCTTCTATGCGGCGCTGAAGGGGCTGGGGGCGACGGCGCGCTATGTCACCCTGCCGCTGGAGGCCCACGGCTATCGCGCGCGGGAATCGGTCGGCCATACCCTGTGGGAGATGACCCGATGGCTGGACCAGTATGTGAAGGCCGCGCCGCCTGAGCCGACGGAGTGACCTAGGGGCGCACCACCAGCCGCACCACCTCGCCCGCGTGCAGCCGGTCGAAGCCGGCGTTGATGTCGTCGAGGGGGATGACGCCGCTCATCAGCCGGTCCACGGGCAGGCGGCCCTGGCGGTAGAGGGCGACATAGCGGGGGATGTCGCGGCTGGGGACGCAGGTTCCGATATAGGAGCCCTTCAGGGTCCGCTCCTCTCCGACCAGGGAGACGACGTTGACGGCCAGGGCGGCGCCGGGCGGGGGCAGGCCGGCGGTGACGGTGGTTCCGCCGCGCCGGGTCATCTTCCAGGCGTTGTCGAGGGCGCGGACCGAGCCGGCCATTTCGAAGGCGAAGTCGGCGCCGCCGTTCGTCAGGGCGCGCACCTGATCGACTGCGTCGGGGGCGGCGCCGTTGACGGTCTGGACCGGGCCGAGGGTGCGGGCGAGAGCCAGCTTGTCCTCGGACAGATCGACGGCGATCACGGGCGAGGCGCCGGAGGCGAGGGCGCCGAGGAGGCTGGACAGGCCCACGCCGCCCAGGCCGATGACGACGACGCTCTGGCCCGCCCTGACCCCCGCCGTGTTGACCACGGCGCCGACGCCGGTCAGGACGGCGCAGCCGAACAGGGCCGCCTCTTCGAACGACAGGGCGGGGTCGATCTTGACCAGGGACCGGCGCGAGACGACGGCGTGCTGGGCGAAGGCGGAGCAGCCCAGGTGGTGGTTGACGGGCGCGCCCTCGCGGAAGATGCGGCGGCCCCCGGTCAGAAGCTCGCCCTTGCCGTTGGCGGCGGCGCCGGGTTCGCACAGGGCGGGACGGCCCCCGGCGCAGGGGTCGCAATGGCCGCACGAGGGCATGAAGACCATGACGACGTGATCGCCGACGGCGAGATCCGTCACCCCCTCGCCCAGGACCTCGACCACGCCTGCGGCCTCATGCCCCAGGGCCATGGGCAGGGGGCGGGGGCGGTCGCCGTTGATGACCGACAGGTCCGAGTGGCACAGGCCGGCGGCCTTGATCGCGACCAGGACCTCGCCGGGGCCGGGCGGGGCCAGGGTCACGGTCTCGACCGACAGGGGGCGGCTTTCGGCGTAAGGGTGCGGCGCCCCCATGGCGGACAGAACGGCGGCGCGGGTGGTGATGCTCATGGTCAAGCCCATTCTTGCGCTATCGCCGCCGACGCGGTCGGCGGCTGCTTGAGCGCCTTGTGATCTGTCCGGTATCGATAGGCGCTTGACGCAACGTCGTCCAAGCCCGAGCGTCGGGGTGAAGGCGACGCGGACTGTCGCCAGGGAGGAAGACCGACGATGCCCAAGAGCGATTTGGGGCCCTTGGCCGAACGCGCGACCTACAAGGCCTTTCACATGGTCTCGACGCGCTGGGCCGACAACGACCAGTACGGCCATATCAACAACGCCAAATTCTACGAGTTCGTGGACTCGGCGGTGAACGCCCATCTGCTGATCGCCAATGCGCTGGACGAGTCGATCGGCCTGGTGGTCGACAGCGGCTGCAAATACACCTCGGCGCTGAAGTTTCCCGATGTGATCGAGGTCGGGATCAAGGTGGACCGGATCGGCACCTCCAGCGTCAGCTACGGCTTCGCCGTGTTCAAGCGCAGCGCCGACGTGCCCGCCGCCGTCGGCCATTTCGTCCACGTCTATGTCGACGCCGAGACCCGCCGGCCCAAGCCCCTGCCGCCCAAGCTGAGGGCCGTGGTGGAGAACCTGAAGGCGGGTTGAGGGGGGCGATCAGGCGGGGTTTTGGGTCGGGGTGCGGCTTTCGGCGCTGGCCTCGGTTGCTGCTTTTGGGCCGTTACGGATGCCGAACATCATCCGTGAGCAAGAAGCATAGATGTTCTCGGTTGTCATGGCTTGGAGGCGCCGCATGGGACTCGTGACCTTCAGCATCAATCTCACCCTCGACGGCTGTGTCGATCACCAAGAGGGTATCGCCGACGACGAGACGCACGCCTTCTTCACCCGCCTTATGGACGAGAGCGGGGCGATGCTGTGGGGCCGCGTCACCTATGAGATGATGGAGGCCTACTGGCCGGCGGTCGCGCGCGGCGACGTGGATGCGCCACCGGCGATACGCGAGTGGGCGGTCAAGCTGGAGGACAAGCCGAAGTACGTGGTGTCGTCGACGCGGAAGGCGTTTCCCTGGACCAACAGCCATCCCATCGTCGGCGACCTGCGCGCGGGGGTGCAAAGACTCAAGGACGCGACCCCGGCCGGCGTGCTGCTCGGTAGCGGCAAGCTCGCGACCGAGCTGGATCGGCTGGACCTGATCGACGAGTACAAGCTCCTCGTCCACCCCAGGATCGCCGGCCACGGCCCGACCCTCTACCAGGGCGGGCTGGCCAGTACGCGACGGCTCGAGCTGATCTCGGCCCGGCCGCTCCGCAATGGCGCGGTCGCCATGCACTATCGCCGGGCGCGCTGACCAGAGCGGCTTTGGGACGCATGACTCCGCATACCCTGCCTATGTAGGAGCCCGTGATCGGGCAGGAGGTCTTGTGAGCAATGGCGACGTCCCACCCAAGGCAGCGCCTCGGCGTGTCCGGTCGCGGTCGTCGGTGTATGCAGCCACGCCAAACTCGCAGATAGACCTGTTACGGTCGGGCCCCCGCATTGGTATCCTGCGGCGGCTGACGACCCATATGAAGGCTGTCTCCTCAGAAGCGGATGCTATCTGGAGGATGGTGGATCTGTTTTGATCCAAGGCCTACATGCTTTGCGAGCAGCCGCTGGGCGGGGTCTGAAGGCTCTCGGGGCCGCCGTATTCGCGGGCGGCCTTTTTGCATTGATGACAATTTATAGTTGCGGTATCGGCAATCCTGTGTCGCCATGCAGATGGGAGGCTGGCTCCCCTTAGGAGGACAAGACCGTGAAGAAACTGGCACACTTTGCTCTTGCCGCGGCTCTGATGACGTCGTCGGCCGTAAGCGCCGCGACGCTCTTTCCAAGTCGTGCAGAAGCGGCCGAGCAGCCGTGGCTAATCGTGACCTACCTGAGGAATGGTCAGCCGGTCGGCAACACTCAGGTGTTCTGCGAAAGTCCAGCCGTCGATTTCGGCGACACCTCAAACTACGACAACGTACATTACGACTACTATTTCATGTGTCCCTGACGAGGCCAGGCGCAGGTCGGCAGGCCGCGTATGCGACAGCGAGGCCGTGATCCTTCGGGGTGACGGCTTTCGTCGTTTCGAATCGTACCAGACCGCCATCGGGCAGAGCGCGTTGGAGCACCTTCGTCTCTGACCATGGCGCGGTCATCCAGACCTCGACCTCGTCCAACTATGTCAAGATCACCGGCATGGCCGTAGATGGATCGACTTCTCCGGTTTGCTGTCCACCATCTCCAGCCGCTGTGTGACGGACTCCAGCGCCCGAAAAGCGAGTGGTGAAGCTTGCAGGTAGAGATAAAAAGGCGCCGCCGCTGAAGCGATGGAAAGACCTAAGCCAGGATTGCCCCCAGCGGGAGGCGGCGCCCTGGATCCCTTTCGCCCCCGCTAGCCATCCCGGCTTTCTCGTGAGAACGTTCCCAAAACGGAGCGTGGAGGAACGCCATGAGGATGGGTTGGATCGCGGCGCTGGCCGCGACGGCGGTGCTGTGCGCGCCGGGCGGAGCGGGGGCCCAGACGGGGGGCTTCTTAAGGGCCGAGGGGACGCGGATCGTCGACGAGACGGGCGATCCGGTCATTCTTCGCGGCATGGGTCTGGGCGGCTGGGTGCTGCAGGAAGGCTATATGCTGCAGCTGGGCGCCCTGGGGCGGCAGCATGTGATCCGGGCGCGGATCGCCGACCTGATCGGTGAGGAGAAGACGGAAGCCTTCTATGCGGCCTGGCGGGCCAATCACACGACCAAGGCCGATATCGACGCCATGGGGCGGTGGGGGTTCAACTCGGTGCGGCTGCCGATGCACTACGACCGGCTGACCCTGCCGGTGGATCAGGAGCCGGTCGCCGGGCGCGACACCTGGAACGAGGAGGGGTTCGCCGAGATCGACGCCCTGCTGGCCTGGGTCAAGGCCAACGGGATGTATCTGATCCTGGACCTGCACGCCGCGCCGGGCGGGCAGGGCAGCGACCTGGCCATCTCGGACCGCGACCCCTCCAAGCCCTCGCTGTGGGACAGCGCCGAGAACCGCAGGAAGACCGTGGCCCTGTGGCGCAGGCTGGCCGAACGCTATGCCGACGAGCCGGCGATCGGCGCCTATGACCTGATCAACGAACCGAACTGGGACTTCGAGAAACCGGGCGGCGGCCATGGCTGCGAAGAGACGACCAACGCCCCGCTGCGGTCGCTGATGATGGAGATCACGGCGGCGATCCGCGAGGTCGACCGGCGCCATATGATCGTGATCGAGGGCAATTGCTGGGGCAACAACTATCGCGGCGTCATGCCCCTGTGGGACGACAACACCGTGATCAGCTTCCACAAATACTGGAATGCGACGGATCGGGGCTCGATCGCCGAGATCCTGAAGCTGAGGGACGAGAACGACGCCCCGCTGTGGCTGGGGGAATCCGGCGAGAACTCCAACACCTGGTTCATGCAGACCATCGGCCTGGTCGAGGGCGAGGGGATCGGCTGGGCCTTCTGGCCGCTGAAGAAGATCGGCTTCAACCAGCCGCTGGAGATCACGCCGAACCCCGGCTGGGCGCGGCTGGTCGCCTATCTGACGGGCCAGGGCGAGCGGCCGTCGGCCGACGAGGCGGAAGCGACGCTGATGCGAATGGCCACGCACGACATCCGGTTCGAGAACAATTTCGAACACCGCGACGTGGTCGACGCCATGCTGCGCCAGCCGCATTCGGACGCGGCGGTTCCGTATGCGGATCATCGGGTTGGGATGTCGGGCGTGACGATTCGGGCGGCCGACTATGACCTGGGCCGGGCGGGCGTGGCGTGGAAGGACGTCTATGATTCCGACACCGACGGGCCGGGGGAACGGGTCCCGTGGTGGAACACGGGCCGGACCTGGAGGAACGACGGGGTGGATATCGCCGTCGACGCCGGCGCGCCGGTGGTCGCCGAGTTCGAGACCGGCGAATGGCTGCGCTATACGGTGACGGCCGAGGCGGCGGGGG
>Ga0209643_1001837_pt1 | contig 16615 bp, 16 predicted proteins | sample AutmiccBRH37_all_FD_187383 | JGI IMG/M metagenome (GOLD analysis project Ga0209643, IMG submission 187383) | Deep subsurface microbial communities from Mt. Terri, Switzerland - Autotrophic microbial communities BRH/37_all (SPAdes) (version 2) | ecosystem: Environmental > Aquatic > Deep... | reverse complement strand
ACGCTGCCGGGGATGTCGTAAGTCGATGCAAACAGGCGATCGTCAGCGGCGAGCATGGCGGGTGCATCCGCGCGAAAATCAGAAACGACGACGTGCAGGCCGCGCGATTGCGCCTGGCGGACCGCATGAACGGTTTCAAGACCGCCGCCGATCAAGAGGAGCGTTTTGCGTTTCATCAGAAATACAGCCCTCCGTTGACATTGAGTGTCTGGGCCGTGATGTAGCGCGCGGCATCGCTGGCGAGAAACACCACGGCGTCTGCGACCTCTGCCGGCGCGCCGAGGCGCCCGAGCGGAATCGACTGGGCCGCGGCCTGAACCGCGGGCGACGCCATTCCCTGAGTGGCCATCTCCGACTGGATCAAACCGGCACTCAGGGTATTGCAACGCACGTTGTGTTTGGCGCCGAAGCGCGCGATGACCTGCCCAAGCGAAATGAGGCCGGCCTTCGAGGCGGCATAATGTGCGGTGCGCGGCCCGCCATATTGTCCGCTGACCGAGCCGATCATCACGACCGCGCCGCCGCCTGCGCGGATGAGATGGGGAAAGGCCTCCTGCGTGACGACGAACGGGCCCTTGAGGTTGACGCCGAGAATGTCGTCCCAGTCGGCGTCGGTGATGTTGTCGAAGTCGGTCGGCTTGTTGATGCCGGCATTGTTGATGAGCACGCGCAAGCCGCCGAAGCGCCCGGTGGCCTGCTCGAGCGCCTTGTGTACGCTCGCGCGGTCGCGCACATCCATCCGTACGCCATGGGCCTGCAGATCGTGCGTCGCGAGCTCCGCCACGAGAGCGTCCGCATTGCTCTTTTCGTTGCAATAGGTGAATGAGACCGCCGCGCCCGCCTGCGCGAGCGCTGTAACGATGGCCCGGCCGATCCCGCGGCTGCCGCCCGTGACGAAAGCGTGACGGCCGGCGAGCGGGCGGTCGGTCATGTCGATTGGCCCTTTCGCGCGATCGCGCGCTTCGCCGCTGCGACGATAAACGGTGCCGTGAGGCCGTAGCGCTCGGCGAGTTCGGCTGGCTCGCCGGATTGACCGAAGGTATCGCGCACACCGATAAATTCGATCGGGCAGGGCACATGCGCGGCGAGACTTTCTGCCACCGCGCTGCCGAGGCCGCCATAGATATTGTGGTCTTCCGCCGTTACGAAGCACCCCGTTTCGAGCGCGGAGATCTGGAGCAGGGCGGTGTCAATCGGCTTGATCGTCGGCATGTTGACGATCCGTGCCATGATGCCTTCGCTGGCCAGAATTTCGCCGGCCTCCAGCGCGCGTGCAACTTCGACGCCGCATGCGACGATCGTGACGTCACGGCCGCTGCGCAGGACCTGCCCCTTACCGATCTCGAAGGTGTGGTCCGCGCCGAACAGGCGGGTCGCCGGACTGCGGCCGCTGCGCATATAGACCGGGCCCAGATGATCGACGACCGCGCGGGTCGCCAGAGCCATTTCAACCGGATCGGCGGGAGAGATCACCGTCATGCCGGGCAAGGCGCGGAAGGCGGCAAGGTCCTCCAGGCACTGCGCGGACGCACCGTCGGGACCGACATCCAGGCCGGGATGGCTGGCAACGATCTTGACGTTGCGCTGGGCGTAGGCAATCGAGAGGCGGGCCTGTTCGAGCGCACGCAGGCAAAACACCGCGAATGTCGTGACGATCGGGATGTGGCCGGTCGCGGCGAGTCCCGCCGCCGCGCACATCATGTTTTGCTCCGCAATCCCGAACTGGATGAAGTTTTGCGGAAACTGGTTGCGAACGTGGTGCGTGCCCGTCCCGCCGGCGATATCGGCGTCGAGCACCATAAGATCGGGATAGAGCGGCACAAGCTCGGCAAGCGCTTTGCCAAATGCTTCGCGCAGGGAATCGCCGCTCGAACCGATGAGTTGCGGCGCGGCCTGGGCTGCGGCTGTATTAGTAGCCTGTACCATCGATCAAATCATCCATCTCATTCGGGCCGACACCCAAATCACTCAGGGCACGGATACAATCATCTCGCGAAAGTTTGACACTTCCATGCCAGGCCGGAACATTTTCCATGTATTTTACGCCCTTGCCCTTGGTGGTGTGGGCAATGAGCACAGTGGGATGAAAGCGATCGCGCCTCGCCTCGGAGAAGGCCTGGCCGAGTTCATCGAGATCATGGCCGTCGATTTCCATCACCTGCCAGCGGAATGCCCGCCATTTGTCCGCCAACGGCTCGAGCGCCATGATGCTTGCATTGGGGGCATCGCTCTGGAGTTTGTTGTAGTCGATAATCGCGCACAGATTTCCGAGCCCGTAGTGGCCCGCGCACATCGCGGTTTCCCACACCTGACCCTCCTGAAGTTCGCCATCGCCAAGCAGCGCGAAGACACGCGCGTCGTTCTTGCGTTTGCGCAGTCCAAGCGCCATGCCGAGCCCGACCGAAAACCCCTGTCCGAGCGAGCCCGTGCTGGTTTCGGAAAGCGGCATATCGAGAACATGGGGGTGACCCTGCAGCGGGCTGCCGAGCCGGCGCAGATTGCGTAACTCACCCGGTTCGAGAAATCCGCATGCCGCCCACGCCGCGTAAAGCGCCGGCGCCGCATGGCCCTTCGACAGGATGAATCGGTCGCGATCGGGATTGTCGATGTTGCCGGGCCACAGATTAAGCTCGACGCCGTAAAGCGTCGCGAGGATGTCGCACGCGGACAATGCGCCGCCTGGATGGCCCGATCCCGCATGGAACAGCGAGATGATGGTCAGGCGACGAATGTCGTTGGCGAGATCGCGCAGGTCCTGGTCGCCGCCGCTCACTTTGGGTAGTGCAGCCGTATGCATGACTCAGCTCTCCGCCCGGAATATGAAATTCATGAGGTGCCGGCGAGCCGTGACGCTGGCCGCCGGAGGATTTTTATGCTGCGATGCAGCATATTTGTTGGATAGGCGCATGACGGCGCACCTTTTCTATGGCTTCTTCCGCCTACCGATTGTCCCGGCTCAGATTGAACCTGCATGGTTAACAAAGCCCTACGCGGAGCGCAGAGCTGCCTTCGAGGTCTGAGCAAGCCGCCGGGCGATCAGCTCGTCGAGAATCGCGGGCGTCAGGAGGGCGGGGTTCTCTTTCGCAAGCACGACGTCACGGGACGCCGTCGCGAGGAGTTTCGCTGCATCGATCGCGCTGGCAGCGAGCCGCGCCTCGATGCGGGCCGCGACGCCGAGGTGTTCGAAGAGGTGGTGCCAGACGGCATCGAGGCGCTCGAAATCGAAGTCATGTGCGAGCGATGCACGAAGGTGGCGATCAAGGCGTGCAAGGTCGGCTCCGATCGCAGTGCGATACTGATCAAGCGCCGCCCGGTAGAAGACATAGAGCGTTTCGGGATGGCTGAGCGGGACTTGTGCGGCAAGAGACTCGCCCAGCGTGTGAATGAGCCCTGTGCGTACATTGGAAATTGCAAACCCACCATACGCCGACGCACGCTGCAGGCCCATCAGCTGCGCGTCATCGAGCTGTTTGCACGACGCGAGCGCGGTCATCGCGTCGGCGATCAGGCCGATGCCCTCGCGCGCCAGCATGTCGACGAACGGCGCACGCTCATTGCGGCAAATGAAGGTTTCCCAAAGATGGACGAACGCGTCGAAGGCGCCGAGCACGAGACGCTCATCACCGCTCGCTTCGAGCAGCGCCGGGTCGAGGACCGCAAGGTCGGGCGCGAAACTCCAGGCGCGGTGGGAGCACTTGACGCCCGTGTCGTCCGAGAGAATGAAGAACCGGCTTGTTTCGGAACCCGATCCGGCGGTCGTCGGGACGGTGACCAGAGCGGGCGCGCCGGCGGGCCGCTCGACGTCGCGCGGAAAGCTGCCCGCAAAGCACAACGCGCTGTGGATCGCTTTTGCAGTGTCGATCGTGCTTCCTCCGCCGAGCGCGACGACGGCGACCGCATTCGAACCCGCACACAGCTCGATCAGCGATCGGGTGTCACGGATGTTCGGCTCACCGCTCACCGACAGGGTCACTGCGGGGCGCAGGGTACGCGCGACGTCGCTACAGGCAAACACCTGGTCGACGACCATGATCGACGGCCCTTTCGGCAACAGATCGGGCAGGTCGAACGCCGCCCCGCGGCCGGCGTAAAGGCGTGTCGGTGCGCGCAGACTTTTGCGATCCACTGTGTTGAAATGGCGCTCGAGCATGCCGATCAGACCGCGGCCGCGGTGGGCTTTCGCGCCGAGCAGAAGAACTCGCACTCGTAGGGTGCGCTGGGGTGATGCCCGACGAAGATCGTGTAGCCCGGGCGAATGGCATCGAGCAGTTCGGGAATTTCCCACAAGTGCTCCGCGCGGTGATAGCCCGCAATCGCAAGATTGGGCGCGCTGGCGCGCAGCAGGGCGCTTGCGCCGTTCAGCGCATCGAGCTCGAACCCTTCGATATCGATCTTGATGTAATCGACGTCCCGAAGGCGCCCGGCGAAGAGATGATCGAGGGTCTCGACCTCCACGGGTTCGCCGTCCCCGTCCTGAATATGGGCGCGCGGATCGGAGGGATCGTCGCCGGCGGCGATCACGACACGGCCGCAGGCGCTTGCGACAGCCGCATGAACAGGAAATACCTTCGCGGCGATGTCGTTGCGCTCGATCCAGGCTTCAAGTTCGGCGAAATTGCGCGACAGGGGCTCGATCGCCGTCACGCGCGCGTTGCCCCCGACGCGCTTGAGGAAGGCCTCCGCGGTGTCGCCGGTATAGGCGCCGCAATCAACGATATGGTCGCCCGGGAACGGGCCGAGCGCGGGGTGATCGTAGCGGTAGAAGCCCTTGACCAGGGTATTGCGGCGCACATCGAGCGGATTCATGGTCCAGCGGAAGCGGACGAGATCTGCGATGTAGCGCCGCGAGGCATCGTCCGCGACGCGGGCGATCAGCTTCTCGATCCGGTGAAGATGCGGTTCGACCGCGCGGCGCCCGAAATGTCCCGCGAACATCCGAGACACGAAGGGGAACACCCGCGCCGGAGAAATGGAAAGATCATGGACGAGCTGGTCGGCGATTTCGGCCTGGTAGGCGGCCGCAATCACGATCGCGCCGCCCTGCTCGGCAAATTCCGCAGCCTTTGCCGCCGGGAATACCGTGCGCCCGTAAAACATCTTCCCGTGCTTGGCAGCATTGTTGTCGAAAATGAACTCGACCGCTTTTCCATAGTCTCCCAGAAGTGCAATGACCTCCTGCGCGGCGGCGCTGGCGCCGAAAACCCCGATCCGGTCAAAGCCGACGAGATCGCCGATGTCGCGCGGCGCGGGCAGGCAGGATACATCGATCATCGGCATCATGGCTTCACCGCGACGACTATGGCTTCACGACCAAAGCCCGCCTGGGCGAGCGCTTGGTAGAACGCGTGCCGCGCCCTCGCATCGAGTGCGGCGAGATCCAGGTCGAAATCTTTACGCAGTCCGTGACACTCGCGCCCCAGTGCTTCATTGCCGACATAATTGCGGCCGAGCGCAAGGAAAAGCTCCATAGGAAAACTGGTGAGACGGCCGCGAATGTCAAGTCCGAGGCGACGAAGCAGGCCCTCGAGCGTTTCGAAGGTAAAATAATTGAGGTGGTGCGGCGGCGCGATCCACCACGGCGCCATGTTGCGCTTGTGCTGCAAGAGGCGCTGAAGCGGATTGAAATCGTTGGGAACGCCGATGCATACCGCACCCCCCGGCGCCAGCAGACTGATAGCCTGAGCGAGAATTGCCGCCGGATCGGGGACGTGCTCCAGCACATTCATCAGATGGAGCGCATCGAACGGCGGTTGCGAGCGGGCCAGCTCCCCGCATAGCGCCTCGTCGAAAAATCCGTTGTGAATGGTGAGGCCGCGTCCACGCGCAAATGAAGCGGCCTGGCGCGACGGTTCAATACCGATCGCGGTCCATCCGGTTTCCTCGGCGCGGGCCAGAAACAGTCCGGGACCGGAGCCGATTTCGAGAAGGCGGCGGCGCGCGGGCGGCAGCTCGGCGCTCAAGGCCGCGAGCCGGTCGTCGTAGGATAGTCGCGCCCAGCGCTCGTCTTCGCTGGCGTGAATGAGATAGGACGGCTTCTCGCTCTCATAGTAGTCCTGCGCATAGGCCTGTTCGAGGCTGCGCGGCGTGGGCAGGGGGAGCACGTGAATAAATCCGCAGCACTCGCACGCAATTACGTCATGGCCGTTGACGCTGTCGATCACGGTCCCCTGGTGCGCGGTCGCACCGGCCGAGGGATCGGGGCTCGACTGCGGGCTCTGATAACGGAATTCGGCGCGCATATTCATGGCACCAGTGGTAGCCCAATGACCCTCAATTGAAGGTTAAGAGAACCTCTTCGAAATACAGAGAATTTTTTCTCCCTTAATCGGCTGGAAAGCCTCACGGGTGTAGGTCATAAGCCAGCGAATTGTCCGGTTGCGGAGGGAAGCCACCATGTCCGCGCGTTTCATGTCGGAGGTGTCGAGCAATCACGCCGGTGACCTTGGACGCTGTCTCGACTTCATCGACGTGTCGGCCGAGATCGGCTGTAACGCGGTCAAGTTTCAGCTGTTCCGCATCGACGAGATGTTCGCGCCGGAAATCCTGAGCCGGTCGGAAAAGCACCGTAAACGCAAGGATTGGGAGCTGCCCGAGGGATTTCTGGAGCCGATTGCCGAGCGTTGCCAGCGCCGCGGTGTCCAATTCTGCTGCACGCCGTTCTATCTCGCGGCGGTCGACCTGCTCACGCCGTTCGTCGATTCCTTCAAGATCGCTTCCTACGAACTCCTTTGGGACGATCTGTTGCGCAAGACTGCCCGGAGCGGGAAGCCGGTGATCCTCTCATGCGGGATGGCGACAATGCCGGAAATCCAGCACGCGGTGGAGGTCCTGCGGACCGCGGGCGCCTCCGATCTCACCTTGCTGCACTGCGTCTCGGCCTATCCGACTCCGCCGCAGGAAGCCAATCTGGCGGCGATCGCGACGATCCGCGAAGCCACGGGCTGCCCGGTGGGGTGGTCGGATCACACCGTCTCGCCCGGCGTCATCCACCGCGCGATCCACCGCTTCGACGCCAGGATGATCGAATTTCACCTCGATCTCGATGGAACGGGCGCCGAATACAGCTCCGGTCACTGCTGGCTCCCTTATGAGATCGGTGCCGTCATCGGCGAGGTTCGCGATAGTGAGCGCGCCGACGGGTCAGGCGCGAAAGAGCCTACACCATCGGAGCTTCCGGACCGCGAGTGGCGCGCCGATCCCAGCGACGGACTTCGGCCGCTACGCGCTGTACGCGCCAGCTGGGCAGCCTAGGACATCGGCGCAATGCGGAGTATCGGCGTTATACAGGCCCGCATGGGGTCAACTCGTTTTCCCGGCAAAATGCTGGCACGCCTCGCTGGCCGACCGCTGCTGTGGCATGTCATTTCCCGTATGCAGCAGGCCGCGACACTGGACGACGTGGTCGTCGCGACGACGACGGACAGCCGTGACGACGCGCTCGCGCTATTTGCCCAAAAGCTCGATGTCAGAGTGGTGCGCGGATCTGAGGATGACGTGCTGTCGCGCTTCGTCCTGGCTGCACATGAAACATCCGCCGACGTCGTCGTGCGCATCAACGGCGATGCGCCTCTCGTCGATCCGCGACTGACCGACCGTCTCGTCAGTGAGCTGATCTCCATGGACGCCGACTATGTCGGCCCCGGCGCCGGTGTGCCCTGCTTTCATGATGGCGTCGATCCGATGAGCCGTCGCATCCTGGATCGGCTGTCGCGGGAAGCCGGCGATGCGCCGCTCGCGCGCGAGCACGTCACGGGATACCTGAAGGCCCATCCCGATTTCGGCCGATTTTGTGCCGTCGGGATCGAGCCCGTCCTTCAGGTCAATGGTCCCCGCCTGTCGGTCGATACGCCTGAGGACCTTGCATTCTTCGAGGGGCTCTACCGCCATTACGGTGCGGCACCCGCGATGCTCGATCTTCGCCAGGTCGCGCAGGATTATGCGCGCGGCCGGGCGCTGTTGCGGCGGGAGCCGCAGATCGCATGACGCGCGCCTCGCCTCGCTTCGATGTGGTGTTTCGGTGCGATGGAGGGCATGCCGTCGGTCTCGGGCACGTCAAACGCTGCCTCGCGGTCGCGGCCATTCTGCGCGATGCGCATGGATTGGACTGCGCCCTCGCAGGCGCCTTCTCAACGGCGGCGGGCGAAGTCGTCCACCAGGCGGGAATCGAGGCGCTGGGAATTCCCTCTGGCGCAGACGAGGCGGAATGGCTGGGGCAGGTCGTCCGTTACGCACGCGCGCAGGTCCTGGTCTGCGATGTGCGCACGGACCTCCCGCCGCGCGCTTTGCTCAAGATCAAGCGTGACCTTGCGCTTCTTGTCACACTCGATGATGCGTCCGAGCGTCGCCTGGTCAGCGATATCGCACTGCTTCCGCCGACGGAGCATGCCCTTAGTCTGCCGTGGCCGGATTTTCGCGGCGAGGCCCTGATCGGATGGGCGTGGGTCGTGCTGGCGGCGCCGGCCGATGCGCGCGGCGCCACCCGCGTGGTGCGTGAGCCGCCGTATCAGATCCTGGTCACGATGGGGGGCGCCGATCCGTTCGATCTCACCGCGCGGCTGGCCCGCAATCTTCGCGTGTTCGCCGAAAATATCATGCCGCATTTTGTGATCGGGCCGGCCTTCAACGACGCGGACGCACTTATCGCGTCGATCCGGGGCATGTGGCCGTGCGGCAGGATCTATCAGGATCTTCCGGATCTGCGCGCGCCGATCCGCGAGGCCGACCTTGCGATCTGCACTTACGGTGTGACGGCCCTAGAACTCGCGGCAGCAGGCGTGCCCGCGCTGTACCTGTCGCTCACGCCCGATCACGCGCAGTCGGCCGATGCGCTTGCGGCGACCGGGGCGGGGCAGAATCTCGGCTGTCTGGACGCGTTGAAGGATGAGGACATACGCATGCAGATCTCGCGCAGCCTGCGCAATGCGCAGGCGCGCGAGCGCATGAGCGTGGCGGGTCCGCGTGCGATCGACGGGTGCGGTGCGCAGCGTATCGCTGAGCGGATCATGCGTGCCATGAAAGCGCGCGCCGCCTGACACGCCCGCATCCCGCGCGACGGCGATGGCATTAGCTTTTGAGGAGTTCCCCGGCCATTACGCGCGCCTTCGCGAAGGCATCGGCCCAGTCGCCCGGCCGGCTGGGGCGAATGTGAACGCAGGCCGGTGCCAGTGGCTCAAAGTCCTGACCCAGCGCCGTCCAGCTGCGATCGAACAACACCTTCAGGGTCGTCGTCCCGACCGCGGCCGAGATCGCGGAGACCGCGGTCGGCGCGGTGACCACGAGATTGAGTGCGGCGGTCAGCGCGGCCACACGATCGATCTCGTTCTTCTGGTCGAACGTGGGGACATGAAGCGGGCGCCCAGTCTGTGCGGCGAATGCGGCGAGTTCGTCGTCCGTGGCGTCGTATTGCAGGGAGACGACTGTCCCCTCCAGCTCGCGCGCGAACGCGGTCCACGCCTCGAGCGGTGAAAATTGCAGGCTGCGCTGGCCGGTCAATTTTCCCGATCGCCAGCAAATGCCGGTGTAAGGCGGCGGCCCGGCCGCGCGCAGCTCGTCACAGATCTGATCCCACATCCCGCAATCGGGCCTCAGATACGCCAAGGGCGCGCGTTCGGCCTCGATGCGCGGTGCATTCAAAATGGCGGGCAGGTCACCGATCGTCGCCGCGGCGCTGGCGCCGCCCTCGCGCGTCAGCCAGTCGTAATCGAAGGTGACGCCATCTGCGTCCGCGCGCACCGCCATCGCATGTACCGCGGCGTCCGGGAAGCTGCGCTGGATAAGGGGGACAAGGCGCGGCTCGCACTCGATGAACACGCGCCCGGCGTCCGCCCGCGCGATGGCGTCTCCAAACAGGCTCGCGAAAATGAGCTGGTCGCCGAGTCCCTGTTCCGCGCAGATCAGCAGGTTGCGGCCTTTCAGCGCGCGCCCGTCCCAGGGTTTCAGTCCATGAGCGTAGCGGTGTGGCTTCTCCGCGGCCTTGAGGCGCCAGCCGTAATCGCGCCATCCCTCGGCGGTGCGCCCTTCGGAGAGCAGAACCAGCCCGCGATGCAGATGCAGGCGCGCGTTATGGGGATCCTTGCGCAGCGCGGTCGTGTAGTGCCGGAGCGCCTCCTCGGTCCGTCCGAAATCCACCAGAAGATCGGCGAGGCTGCCGAGCGCCAGCGCATAGCCCGGCTTGAGGCGCACCGCTTCGGCAAAAAAAGTATGCGCGCGGTCCATGTCGCCGCGCGCGCGCATCACATGGCCGAGCGACACCCACAGCTCGGGCACGCCGGGGTCGGCTTCGAGACCTGCGGCGAGGATCGACTGCGCCTCCTGCAGCTTGCCGGCCTCGCGGTAGAGATTCGAGAGATTGACGAGCGCTTCGTGGCGGTTCGGTTCGAGCGCCAGAACGCGGTGATAAAGTTCCTGCGCGGTGTTCGATTGTCCCATGCGCCGTGCCGCCGTGGCGAGTGCGAACAGGACGGCGGCCTGACGGTGCGGGGGGGGATCGGCGGCGAGCGCCGCTTCGAACGACTCGATCGCCGGTGCCAGGCGATGGCGCTCGAGGTGGTGGACACCCTCGTTGTAGTGACGCTCGAACCGCCCGTCGGCGCGCGCCTTGGCCGGGTGAGATGAGCGGGTGGGTGCAGATTTGGCGCGCACGGTGACGATCCTTCGGGAAACGGCTTTTCCCATGGAACCCGTGCGATGGTTAAGCTCCCCTTAAGCGCGCGGGAAGTTCTGAATTATTGCGCGGATTCGCTGGGTGCGAACAGCGTATGATATAGGACGTAGAGCGCCGCGAGGACCGTCGTAACCGCGATCGCGATCATGATCTGATCTGCGTAAGGACCAAATGTGTCGGCGATCCATTGCACGGCGGGATTTTGCGGATGGCTCACCGCGACGGCGCTGCCGCCTGCCGCCGCACCGCCGCCGGCGACCGTCGCGACCGGCGTCGCGATGCCGCCGCCTGAATTTTTCTCGGCCGCCACGGCCGGCGGCGCAGTCGGGGCGCTGCCTGCCGAGGGGCGCGCCGCGGTGTTTCCGGTGCTGGGCGCGCCGCTGGGCGCCTTTTTGTCTTCGTTGAGGAAGGTCGGCACGGGCTTGAGAAAGAGCGAGCGCTCCGCTTCGCGCCGCCGCACCAGACCCTGCACGATGACTTTCTTGCCGCCGACCGTCGCCCGGTTCCACATCAAGATCGCGTCGGCGGCGCCCTTGTGGTCACCGCCATTGAGCTTCCGCAAAACCGTCGAGCCCGCGAAGGCGCCGGCACCGATATTGAAGACGAGCGAAACCAGCGCGGCGAACTCGTTTTCGGTGACGGGCACCTTGACCGCACGATTGACCGCGCCTTCGGCGTCCTTCAGGTCGCTGCGCAGCAGAGCCTCGGCTTCCGCCTCGCTGATGACCATTCCCTCTTTGGCTGTGCGGATGTGGCCGTAGCCGATCGTCCAGATGCCTGCGACGTCCTGGTAGGCCTCAAGGCGCAAGCCCTCGAAGCGCTTGATTAGCTCCAAACCCTCGCGGTTGATTTGCATTGCCTGTCCCTCAGCGTGGTCGAAAATCCGGTGACTGCCGAAGCCGAAATTGATAGCGCCGTTCCATGGCGCTTTCACGGCAATCTTAACGATTTTAACCTAAAGCGCGGGGGACGGGGATATGTTCCGCTTATTTTGCGGAAGAAAGTCGGATTTGTCTGGAGATCCGGCCTGTTAGCGTGCCGCTAGACGACCCGGTTAAGGGCAATGGCCTGCGGACGGGCGGGTCCGGTCGAGGTCGGCGCCGCTTTGACGCCGTATCCCACGGGTTGGGTTTGCGAGGCGCTGAGGTCCTCGGCGATCGCGCGAATGAGTCCTTCGGAAAGATGCCGCGCCCGGGCAAGCCGCGCTTCGAGATCTTCGAGCGCGGTGCGGAATTCGGCCGTCGCGGCCTTCAATTTCGCACGCCGTTCGGGCGAAACCGCCTTGAGTATTTCGCGGTCGCGCTTCATGAGCGTGCTCAGCCGCGCATAGTTGGCAGAAAGCGCCGCTTTTTCCTCGCTGTACGCCTCCATCTCACGGGGGCGCCGGGCCTTGAGAATTTTGGCTTCGGCATGGACGATCCGGGTCAGCCGCTCGGTGACGACCGTCAGCTCGTCATAGCGCAGATCGGCCTCTTCGCGCGCGCGGCTCATGACTGGCTCTCTCCTGCCTTGGCTTCCTGCATCTTGAGGATTTCCTGATAGACCTGATTGGCGATTCCGATGCCGCCATGCTTCGAGATTTCCTTGGCGATCGAATCGTTGAGCAGGCTGCGATAGGTGCTTTCGCCGTCGCCGCCGGTAAAGGGCCCCTCCGACTTGAGCCCCTGGGACATGCTTTCGAGCAGCTGAGTGACGAACACGCTCTCGAAATCCTCCGCGGCCTTGCGGGCCGCGTTCTGCTTGGCCGGAACGCCGACATGGGCAGGGGCGAGAAGGGTGCTGACCGCGCCAAGATCGCTCATTACATCACCTCGATATCGGCTTGCAGTGCGCCGGCGGTTTTGATTGCCTGGAGGATCGAAATCAGATCGCGCGGTCCGATCCCAAGGGCATTGAGCCCGTCGACCAGCGACTGGAGCGTGACGCCCTCGTTCATGATCGCCAGCTTGGCCTTGTCCTCGGAAATCTGGATATCGGTGCGCGGGACGACCTGGGTCGTGCCGCCTTCCGAGAACGGATCGGGCTGGCTCACCTGGGGCGTCTCCGTGATGCGGATTGTGAGATTGCCTTGCGCGATGGCGACCGTGGAAACCCGGACATCGGCCCCCATCACGATGATGCCGGACGCCTCGTCGATAACGACGCGCGCGATCACGTCCGGGTCGACACGCAGCTGCTCGATATCGGTGACGAGCGAAATCAGATCGCCCTTGTATGATGCCGGCTTGATCAGCTGGATCGTGCCCGGATCGGTCGGGACGGCGGCGGTCGGCGCGCCGAGGAAGGAATTGATGGCCTGCGAAATGCGCCGGGCGGTGGTGAAATCGGGATTGCGCAGGCTCAGACGCAGGCTGCTCATATTGGCGAGCTGGAAGTTGATTTCGCGCTCGACGATCGCCCCGTTCGCGATGCGCCCGGTGGTCGCGACACCCTGTGATAATGACGCTGCGGCGCCCTGGATCGAGATACCGGCCCCGGCGATCTGGCCCTGCGCGACCGAGTAGACCTCGCCGTCGGCGCCCAGCAACGGCGTGACGAGGAGCGTGCCGCCGCGCAGGCTCTTGGCATCGCCGAGCGCGCTGACGGTCACATCCATCCGCGATCCCTGGGCCGCAAAGGCGGGCAGATTTCCCGTCACCATCACCGCCGCAACGTTCTTGGTCTTCAGATTGGTGCCGCGCGTATTGACGCCGAGCCGCTCCAGCATGCCTTGCAGGCTTTGCAGCGTGAACGGCGAGTTGGACAGCGAATCGCCACTGCCGTCGAGGCCGACCACAAGCCCGTAGCCCACGAGCATGTTCTCGCGCACGCCCTCGACCGTCGCGAGATCCTTGATGCGCGACGCGGCACGAGCCGGGGTCGCGCCGACCCCAAGGGCAAGCACGATCAGCAGGCCGAGCAGCGCGCAAGGGAGCCAGCGCACGGGGCGGGCGGGGGGAAGGGGTGGCATCTCGGCAGACATCCTGCGCCGGTTCCTTTTCTCAAGGCGTTCTCTCCCAACCCCACTAGCGAAACCTGTGCCAGCCGGCTCTGCGCAGAACTATTTGAATATATTGAGCTTTCGTGTCGCCGCGCTGGCCCTCACGTGAAGGCGCGCGTTTCCTACCCGGCAAAAAATGCCGTCGCGGCGTCCCGCTTTAGCCGCCCGTTAATCCGCGCTCTGTCACTCTCACGGCTAACAAAGTGTTCAGCCCCGAGGGATTCCCCGTTTGATCAAGGTCAATGGTCCGCGCCAAACCGATGCGACCTCATCGCGCCGCGTAGCGCGACGGGACGGCGGCGGCGCGACGCAGGCATTTCAGATCGACCAAAGCGAGCCTGAGCGCCCGGCTGGCGGCGCTGCGCCGGCCCGGTCGCTGGGGGCGGTTGATTCGCTTTTGGCCTTGCAGGGCGTGCCCGACAGCACGGAAGGACGACGAAAGGCGGTCAAACGGGCGTCCCAGATGCTCGATTTGCTGGAAGAAATCCGCATTGCGTTGCTCGGCGGAGAGAGCCCCCACGGCAAGCTCGAAGGGCTGCTGCGAGTCGTTCAATCGGGGCGCGACGACGTCCCGGAGCCCCATCTGAGCCAGATTCTCGACGAGATCGAGTTGCGGGCGCGGGTCGAACTCGCCAAATACGCGGCCCAAGCGTAAATAAGCGCACAAAAGCTGGTGTGATCGCGTTGTTGATCCCGAGGGGGGCGGCTTTGTATAGTCCGCGCGATTTTTATTGGCGTCTTGAAAGGGACATACATCCCGTGACCGCACCGTTGCCGCCAGATTATCGCCCCTCGGAGGACGAGCCGTTCATGAATGACCGGCAGCAGGAATACTTCCGGGTGAAGCTGCTGGCCTGGAAAGAAGAAATTCTCAAGGAAAGCCGCGAGACGATTCAGAACCTGCAGGCCGAGGAAAGCCAGCATGCCGACCTTGCCGACCGGGCGTCGTCGGAGACCGAGCGATCCATCGAGCTGCGTACCCGCGATCGTCAGCGCAAGCTGATTGCCAAGATCGACGCCGCCCTGCGGCGTCTTGAGGAGGGCTCCTACGGGTACTGTGAGGAGACCGGCGAGCCGATTTCGATCCGCCGGCTCGATGCACGGCCCATTGCGACCCTCTCGATCGAGGCTCAGGAGCGCCACGAACGTCGCGAAAAGGTTTACCGCGACGAATAAAAGCCATGAAGTGTCCCTACCGCTGGAGCAAGGGCACGCCCGGCGGCAGGCCCGTCTAAGGGCGATCGCGGGGGACCTCCTTGGGGCAGGATCTTCAAAATGTGGACGGCACGCCGCTGCGGCGGATGCCCGAGCGCACGGCGCCGAGCCGCCTCGACGCGCTCGTGTTTTCCGCCAAGGTCGGCATCTTGCGCGCCCAGCGGCTGTTGCACGATGGGCGCTCACGTCCTGCCCGTCCCATGCGGACGGATGAATTCAGTGCGTATCCGAATGCGCTCGCACAGATCCGCTCGCCATTATGGTCCGACCCGCGACTGGCCGAACGCGCGATGCAACGCGGAAAGGTCCACAATCTCAGGCTTGCCGCACGCCGCCTCGATGGCCTGCTGATCGCCCCCGGCACCGTCTTCAGCTTCTGGCGGGCAGTGGGTCCGCCATTGCGGATTCGCGGCTTCGTCGCGGGGCGCATGCTGCAGGAGGGCTGTCTCGTTGCATCGCCGGGCGGAGGGCTGTGCCAGCTCTCCAACGCGCTGTATGACGCGGCGCTCCGGTCCGGCTGCGAGATCGTCGAGCGTCACGCCCATTCGCGCGTGGTGCCGGGCTCGCTCGCGCAATCGGGCCGTGACGCGACGGTTGCATGGAATTATGTCGATCTGCGCTTCCGCAGTTTGCGGCCCCTGCTGCTGCGGACCCGCCTCAACGAAGCGGAACTCGAAGTAGCGCTCTTTGCACCGAACGATGCGGGCCGAGCGGAAGAACCGGGTGTGACGACGCCCGTCGACGTATCGCGCGAGACCGCGAACGACTGCGGAAGCTGCGGTGTCAGCACGTGTTTTCGTCACGGCCTCGGCGCGAACGAGATGGCCGGCCGTGCTGCGTTCCTCGTCGACGGATGGACGCCTGAATTTGGCGGGTACCTTTCGCGCGTGCAAAACACGGGAGATCTGCTGTGCGTGCCGATCGATGGCGTGAAGTGGAAACGGCGCACCTATGCGTGGGAAACGCACGGGCTGGAGACCTGCACGGCACCGCTGACAACGCTTGTGCGGGCGCTGCAAAGCCGCCGTCTGGCAACGCAGGGTGCCGCGCGGCAGCGCCAGCTGCTGCGCAATGCCGACGCGATGGCACGCGCGCTCGCGCGCCGGCTGGGACCGGGCGAGACAGATCTGTATCTCGCACAGGATTTCCTGCCCTGGCTATGGCGCAACGGTACTCTGGGCGGGCGGCGCTTTGCCGTGTTGATGAACCGATTGCCGCTGCATGTCCTTCACGCACGGCTTGACGCTGCGGCACAGCAGTTTCCCGATCGATTGACCCTATCCGACTTCAGGGCGGATGCGGGGCGGGTCGCGGCCGAGGCCGAAGCGCTGGCCGCCGCGCACGCCATCATCACCCCCCACGCTGAAATCGCAGGCTTGTTCGGTGCGCGCGCTGTCCAGCTCGATTGGAGCCTCCCGGAACCCGCTCGCAAGATGCGCGGCCCGGCACGGCGCATCCTGTTTCCCGGCCCGGTAGTCGCGCGCAAAGGCGCGTTCGAGGTGCGCGCGGCGGCACGCGCGCTCGACCTTGAGGTGGTCGTGGCAGGCGCGCAGCTTGAGGGCGAGGACTTCTGGCACGGCGTGCGGATTGCGCGCCCCGCCGGTACCGACACTCTGGACGGTGTCGGCGCCGTCGTCCAGCCCGCGCTGGTGGAGGAGCGGCCCCGCCGCCTGCTCGGCGCGCTTGCCGCCGGGGTGCCGGTCGTGGCGACGGCCGCGTGCGGGCTTCCCGCTCAGCCGGGCCTCACGCTGATCGAA
>Ga0209643_1001835_pt1 | contig 16646 bp, 17 predicted proteins | sample AutmiccBRH37_all_FD_187383 | JGI IMG/M metagenome (GOLD analysis project Ga0209643, IMG submission 187383) | Deep subsurface microbial communities from Mt. Terri, Switzerland - Autotrophic microbial communities BRH/37_all (SPAdes) (version 2) | ecosystem: Environmental > Aquatic > Deep... | reverse complement strand
CCGTGAGGCTGCTATCGCTGAACTGGCGGAGGCGGAGCCGCAGACGTATCAGGATTGCATCGCCAAGCTGGAGTATCTGATCGACCCTTACATCGGCTGGAACCTCGACCAGCCGGTCCAGACGGCCTTGACGCAGGTCGTCGCCTTCCTCAGGACCCAGCATGGGGGCGAGACGCGTTGCCCCCTGGAAGGCATCGCCGACGAGCTTGCGCTCGAACTCGCCAGATCTAGCGATGGGAATGTACGGACCGACGAAGAGGAGGCGGTCCTTCGCGCCCGCATCGACCACCTCAGTGCCGAGATCATGCGCACTATGCCGTCGAGCCTGTCGGACGTGTTGGTGAAGCTCCGGCATCTGCGGGATCATGCAGAGAATGCTCGCTTCTCGGCGGGTAAAGAGCAAATGCTGGCCGGTATGGTCGAGTTCCTGGAACGGCTCGGCGCCGGCACCCCGCCGGAAAAGGGGGACGGTGCCTGAGGACAGACCAGCCGGAACTGTGGAAGGACCCTATCGGGGATACCTTACCCGCAGGATCATCATTCACCGGGGCTTGCCGTCGGCATGATCTCCGCCGAAGGCCGGTCGAGCCTGAGGGGCATGACGATCAGCGCAGCCCCGCCTGTCGCTCGCGAAGTGGACGGACCGATGTCGGCCGAGCGCTATGCCCTCTTCCGTTCGAGTGCGCTGTGCCAGCGCACGTTGCCCGACTGACCCGTGTGTCCTCGATCCTCCGGCATGCACCAAGGTATTGCCGCCGGATGATCCAGGGATAGTCTCGCTTTATGGACAGATTCCAGTAGCGGACTGAGCTCGGAGCCGTGGCCCAGCTGAAGATGGGCACCAGGGGCGGGGGGCACTAATGAAGAGCGCGATGAGGATCCTGATTCCGACAGGTTTCGTCGCGCTTCTGTTGGTTGGCTTCATAGTCGTCGTTGCCCGGCCATCGCCATTGGTCATTCCTCAGCCGGGGGCGGCGATCCACCCCGGCGGCTGGTTTGCGATCAGGTTCCCCGAACGGGTGGCCGCCGACGTCAAGGTCTCCCTTCTCGACCTTGCCGGCCGAGGCGTGCACTTCGATACCCGTAACGCCCCCGATGAGAGGGTGCTGCTGGTCGAGCCGAGGGCGCCGCTCGAGTGGCAGACGCAGTACGACCTCTGCTTCACAATGGACAGAAGCTGGATCTTCCGGGCTCTCGCGGGCCCGCATCGATCCTGTTCGACGTTCACCACCATGCCGAAGCGGTCGCCCCAGGGTCCACGCGATGCGCCGATCCTCGTCGCCGAAGGACGCGACCGACCCAACAGTCGCTATTACGCCGCGATCCTGCAGGCAGAGGGGCTGAATGCCTTTGCCAACGTCGCGCTCGAGGATCTGACCGAGGCCGACCTTGCAGGGCGCGCTGTCGTACTCCTCGACAGCGCCCGTCTTCCACCGCCCCTCAATGCAACGCTGCTCCGCTGGGTGACCGCCGGGGGGCTCCTGATCGTCATGCGGCCAGGCATGGAGCTTCGACAGTCCCTTGGGCTACCGAGAGTGGTCGACAACGCGCTGGACAGCGCTCTACTGCTTCCGGACGAACGCGACCCGATTTCCATCGGCCTTTCTCGGGCGGCGTTCCAGATCCACGGGCCCGTGGACCAGATCCACGAGCCCGTCGGGCAGATCCTCGCCGGAGCGGGTGTGAGCCATGCAACCCGCGGGCTCGCCACTCTCGCCGGCGCGGCCGGCGAGCCGATCGCATGGCAGACCGTGACCTGGGCAAAGGTCGGGCAGGGCCATGTCGCCAGCTTCGCGTTCGATCTCGCTCGGTCCATCATCCTGACCCGTCAGGGAAGCCCGCTGTGGATCGACGAGGAGCGCGACGGTTCGGAGCCTCTGCGCCCGAACGACCTGTTCTACCCGGATTTCATCGACCTGGATCATGCCGCGATACCCGCCGCGGACGAGCTTCAGCGTCTTCTGGCGAATCTCATCGTGTCCCTGGCGCCCCTTCCGCTGCCGCGCTTCTGGTACCTGCCCGACCGTCGACGCGCGGCCGTCATCATGGCCGGAGACGATCACGCGACAGATGGGGGTGCGCCGCGGCTCTTCATCTGGCTCGATCTGCTGAGCGCGCCGGATTGCGACCTCGGCGGGTGGGAGTGTCGCCGCGCGACTGCGTATCTCTCTCCGGAGACCGATCTCGCTGCGGATGCGGCGATGACCTATGCCAAGCGGGGCTTCGAGATCGGCGCCCATATCGACACGGGATGCACCGTCCCGATCACCCGGCACTCGCTCGTCCGTCTGCTGCGATCCCAGATCGACGACTTCCGAAAACGCTACCCCTATCTCCCGAAGCAGCAGACGCACAGGATGCACTGCCTGTCCTGGACCGGCTGGGCCGAGGTGCCGGCGGTTCAGCTCGAGATGGGCATGCGCTTCGACCTCAACTACTATCTGTGGCCACCCGAATGGTTGGGCGGACGGCAGGTATTCCTGACTGGGTCCGGGTTCCCGATGCCCTTTGCCGATCTGAACGGCAACCAACTCGAGGCCTATCAGGCGGCGAGCCATCTGGTGAACGAATCGGGCGTGCCGCACGAGACGGCGATCCGTCAGATGCTCGACGGCGCCCTCGGACCGAACCAGTATTTCGGCGCCTTCGGCACGCACTACGACTTCACGGACGACTTTGCACAGCTGCTGATACGCTTCAGCATTAAGAACAATGTTCCCCTGATCACTGCCCAGCAAATGCTGACATGGCTCGACGGACGCAACGCGTCGAGCTTTTCGGGCATGGCTTGGAAAGACGGGACGCTGAGATTCGACGTCCAGCTCGCGGCCGGTGCCGAGCGTGCCTCAATCCTTCTCCCGACGACCTTCGGCACGATGCGGTTGCTGGATGTGACTTGCGGAAGAGAAGAAATGCTGCCCGCCCCGCAGAACATTAAAGGGCTGATGATGTCATTCTTTCCGTCTCGCGCGGGTGAATGCGTCGCCCGCTATGATGGATGATGTGAACCGTTTTAGTCTTCACCGCTCCGACAAGCCTGCCGGGATAACCGCCGTCGGCATAGACGCGCTTGACGAACTGGAAGCGCGACCGGGACCGGCGAAGCACGCCCTTGGCGCCGTCTCTGTCCTGCACGTCGGCGGCGTAGAGCCCGATCGCCAGCAGACGGCCGTCGGTGTCGGTCAGGATGTGCCGCTTGCGTCGATGGATCGTTTTCTCGGCGTCGTAGCCCCTTGCATCCCCCTTTGATCGACCGTCGGCACGGTCTGGCTGTCGAGGGCGGCGGGCGACGACTCCCGACCTGCGCGCTCGCGGCCGGCCGTCACGAGCGTATGGTGAACCCGCCGGCACACCCATCCCGGTCCCAGTGCCGGAAATAGTAGTAGACGGTCTGCCAGGGTAGCAGGTCGTGCGGCAGCAGGCGCCAGGCCATGCCGGTGCGCAGGAAATAGTAGACCGGGTTCACCAGTTCGCGTGACGACGCCTTGCGCGGCCGCCCGCCGGGGTTCGCTTCGGGGATCAGCGGCGCGATCAGCTTCCACTGATCGTCCGTTAGGTCCGTATCATACGCTCGCCGCTGCGGCGGCTTCCGTCTCGGCATTGATGTCGGCTTTCCACGGCGGGCGCCCAATTGCTCGTCGCCGCTAGCTTAGATGCAGTGTCGCCGTCTGCGAAATCCTGATCTTGGCTGCCCGCTGCTACCAAGGGATCCGCGCGCCATCCGCTCTCCGGGCTTGTCATCGGAACGCTAGAGCCGTCTGCAGTCCAGTTTGCTGCGCTGCGGATGCTCCCCATCTCCCGCTTCGCCAAGCCGGTATGATCTTCCACCCCATCCTCCCGTAGATGTGAACCTCAGCACGCGCGTCGCTATGAGCGCGTGATGGGTCATGAAAGGGTCGATCTACAACCAAAGATGATAGATCCGGCGCTCGACCGGGGAGGAGTGCAATATCGGGTGGTAACTTTTGAGTGTTCACTGCGCGCGTTGCCGGCCTTCGACCGCCTCAGCCGGCGGCCCGAGCTTCGGTGCGGCGGAGACGTGGCTGCGCGACGACGGCGAGAGGCCGAGGTCGGTCATGTACTTGTGCATGAGCTCGAGCTGCTTGTTGGCGATGCCGAGCCAGGGCGAGGGCTGGATGTAGCCGGAGGGCAGCTTGATGAGCGTCGGCGTTGACTTCCGATGGTTCGGGTAGCGCTGCCGCTTGCCACATCAGTAGGGCAACACCGCTATCTGATGCGCAACGACCGTGATGACCCCGGCTCCCCTGGTTTCAATATGACCCTGCACACTGACATGACACACAGTACTGCACGGATCTGATAAGTCCCTGCGCGCATAACGAGCCGGTGCCGATAAGCCGACCGCCGTAAACGGTTCCTGAACGGAAGCCGTTCCTTATCAACCGGATAGCGTCTGGCGGCGGCATCTGTAGCGTGCGGCCGACGCCGGGGAGGCGGTTAGGCCGGATCCGTCGGCTCGGGCCAACTCATCAGGACGATCTCGGTGACCCGCCCGTCGCGGTCGCCGTCCTGCAGGGCCACTTCCTTCCCGCGGGCGCGCACCTTCAGGCAGAAGAGGGTCGCCGGTCGTCTTGCAGAAGGCATACCGCCGCGGCCGATCCGGCGGTGGCGTCCCGGCAAGCCGCAGATCTGCGGGCGGCTAATCCAGAATGGTGTCGCCCACGGAGCGCGGCGCCTGTTTATATGGGGAACTCATTTACACCTAGCCGGTTCTCGGACTGACGCCCCAGCCGCTCGGCGCGTCCAGGCTCCCTCTACTCCCGCCGGGCGCTTCCCCTCACGCCAGGCGGTCCTCTTTTAAGACGAGCCCCGCTGGCCCCCGCTGGCGGGGCTTTCTCTTCTCCTCATCTCAGGGTGCGAGCTAGGTTGTCGCCACAACTCCATCGGCATGCCACATGACCGATTGTACCAAGGATGAGCCGGGGGCTCGCCCGCCTATCGCCGCGCTCTCCCGGCCGTCGAAGCCTTCGGAAAGATGAATCCGGAAGGCCAGCGGCAATTCGAGGCGGACCTGATTGCGATGGCACGGGCTGAGGGACTGCTATCGCGAGCGGGTGGAAGCCGGTAGCCTTCGAACTGCTCCCGATGAGCGCACCACCTCGGTGTGTCGACTTCTTCCGACTGCGGCCACGGGTACTTCCCCTCGCCGGGCGGCATTTTCCAGGGACCGCCTTCCCCTTCGACGCCACCTCTGGGCAACCCACGGGCGGCAAACCCACCTGTGGCCCAGAGATGGCGAACCTGCAGTACTTCAAGTGGTCCTTCATCGTGACAGCCGCGGGCCTTGCACTCGGTGGCTGGCTTGGCTGGACACGGCCGGCACGCTCAGCGGAACCCTCTCGCTCATCTTCATCTGCGCAGTGCTCGCCGGTCTCGAGCTCTCGCTCTCCTTCGACAACGCGATCGTCAACGCGAACAAACCGAAGGAGATGACGCCGAAGTGGCAGCGGCGCTTCCTGACATGGGGCATCCTCATCGCCGTATTCCGCATCCGCGTGATCTTTCCGCTCGCCATTGTCGCGATCGCCGCCAGCGTCGCGCCCTTCGCTGCTATGCAACGATCAGCCAGCCTGACGAGTAATCGCGCATCATGCTCGACGCGCATCTGCCGATCGCAGCGTCCGCAACCCTCAGCCTCGGCTTTCTCACCTTAGGCGGCTTCGTCGGCGGCGTCCTCTTCTGGGGCGGCTTCAACACGACGCTCAAGCTGACGAACACCGAGCAGATCTGCATCTCCTGCCATGAGATGCGCGACAACGTCTACGAGGAGTTGACACGGACGGACATTTTTCAAGGCGGTCCGGCGTGCGGGCGAGCTGCCCGGATTGCCATGTCCCGCACGAATGGACCAACAAGATCGCGCGCAAGATGCAGGCGTCGAAGGAGGTATGGGGCCACTTGTTCGGCTCGATATCGACGCGACGGAAGTTCCTCGACATGCGTCTGGAACTCGCAAAGCACGACTGGGCACGGCTGAAGTCGAACGACAGCCTGGAGTGCCGCATCTGCCACTCGCAGGTGGCGATGGACTTCTCGAAGCAGGCGCCCCGCGCCGCGGAGATCCATCGGCGCTTCCTGTAGTCTGGTGAGGCGACGTGCATCGACTGTCACAAGGGCATCGCGCACGAGCTTCCGAACATGGAAGGCGTGGATCCTGGGTGGCGCGTCCCGCCGGAGTTTCGTGGGAATGTCGTCCCGCAGGCGTACCTCCGGCATGAGATGGAGAAACACCTAACCGAACGAAAGACCGGCGCGCAGTGAAGCCGGCCGAGGGATGGCAGGGAAATAGGTGTGACTGACACCACTCGTTCGACGAAGGCGAGAGTCCGAAGTCGGTCTTCCGCCTGTGCATGAGCTCGAGCTGCTGTTGGCGATCCGAGCCAGGGCGAGAGTCACCTGCTTTGGCAGGACCGGCGTCTTCCACTGGTAAGCTTTTGCGGTAGGCTATGGCGATGCGGCTGTCATGCTCGATGCCGTTGTTCAACCGCGGCGGCATTACGATGGCGGACGGAGTCCATCCGGACGGACTTCTCGCCAGCTTCCTCACCGAAACGATCTGCCCATCATTCTGTTTTTCTGACGAAAGCGCCGCTCCCCTTGGGTGGTTTTGGAGCATCTAAACCGTGAACGGCATGTAGTGCGATACCTTGCCTGCGAGATCCCCCGGTTCTCGTCGGTTGCGCCATCTCGCGATTGACGGCCGTTGCAAGGAAAGCCGAGCACATTGCAGGTGACCGGCCCCTCGGCTACCTTTCGGTCGACGTCCGATTCGTCCAGACTCCGGCGAAGAAGGCGAGCGGCCGGCTCTCGTCCCAGGCGAACCATACCGGCTGCGACTTGCCGTCAGACGTCCGCTCCGGTTCTGAGAACGACGTGAACGGCACCAGGCAGCGGGAGGAGGTGCCGAGCCACCTGCGCCAATGTGGGCTGGGTACCCGCCGGATGTTGGTCACGCCCCTGTCGACCTTCTTGCCTTCGAGCGCGAACGCCGGCGACGACATGCCCCATTTTGGCGAGCGTGAGTTGGCGACGCCGTCGGTCCCGATGCGCACGATTGGGCCGAGTAGTCCGGAAAGATGCCGGGCAGGGGAGGGAGGTTACCGACGCTGTCCCGCATGGACCTTGTCAGGGCGATTATCGCCTGCTGACCCTTGGTATGTGAGTAGAGCTTACACATCGTGCGAGGCTATCTCAGCGCTGCAATCTGGTCGACCGGTGTCGCTGACCTCAGATCAAACTGGTAGCCTGCCGGGCGGTTCGGGCGGCTGACGTCCGGGCGGGTGAACTGCGTTGGTGCGTGTAGGGATACCTTCCCCGCAAGGCGTGGAGCCGCTGAGTCTCGATGTTTCCTGGAAAACATCGCATCATTCGGTGACCGGCTCCTCACGGGCGGGCCGATGTAAGGGCCGGGATCCATCGTGGTCCGGTGATGCTGAAAATAGCTGCGGTCGGTATTGTTCAGCCCTTGGGGCTGGCCGGCGAGGGAGCTGATCAACCAGTCGCCATTGGCGTCGTAGACGAAGACGTGCCGCAGGCGATCCAGCTCCTCCACCTGCGCCATGATGGTCTGTCGCACGCCAGCAAGGTTCTCCAGGCTGAAGCCGTCCGCCTCCAGGCGCATCGCTACTCCGAGGAGCACACTGTCGGCGAGGTCGATCGTGCTCTCCGCATGGCGGACCAGAGAGCGGGCGAGGTTTGCGGTATCACGCTCAGCATTGATGAGGGCTGCCTCGCGCGCCGCCCACTCATGCGTGACTTCCAGCAGGAGCAAGACGAAGAGGGACAGAAACAGGACCGCACCAGCCTGAAAGCTGAGGGAGCGCCACAAAGCACCGGCTCGCAGCCATCTTCGGGTAGCTTGGGAGCCGAACATCGGGGAAAGCACTCAAACCTCGGGCACACGAAGGAAGCGTGGAGCGATCGCCGTGTCTCGTCAAGGATTTAGCAGACGTTCCACCGAAAGGCGACTGAGGCGGGATCATTCCACGAGAACGACGCCGGCGCCGATCTTTCCGGCGACCGGCACCGCACTGGCCGCATAGTTGTTGTTGAGGATCAGCTCCGACTGACCGGCCAGCTTGAGGCGGCCAACGATGTAGGTGGTGAAGGGCGGGATGTTCGAACTAGTGCTGTGCCCCTGATAGGTCACGTAGTGCTGGGGGAGGTAGACGGCGCCCTCGTAGCTGATGTCGCTGTAGGCGACGAAACGGTGCTCCAGTCCCGGCTTCGGGTTGCGGTCATGGGCGAAGATAAATCCCGCCATGGGTCCATCGACGGGAGCGACCAGATCGATGACGCTCTTCGCCTCGATCTCGATCTTGCTGTCGCCGACCAGCAGGAATGCGACACCCATGCCGGTGATGGTCGACTCGCCCTGAACCTTCAGGCCGTTCTTGAGGAAGTAGATCCCGGGCAGAAAGGTGACCGTCGCCTTGTCGATCCGAATCTGGCTGCAATAGACGCCGGGCTTCAGCGTCGTCGTCCCCGATATGGTGTTTGGGCTGAATTCGCAGGGGCCGGGCTCGGGCGGCACCCACGCCGCCAGAGGATCCGCCATGGGTTTACAGCCGATCTCGACGGGAACGGTCGTGCCGCCGCCGCTGTAGTTCCCGGTGACGCAGATCTGGGCGGCATCTACGAGCGCGTCTCCGGCAACCCTCATCGCTTCGCCGCTGGTGGAGTTCACCTGGATGCGGCAGGTCGGCGCGATGATCCTGGCTGCGGCGACCTCCAGTCCCTGCGCGCTGCTCGGCTCAAGGATCGTCAGGCACGGCGGTGGAGCGCTCGGGGCAGCGGCTGCGGCGCTTGCAGACAGCGTCGGCGCCTTGGCCCTGAGGATCTTTGCGAAATACATACTCGCGCGGGTGCGAATGACCGCCCGGACGCTGTTGTCGTCCCGCACCTGGATGTCGACGCTGGCGCCGTTGGCGGAGGTGAAGCCCATACGCGCTGCGGCAGCAGCACCCGCTGCTGAAACCTCCGCATCGGAGCCGCCGCGATCGAGTTCATGCGCTCCGGCACGCGCTGCAGAGTCGACTGCCGTCTGCAGGCGCCGCTTCGTGGAATACCAGACGCTGGTGTCGACGGCGACGGCGACGAAGCCGAAGAGGCCGACGAGCATCATCGACATCAGCATCGCCATCGCACCGCGTTCGTCACGCGCGAGTGAGAGGAGGATGGTCTTGTGTCGAAATGCCACGATCGTTCCCAGCACTGCGCCTTGTTTCCAAGCTTACCACTGACAGACCTGGAGTTAAGGGCACCCTAACTTGTAGTGAGGCAGAGTCTTAAGCCGATAACATGGTACCGTCATCATCTCCTTGAGGATGCCGGAACCATGTTCTCTTTCATGCTCCAGATTTTTGAAGCAATGATCGGCCGACCGAAGATCTGTCCGGCTGCACGAGTCTAATCGAGGCCAGCCACTGCGCCGGAGGAGGGGCGCCGAATTCGTCCCACCCATTAATGTCCGTGCAACCTGTAGATCCTAGATTGCCGAATAGGACATAAGCCGAGCCAGTAGGGCGCAAGGCAGACGATGTTCTCTTGGAAACGAGTGATGGCCCACGAACCCGCTTTGGGATTTGACTTTATTCACCGATTGCCGGTGCCGGCGCTGGTCGTCGATAATTGGGGGCGGATCGTCAGCGCTAACGCAGCCGCAGCGACATGTTTCGCCTATGAGGCCGAGAGCCTTCCTGGTCGGGTCCTGCGTGAAATGGCACTGGAGCCAGAGTGGCTCGACGAACTTCTTGAAACGCGCGCGACGTCCGAACTGGCGTTCCATGCTGGGGGCGGTAAGACGTGCTGGCTTGGGCTTTCGATTGCGCGCGATCTACCGACGGCGACGAGCCTTCTCATCGGCGTCGACCTGACAGAGCGGAGGGTCGCCCAGGAAGCGCTGACCGAGGAACGCGACCGCTACCTCGACATGATGAGCGCGGTCTCCGACGTGTTCCACGAACTGCACGGAGCACCGGAAGGTCAGATCAGGATCTTCGTGCCGAAGCGTGAGAACGGTGCGGTAGCGCTGACGGAGTTCCAGACGGAGTGGCCGGGGCCGGCGACCGACCGGACATACGATCCCGAGGGCTTTGCGGCGTGGATGGATACCCTCGCGGCGCACCGCCCCTATCGCAACTACGTCCATCGCATCCACCTCAAGGACGGTCGTGCGCGCTATTTGCGCGCAAGCGGCGTGCCCTACTACAAGGAAGGCGTCTTTCAGGGGTATCGCGGCGTCAGCGTCGATGTCACGGCGCAAATCGCGGCCGAAGGTGCGCTGCAGGAGAGCACAGATCAGCTGCGGCGAAGCCGGCATCACCTGGAGCGGGCTCAACAGGTGGCGGCGATCGGCAGTTCCGAGCGTGACCTGGTGACAGGCCGGGAGGAATGGTCAGCGGAGTTCTATCGGATCGTGGGTCTGGATCCACATACGTTCTCACCCGACACCTACAAGGTCATCGAGATGGTTCATCCAGATGACCGGGCGCTGGCGCGTAGGGCTATCTCGATTGCGGAGGAGGGCCGGCGCCCCCGACCAGGAGAGTTCCGGCTGCTGCGTCCGGACGGAGAGATCCGCCGGATCTTCTGCGATATGGATGTCGAGGTCGGCGTCGCGGGTCAGGCTCTGCGCATCCACGTGATCTTCAGGGACGTGACAGAGCTGCGGGCGGCAGAGCAGATCACGCGCGACCAGAAGGACGCTGCCGAGCGTGCGAACGAAGCCAAGTCCCAGTTCCTGGCGAATATGAGCCATGAGATCCGCACGCCGATGAACGGCATCCTCGGAATGAACGGCCTGCTCCTGAAGACGGAGCTGTCGGATGATCAGCGCGAGTTCGCTACAGCGGTGAACGACAGCGCAGAGGCGCTGCTGTCCCTCATCGACGACATTCTGGATGTGTCCAAGTTGGAGGCAGGCAGATTCGAACTTGAGGTTCTGGACTTCGACTTGGCTGACGCCGTGGAGGGCGCGGTGAACCTGCTTGGCCCAAAGGCCCATGAGAAGGGGATCGATCTCACTGTTTACGTCGACCCATCGGCACACGGCTGCTTTCGCGGCGACCCGCTCCGTGTACGCCAGGTGCTGCTCAATCTCGCTGGAAATGCCGTAAAATTCACCGAGAGCGGGGGCGTGGCCGTCGAAGTCACCGCAGGGGAGACGGTCGATGGATCGACACTAATCCGCTTCGAGGTGACCGACACCGGCGTCGGGATAAAGGAGGACGTGCGCAACAGCCTGTTCCAGAACTTCGTCCAGGGCGACAGTTCGGTGACGCGCCGCTACGGCGGCACCGGTCTCGGCCTTTCCATCAGCAGGCAACTGGTCGAGCTGATGGGTGGGAGCATCGGAGTGGACAGCCGCCTCGGAATGGGTAGCCGGTTCTGGTTCCAGATTACCTTGCCGACGGTGGCAGCTGCGGTGAGCACCCTCCGGCGATCACCCGATGAACTGCGGGGGCTCCGAGCACTGATCGTCGACGACATCGAGATGAACCGCCGCATCCTGACCCGTCAGCTCGCAGGGTTCGGGATGATGCCGACGGCGGTAGGCGACGGGCTGGCAGCGATCGACGCGCTGGAACGGGCAGGCGCAGAGGGGCGGCCGTTCGATCTGGCGGTGATCGACCAGATGATGCCCGATATGCCGGGGGATGAGCTTGCGCGTCGGATACGAGGCATAACCGGCATCGCCTGGACGAAGCTGCTGATCTCTTCCTCGGCCGGTTCGATGGGCGTTCCGTCAGAAATCCACGGCGTAGTCGACGCCATACTGACGAAACCTCTTCGAGAGCAGACACTGCTCGATACCCTCGTGCGGATCGTCGACTTGGCGCCACCGGCAGCGGCGCGACCGCAAAAGGCTCAAGTACATGCTGCGGTGCCACCGCCAAAGGCGTCCCGGCGGCCGCTCCGAATTCTCCTGGCCGAGGACAACGAGATCAACCAGAAGGTCGTCATGGCCTTCTTGGGAACGAGCAACTACCTGGTCGACATCGTCGAGAACGGGGAGCAGGCGGTCGAGGCTGCGCTTACAGCCGACTATGATGTCGTGCTGATGGATCTGCAGATGCCGGTTCTCAACGGGGCTGACGCGACCAAACGCATTAGGGCGTTACCAGCCCCTCGCAACGCCGTGCATGTGATCGCACTGACAGCGCATGCCATGAAGGGCGTTCGTGAAGACTGCCTGGCTGCTGGGATGAACGATTACATCTCCAAGCCGATCCACGCTGCCACGCTTGTTCAGAAGCTGGCGGCGATTGAAAAATCCCTGCGGCCACCTGATTAAATGGAACGCCCGGTGCGGGGGAGGGATAGCCGCAGCATTGCGATTGATGGCGAGCGCGCACTTTCACACGCGGACGAAGCCTCATCGTCAGGCGACACAGCGCCGGCCAAACACGAGCCAATCAGGCGTCGTGTTCAGAGCCTATGTGAGAGGGCCGTCCCTGCCGAAAGCGATCGTGGGGACAGTCCGATCTGGTGGAGCTGGGGAGGCGCGTAACCCGAACAATCAGCGAAAGAGCGTAGGGGGCATCATTCTGCGCGCGACGAGGTGAAGCAGGGGCGGTCGGCGATCTTCCCCATCCTGAGCGGGAGGGTTACCATCGTCGATGACGGATATGCGGTTCGCGGGCTGCTTCAATCGCGGCATAGCCTTCAGCGTGTCGCCGCCCCTTCATTGATCGGCTGCGGCAATGCGCGCCGATCGCCTGACATTTCGCGGCTACCGGCCGGCCACTGCGCGAGCTTCTTGAATAGCTCCGCGTTATCGAGGGGTTTGGCGAGGTAGTCGTCCATGCCAGCCGCCAGGCATTTCTCTCGATCGCCGCTCATCGCATTGGCCGTCATCGCGATAATCGGCACGCGGGTCTTCCCGCGCTCCAATTCGCGAATGCGCCGCGTCGCTTCATAGCCGTCCATCTCCGGCAGCAACGTCAGAGCGGTGCCCGGCGGCCTGAAGAACGGCGGCCGCCAGCATCTGATTGATCTTGTTGTCCTCAACTATCAAAACCCGCAGTGGCGCGTTCGCTGGCCGCCTAGGAAGCGGCTTCGCCGCCGGTATCGGGTAGCTCGTCAATCCGGAAAGAAGCGCGCGAGTTGTGCGATCAGGGCACTCTGTCCCACCGGCTTGGTCAAATAGCTGTCGAAGCCGAGCGCCTGCGCATTCGTGGCCTCGCCGACAAGTCCGGAGGAAGAGCACAGGAGCAGCTTTTTCCCTGTGAGGTTTGGCTGCATCCGAATGCTCGGTGCGAGATCGAGGCCATCTCGGTTGGGCATCATGTGGTCGACCACTACAGCTTCAAACGGATCATGCCCACCGGCCGCAGCGCCGAGTAGAGCCAGACCTTGATCGACGTCACTGACGAGCGCCGCACGCATGCCGGCGGCGGATAGCTGCTTCTCAACAACGCAGCGATTGATCGAATTGTCGTCGATGACCAGAATTCGTCGACCCAACTGCCGGGATTCCCTTTCAGAAAGCCCGAAGCAAGCCGCCTAGCTACCTCGTTCGCCGCACCAGTGCCGCCAGCAACCAGGCTCTCTCCGGCGTAGTCACTTGTGGTCATGACCATAGACGCAAGAACGCACACGATCCCGAGACGGGAAGGGCTAGCCATAGGTGATCCCTTTGCTGAGGAGGCCGGACCATAGGCGGGGCAAAGGAATCGTTAATCAGGCCTTCCTACGGCCTGCCTCTATCGTAATCCTCGTCGCGCGCGGGCTGCTCTGCGCTCCCCCCACAAAACTGAATGGTTGTAGGAACTACTCCTCGATCGGCCGGTTAAGAGATCGAGCGTGAGCGGGGTCAGGAAGCCCTGTCGGACCGTGAAGCTTCCGCAGCGAGGCCGCCGACATGTTGATCCTGATCGTAGAGGACGACCCCCTCATCGCGCTGGACTTAGAGACGATCCTCATCGATGCAGGGCACTTGGTGCACGGGCCGGTATCAAGCTTCGAGCGCGCGATCAGGTTGATGGAGCGTCCAGTCACACCCGACCTCGCACTCGTCGATATAAACCTCATCGGTCGCGGAACGGGGATCGATGTCGCCCGCGAACTGAGGGCGAGGTGGCGCGTGCATTCGATGTTCGTCACGGCCCAGGAACGCGAAGCGCGTGCTCACCAAGACGTGGCCTTGGGATACATTCGAAAGCCGTTCACCTCATCGATCATACTGGCGGGTGTTCGTCTCGCCCAGAAGCTATCGCAGGGGCAGCAGATACTGCCGGCCTGGATACCGCCTCAAATGGAGATGTTCCGATTTCAGCTTTGAACGCATCCGGACGATCGGTATCCGATCCCGGCGCGACGAGCGCTGGTCGCCACACTGGCCTCTCCAGCAGCCGGTTGTTTGCGACACGAGCCCCGTCTGAGGTGGCGGAGCCGGATGTGAGGAAATGTCGATGATCGCCGGCGTGGAGTTGCTGGAAGCTCTCCCCGTGGCCGTCTATACGACCGACGCGGAGGGAATGCTCACATTCTACAATGAAGCCGCCGCAGAACTGTGGGGCCATCGGCCGGAGATCGGAACCAGCCAGTGGTCGGGATCGTGGCGTCTCTACACGGCGGCGGGTGAGCCGCTGCCGCACGATCGGTGTCCGATGGCGGTGACGCTGAGGGAGGGTTATCCGGTCAGAGGCGCGGAGGCGATCCTGGAGAGGCCGGATGGCATACGCGTGCCGTTCACTCCTTTCCCCACTCTCTTGCGGGACGCCTCCGGGCGAATCACTGGCGCCATCAACCTGCTGCTGGACGCCACAGAGCGCAAGCACACCGAGATCGAGATGGCCCGGTTGGCAGCGATCGTCGAATCGTCCGACGACGCGATCGTCAGCAAGACGTTGGACGGTCGGGTTACATCCTGGAATGCTGCCGCAGAGCGTCTCTTCGGCTACGAAGCGCACGAAATGGTCGGCGAACCGATCACCCGCATCATCCCGCCGGAGTTGCAGCAGGAAGAGGCGGCGATCCTTGCGAAGCTGCAGCGCGGTGAACGCATCGATCATTTCGATACGGTCCGCATGACCAAGGACGGGCGCCGAATCCACATCTCGCTAACGGTGTCGCCGCTGCGAAACAGGGCGGGCACCATCGTCGGCGCATCCAAGGTGGCGCGGGACGTCACGGAGCGTAAGCGGAACGAGGAATTGCAGCGGCTCCTGTTCGACGAACTGAACCACCGGGTCAAGAACACTCTGGCGATCGTGCAGGCGATCGCGCAGCAATCGTTGCGCCGGGCGACCGATATGGGTGACTTCGTGCAAGGGTTTGGCGGGCGCATACAGGCGCTGGCACGTGCGCACGATCTCCTCGTAGATCGCAAGATGACAGGTGCGGATTTGAACGACATGGTGCGCGACCAAGTCATGCTCGGTCCCGCCGACGACGCACGCATCTTCTGCTCCGGCCCCGCCTTGACGCTCGATCCGCAGGCTTCGGTGCAACTCGCGCTCGTCTTGCACGAACTCGCGACCAACGCCCGCAAACATGGGGCGCTGGCTGTGGACACTGGCCGCGTGTCGGTCGAATGGCGAATAGAGCAGCGCGAGGCACGGGAACTGCTACTGGAATGGAAGGAGACGGGCGTTGGGGCGGTAAGCGCGCCCCTTCACCATGGCTTCGGCACGCTGCTCATCGAGCGGTCGCTGGAAGCCGCAGGAGGTGACGCGGCGATCTGCTATGGCGGCGATGGCATCACCTGCTCGTTGCGGCTGCCCCTGGAAGATAAGGATAATCCGGCTCTACCGCCTGGAGAGGGGAACAGGAGGGTTCGCGATCTGCTGGGGCAACCAAAGCAGCAAGCTGATGAATTTGCACAGCTAGCCGGGCTCAGGGTGCTGGTGGTGGAAGATGAACCACTCATAGCGTTGGCAATCGAAGAAGACCTACTCTCCGCAGGCTGCACCGTCGTCGGCCCGGCAGGAACGCCGTCGCACGCGCGGCGGCTGATCGAGAACAGCGATTTCGACGCCGCTCTCGTTGATACCAACCTAGGTGGACGCACCGTACACCAACTTCTGACGGCGCTCACCAGCAAGGGAAAGCCATTCGCTTTGGGCAGTGGCTATGGCCGGGAAGGACTACCGGATGCGTTCAAAGACGCACCTGCGCTGGTGAAGCCGTTCGGCCGCGACCGGCTACTGGCAGTGATCAAGTCGCTTCGCGACGCAGGATCGCGGCCAGGGGAAGGTGCACCATCGTGGCCGCACGATCAGGGAAGGGCCGGCAACCCTAAGAAGGCCACTTGAACGTCTGAGACCGACCTGATCGGGAGAAGCCTCTATCCCAGAGGGCTGAGCCACAGTGCCTGGTGCCAAGTATCGTTGCATCTGATGCACCTTCGTCTATCATTCCGCGATGGTCATTTTGTTGGTGGAAGACGATCCGCTCATCGCGATGAGCCTGGAAGCCACGGTCTTTGATGCTGGACATATCGTTCGGGGGCCAGCTTCCACGGCGGCGCGTGCGCTTGAAATGGTTGATCAAGGCCAGTTGCCCGATCTCGGCCTGGTCGACATCAATCTGCGAGATGGAAATGGCGCCGGCGTCGGCCTCGCTCGCGAGCTACTATCCCGCTGGTGCATCCCCTCATTTTTCGTCAGCGCGCAGAACCG
>Ga0209643_1001831_pt1 | contig 16690 bp, 13 predicted proteins | sample AutmiccBRH37_all_FD_187383 | JGI IMG/M metagenome (GOLD analysis project Ga0209643, IMG submission 187383) | Deep subsurface microbial communities from Mt. Terri, Switzerland - Autotrophic microbial communities BRH/37_all (SPAdes) (version 2) | ecosystem: Environmental > Aquatic > Deep... | reverse complement strand
CTCAGTTTCTCGTGCCGCTCTATGGCATCGGATTTGGCCATTGTCAGGTCAATTTCGTCCAGCCCCTCGACCAGGCACTGGCGCCGGAACGGATCCATTTCGAAGGCGAACCGGTCCTGGAACGGCGTGGTTACGCTCATGCTTTCCATGTCGATGGTGACCGTATCGGTGCGCGCGACCTCCATCAGCCGATTGATCGCCTCCGGCGGCAGGGCGATCGCCAGCAGGCCATTCTTGAATGCATTCCCGGCGAAGATGTCGGAAAAACTCGGTGCGATCACTGCCTTGACGCCCATGTCATCCAGCGCCCAGGCCGCGTGCTCTCGGCTCGATCCGCAACCGAAATTATCGCCGGCGATCAGGATCGAGGCTCCGGCATATTCCGGATCGTCGAAAATATTGCCCTCCTGCGCCCGGATCGATTCAAAGGCCCCTGCACCGAGACCCTCCCGCGAGACCGTCTTCAGCCATTTGGCCGAAATGATCACGTCGGTATCGACATTTTTCTGACCAAAGGGAATGGCGCGGCCTTCAACCCGCTTGACCGGAACCATTTCTATTCGTCTTCGCTTTTGTCGATGAAATCACCATCTTCATCTTCATCATAGTCCGGCTCATTTTCATATTTCGGCAGCGGCTTGTCCCTCGCCAGCTTGAAATCATCATGCTTTTTCATCTGGTGCCGTCCGGCATATAACAGGGCGGCCGCAACCGCAGCCGATCCGATGGCCGCACCGACCTTGGCACCGGTCGACCAGGTTCCGGATGACTTGTCGCCCGACTTTTCCGCAGTCGTTGCCGCTGCCGGCTTTGCAGTCTTTGGCTTTGCAGCGACCGGCTTGGCCGGGGCTGGTTTCGCCGGAGCCGGCGTTTCGTTCTTCTTGTCGTCTGTCATGGTCAAAACCTCATCTTGTCAGTTCACGCACGTCGGTAAGCCTGCCGGTCACGGCCGCAGCCGCGGCCATGGCGGGGGACATCAGATGCGTTCTGGCACCCGGCCCCTGCCGGCCAACGAAATTGCGATTGGAAGTGGATGCGCAGCGTTCGCCCGCTGGCACCTTGTCGGGATTCATCCCCAGGCAGGCAGAACAGCCCGGTTCCCGCCATTCGAAGCCGGCATCGGTGAAAATCCGGTCCAGTCCCTCGGCTTCGGCCTGCGCCTTGACCAGCCCGGAACCGGGCACGACGATCGCCCATTTGACATTGTCCGCCTTTTTGCGACCGTCGAGCACAGCGGCAGCCGCGCGCAGATCCTCGATCCTGCTGTTGGTGCAGCTGCCGATGAAGATATTCTCCACCATCACGTCGCGCAGCGCCTGTCCCGCTTCGAGTCCCATATAATCCAGCGACTTGCGCGCGGCATCCTGCTTCGACGGATCGGCGAAGCTCTCGGGCGCCGGCACGATCCCGGTGACCGGAACCACATCCTCCGGACTGGTGCCCCAGGTCACGGTCGGCGTGACATCGGCGGCGTTGATCGTGACGCTCTTGTCGAACCTAGCGCCCTCGTCGGTCGGCAGCGTCCGCCAATAGGCCACGGCTGCCTCCCAGTCCGCACCTTTCGGTACCATCGGACGGCCCTTCAGATAGGCATAGGTCTTGTCGTCCGGCGCGATCAGGCCAGCGCGTGCACCAGCCTCGATCGACATGTTGGAGACGGTCAGCCGCCCCTCGATCGACATTTGCTCGAACACTTCGCCGCGATATTCGATGACATGACCGGTGCCGCCGGCGGTACCGATGACGCCAATAACATGCAGGATCAGGTCCTTCGGGCTGATCCCCGGACCGAGCAGCCCCTCGACGCGGATTTCCATCGATTTCGATCGGGTCAGCTGCAGCGTCTGCGTCGCCAGCACATGCTCGACCTCGCTGGTGCCGATGCCGAAAGCCAGCGCGCCCAGCGCTCCGTGGGCCGCGGTATGGCTGTCGCCGCAGACCATGGTCGTACCCGGCAGGGTGAAGCCCTGTTCCGGCCCGATCACATGGACAATGCCCTGGTTGATGTCGCTGGCGCCGATATATTTGATGCCGAACGCCGGCGCATTGGCCTCCAGCGCTTCCAGCTGCGCCGCGCTGGCCGGGTCGGCGATCGGTATCTTGTTGCCCTGCGCATCCAGTCGCGCGGTCGTTGGCAGATTGTGATCCGGTACCGCCAGCGTCAGATCCGGCCGCCGCACTGTCCGGCCGGCGAGGCGCAAACCTTCAAAAGCCTGCGGGCTCGTCACCTCGTGCACCAGATGCCGGTCGATATAGATCAGCGCCGTGCCATCATCCCGCTGGTCGACGACATGGGCGTCCCAGATTTTCTCGTAGAGGGTCTTTGCTTTGCTCATAAGGTCCTGTTTTTCCGATATGGGGTTTCGTTTAGCCAGATCAATTGTCGGCGCAAGTCAGAACTCGCTTCAAATTCCCGGCGAGAGCGCCTATCTTTGCACTATGAGCCTTTTCGCCATCATTGCTACCATAGTGGCCGCGGTCATCACGATGGAGTTTGTCGCCTGGGCAAGCCACAAATATATCATGCACGGTTTCGGCTGGGGCTGGCACCGCGACCATCACGAGCCGCATGACAATCGCCTCGAGAAAAACGACCTTTACGGCATCGTCGGCGCGGTGATGAGCATCTCGATGTTCGCCATCGGCAGCCCGCTGGTCATGGGCGCGAGCGCATGGGAACCGGGCACCTGGGTCGGCCTCGGCATCCTGTTCTACGGCATCATCTACACGCTGATTCACGACGGCCTGGTCCACCAGCGCTATTTCAAATATGTGCCCAGAGGCGGCTATGCCAAGCGGCTGGTGCAGGCGCACAAACTGCACCATGCGACCGTCGGCAAGGAAGGCGGGGTCAGCTTCGGCTTTGTTTTCGCCCGCGATCCAGCCAAGCTGAAGGCGGAACTCAGGCAGCAGCGCGAGGCTGGAATCGCGGTCGTCCGCGACGCCGTCGGCTAAGTCGCTATCTTGCCAAAAATCTGCATATTGACCGCCGCCCCCGACTATTTCGAGGATCTCGGCCCGGCCCGCGCCAAATATCAGCGGCTGCTCGGCCACGATATCGCCTTCCGCCACTGGACCGATCCCGGCGATCTGACCGGCTTCGATCTGGTCCTGCCGCTGCTGGTCTGGGGCTATCAAAGAGACTGCCCGCGCTGGTTTGCGCTGCTCGATCAGTTGGAACAGCAGCGGATAAAATTGGCCAATCCGGTATCGGTGCTGCGCTGGAACAGTGACAAAGCCTATCTGCTGGAACTGGAACAGGCGGGCGTCGCGGTCGTGCCTACGTTGATCAGCGAAGTCTTGACGCCGGATGATATTGCCCACGCCGCTCAAAAATTTGGAAGTGATGAACTGGTGGTAAAACCCCCCATTTCCGGAGGAGCCGACGGCACCTTCCGGCTAACGGCCGGCGAACCGCTGCCCGACGAGATCGCCAGCAAGCCCATGCTCATCCAGCCCTTCCAGCCCGCAATCGCTCAGGAAGGTGAATATTCGCTCTTTTATTTCGCCGGAGTGTTCAGCCACGCCATCCTCAAGCGCCCCGCCAAAGGCGATTTCCGCGTCCAGGAATTTCTCGGCGGCTCGGAAACCGGTGCCGACTGCCCCGCCGGAGCGCAGGACCTGGCGCTACAGGCGCGGCAGGCGGCAGAAAAGATTCTCGACACCCGAACATTGCTCTATGCGCGCGTCGACATGCTCCGTGACCCCGACGGCCAGTTCCGCCTGATGGAACTGGAACTGATCGAGCCATCGCTGTTTTTTGAACATGCGGCGGATGGTGGGGCCTTGTTTGCAAGCGCGGTTGAGGCAGCTTTCCTGGGTTAAACATTCGTCATTGCGAGGAGCGAAGCGACGCGGCAATCCAGAGCGTCTGTGAGAGCCGCTCTGGATTGCCGCGCTTCGCTCGCAATGACGATCAGCCAGGCCGCGGCAACAGCACCGGCCCGCCCAGTTCCACCGTCCGCTGATAACCCGGCCGCGCCACCAGCGTGTCGAAATAGCGCTGGCAATTGGGATAGCTGTCCAGCTGTCCCATCGCCGAGCGCCCTTCGAGCAGATAATGCAGGTTGATGTCCGCGCCGGTAAACTTCTCCGCGACCAGGAAATCCTCACCCTCCAGCTCGATCTCCAGATGGTCGAGCAGCTTGGTGACCTCCGCCTGCAAAAAGCCGTTCAGCACATCCGGCAGCCCGCCCAGCATCGGCGCGATGCCGGTGATGATGAAGCTCATCCCCATCGTGCCCTCGGCAAAATGCAGCCACTCGAGATATTTCGCCCGATCCGGATCTCCCGGCGCCACGCCGAGTGCGCCGTCGCTGTGCTGCTCGATCAGATATTCGATGATCGCACCGGATTCGACCATGGTCACGCCATCGACCTCGACCGTCGGCGCCTTGGCCAGCCGGTGCGCGTCGGCCAGTTCCGGCGGCGACCGGCGAGTCACCGGATCGCGCAAATAGGTCACCATCTCATATTCGATCCCCGCCTCTTCGCAGAGCCAGATGATTCGGGAGGAACGGGAATAGTCGAGATGGTGCAGCTTGATCATGGGATGTCTCCTGTAAACTTTGCACCAGATGTGCGGCAAAGGCGCCGAGCGGTCAACAGGACAATGTGCTCCACGCTTGACGCGGAGCCGTGCCGTCGCGACGCTTCCTTGAGCCTCCAGAGCTCCGCACCGAGCGCGGAGCACAGCCCTCAGGCTCGCCCCCGCCGGTCCCTGCCGAAGGGCGGGGCCCAGAATGGTCCCGGGCAATCGTCTCGACTCCGCCCTGCGCCGAAGCACATCAACGCCCGGCAACATGTACCCCCGCGAAGGCGGGGGCCCATCTCTGCACTTCCGCCTCCAGGGCAAGAGAGGATCGAGAGCAAAGCTTGCGTCCAGCCGCAAGCCGACCCTTCCGTGGGCCGCACCTTCTGGAGATGGACCCCCGCCTCCGCGGGGGCACTAACCCACCCGATAATCCGCGTTAACCGTCGCCGCCGCCGCAATCTCCTCTTCATGCCCGACCTCGCGTTGCGGCTCGGCCAGCGCCTGCCGCTCCCACTCGAGCATCGCCGGATGGGCAAGCAGCCGGTCGACCCAGGCCCGCCCCGCTGCGCCAATTTCAAGATCGAAGCTGCGCACCCGAAAGGCCACCGGGGCGTAAAAAGCGTCGACAATGGTGAACCGCTCCCCGGCCAGCCACGGCCCGCCAAAATCATGCAGTCCCTGAGTAAACAGCTCGCCAATCCGGTGGATATTGCGCTGCAAAGGCAGGTTTATTTCATGCAGCTTCGCCCGAATGCCTATATTCATCGGACAGATATTCCTGAGCGGCGCGAAGCCGCCGTGCATTTCCGCCGTGGCGCAGCGCGCCCATGCCCGCGCCTCGCCATCCTCCGGCCAGCAGCCCGGATGCCGTTCCGCCAGATATTCCGCGATTCCCAGCGAATCCCAGATCGTGCGAGTGCTGCCATCATCCCGATGGTCTTTCAGGCACGGCACCTGCCCGTTCGGCGCAAATAGCCGGAACCGCTGGTAATTGTCCTCCTCGAAATAGACAATCTCGTCGCCAAACGGGATCTCCAGTGCTTTCATCAATATCCACGGGCGCAGCGACCAGCTGGAATAGTTGCGATTGGCGGTGATCAGGGTGTAGGTCATATTTCTGTTTTCTTTCGCTGCAAGGCGCTGCCATCATTCGAACCGGACATAAGACCGGTAACAGGAAATTTGAACCATGACATTATCCCGCAGAGATTTCATGCGCTCCGCCCAGGCCGTTGGCCTGTTCTACGCCTCCTTCTCCCTCGCCGGATGCGCCCGGGCGCACAGCACCAATCGTGCCGTCAGCCTGATTGCCGATCCGGCCGGACGGCTCGATCTGCCGGAGGGCTTTTCCTACACGCTGATCAGCGAAACCGGCGGCACCATGTCCGACGGCTTTTTCCGCCCCGGCCGCCCCGACGGCATGGCCTGCTTCGCCCATCCCGAGTCGTCCGACAAGTGCATATTGATGCGCAATCACGAAAACTGGAACAATGTTCCGGTCGGAAGTCCGTTCGGCAAGGGCAATGAACTGCTCGAACGGGTCTCAGACAGCCAGCTCTACGACCGCAAGCAGGACGGCTCGCCGTTTTTCGGCGGCGTCACCAAGCTCGTCTATGATCTGAAGAACCAGCGAATGGAACGGGATTTTCTGGTGCTGACCGGCACCGCCGCCAATTGCGCTGGCGGGCCAACCCCATGGGGAAGCTGGCTCAGCTGCGAGGAGGAAATGCTGAGGCCAGAGGAAGGGCCCGGCAAATATCACGGCTTCGTGTTCGAGACTCCGTCGAGCGCCAATGGCCTGATCGATGCTGTGCCGCTCAAGGCGATGGGCCGTTTCACCCATGAAGCCGCCTCGGTCGATCCAGCCACCGGCATCGTCTATATGACCGAGGATTCCCGCACCGGGCTTTTCTATCGCTTCATCCCAGACGTACCCGGAAAATTGCACGAAGGCGGTCGGCTGCAGGCGCTCGCGATTCGCGGCAAACCATCCGCGATCACCTCCAACTGGCCGGAAGACTGGAATGGCAGCGGAGCAGACCGGTTCAAGGTCGGCGAAGACCATGTCGCGCAATGGATCGATCTCGACGATGTCGAAGCGCCTGCCGGCGATCTGGCCCAGCGCGGCCATGCAGCGGGCGCGGCACAGTTCATGCGCGGCGAGGGGCTGGATTATGCGCTGCGGGCCGACGGCAGCACGGGAGAATTCTACTTCACCTGCACCGAGGGCGGCACCCAGCGCGTCGGCCAGATCTGGCGCTACACGCCGGGAGAAGGAATCGAAGCCGGCGGCACATTGCGGCTATTCTTCGAATCCCCCGGCGCCGATTCGCTCGACATGTGCGACAATCTGGTGGCGGCGCCGTGGAACGATATCATCCTGTGCGAAGACGGACGCGGCGACCAGTATCTGCGCGGCCTGACACCCGACGGCAAAATCTACGATCTCGCTCGCAACGCCCACAAAGACAGGAGCGAATTCTGCGGCGCCTGCTTCTCACCCGACGGCACGACCCTGTTCGTCAATGTGCAGGAGCCGGGATATACTTATGCGATCACCGGGCCGTGGGAGAGCCTGGGGGTCTAGCCGCCCCCAATCAGTTCCCGCCCGATCAGCATCCGCCGGATCTCGTTGGTGCCCGCGCCAATGTCGAGCAGCTTGCTGTCCCGCCAGTAGCGCTCGACCGGCCAATCAGTGGTATAGCCCGCCCCGCCCAGCGCCTGGATCGATTCCTCGGCGACCCGCACGCTGTTCTCGCTCGCCAGCATCACCGCGCCGGCCGCATCAAACCGCGTGGTCTGGCCGGCGTCGCAGGCCTTGTTGACATTATAGACATAGCTGCGGGCGCTGTTCAGCCGGACATACATGTCGGCGATCTTGCCCTGCATCAGCTGGAAGCTGCCGATCGGCTTGCCGAACTGCTTGCGCTCGCGGACATAGGGAATGACCGTGTCGAGACAGGCCTGCATCAGGCCGAGTGGAATCGCCGCCAGCACGGCGCGCTCGTAATCGAGACCGCTCATCAGCACGCCGACGCCGCCGTTCAGCGGACCCATGACATTCTCTTCCGGCACCTCGCAGTCATCGAATACCAGTTCGGCGGTAGGGCTGCCCTTCATCCCGACCTTCTCGATCTTCTGGCCGATCGAAAAACCCTTCATGCCCTTCTCGATCAGGAAAGCGGTGATCCCGCCCGAACCCGCATCGGGCCGGGTCTTGGCATAGACCACCAGCGTATCGGCATCGGTCGAATTGGTGATCCAGAATTTGGTGCCGTTGAGTACATAGCCGCCCTGCACCGCCTCGGCCTTGAGCTTCATCGAGACCACGTCCGAACCGGCTCCGGCTTCCGACATCGCCAGCGCACCGACATGCTCGCCCGAGATCAGTTTCGGCAGATATTTCGCCTTCTGCTCGGCGGAAGCCCAGCGCCGGATCTGGTTTACGCACAAATTGCTGTGCGCGCCATAGCTCAGGCCCAGCGCGGCGCTGCCACGGCTGACTTCCTCGACCGCAATCGCATGTTCGATATAGCCGAGGCCCAGACCGCCATCTTCCTCTTCCACGGTGATCCCGTGCAGCCCGAGATCGCCCATCTGCGTCCACAATTCGCGCGGGAACCAGTCCTCGCGGTCCATCTTCTGCGCCAGCGGCATGATCTTCTCCTCGGCAAAGCGCCGGGTGGTGTCGCGGATCTGGTCGGCCATTTCGCCGAGCTGGAAATCAAACTGGGGCGTGGCAATCATTTTCGGTCCTTTGATTATTTGGTGCTCGTGTAGCAGAATCTTCGGTGTTTTCCAGAGCTTGTTCCCCTGCGCAGGCAGGGGTCCATCTCTTGCAAGTGCGTCAAGAACGGAGGTCGGGAGATGGGTCCCCGCCTGCGCGGGGAAACAGGGGTTTTGCATTGCTCAATATGGCGTCCAATGCCATAGCCCCACCATGCTCTACAACCTCGCCAAACCCTTCATCTTCCAGCTCGAGGCGGAACGCGCCCACGGCCTGACCATCGCTGGCCTGAAGACCGTGCCCATGGGCCCTGCCCCGAAATCCGATCCCGTTCTGGCGAACAGCGTCGCCGGGCTCGATTTCGTCAATCCCATCGGCATGGCCCCGGGCTTCGACAAGAATGGCGAGGTGCCCGATGCGCTGATCCGCATGGGCTTCGGCTTTGCCGAGGTCGGCACGCTGACCCCGCTGCCACAGGAAGGAAATCCCCGGCCGCGCATCTTCCGGCTGGTCGAGGACAAGGCGGTGATCAACCGGCTCGGCTTCAACAACCGGGGCCAGCAGGAAGCCATTCCCCGCCTCAAGCGGATGCGCGGGCGGATGGGCAAAGGCGTGCTCGGCATCAATATCGGCGCCAACAAGGACAGTAGCGACCGCATCGCGGACTATGTGATCGGCGCAAAGAATATGGCCCCGCTGGCCGACTATTTGACCGTCAATATCAGTTCACCCAATACGCCGGGCCTGCGCGCGCTTCAGGACAAGGGCGCGCTGGCGGAATTGCTCGCCGCCGTCATGGAAGCGATGGGCAAATCGAAAACACCGGTATTCCTGAAAGTCGCGCCTGATCTGGAACCGGCCGATATCGACGATATTGTCGAGGTTGCCATGGACCAAAAGATCGCCGCGCTGATCATCTCCAACACCACCATCACCCGGCCCGCCCTGCAATCCGCCAACCGGAGCGAAAGCGGCGGCCTGTCCGGCGCGCCGCTCAAGGATCTCGCGCTGCAACGGCTCAAGGATTTCCGCCAGGCGAGCGGCGGCCACATCCCGCTGATCGGCGTCGGCGGCATCGCCACCGCCGAAGACGCGCTCGAACGAATCCGCGCCGGTGCCGCGCTGGTCCAGCTCTACACCGCGATGATCTACGACGGCCCGACCATCGCCGCCGCGATCAGCTGCCGGCTGGCCAAATTGCTCAAGGCCGAGGGCTTCGCTTCGGTCAGCGAGGCCGTGGGTACCGCCTAGCTTGCTCGGCTAGTCGCCGGTCCCGACCAGCACCACGCCCTCGCGCCGCGGATCAAAACCGCCATCGACCCTGCCATCGCGGATCATCACCGCGTGCACGCCGCTGTCCTCGCCCTGCCCCGGCTTGAGATCAATGCCGCGCGCGGCAAGCCCCTGCACCACAGCCGCATCGAACTTTTCCACTTCCCCGCCGAAATTCGGCCCGCGCGCCACCAGATTGGGCAGCGCCAGCGCCTGCTGCATCGACAGGTCCCAGTCGATCGCCCCGACCAGCGACTTGGCGACATAGGCGAGAATGCTGTTGCCGCCCGCCGAACCGATCGCCCCGGCAAACTTGCCATCGCTGTCGAGCAGGATCGTCGGCGTCATCGACGACCGCGGCCGCTTGCCGGGTGCCACCGCATTGGCCGCAGGATGGCCCTCGGCATCAACCGGGCTGAATGAAAAATCGGTCAGCTGGTTATTCAGGAAGAAGCCGTCGACCATCCGGCCGGTGCCGAAGATCGATTCCACTGTAGTGGTGATCGACACGACATTGCCCTGCCCGTCGCGGACGATGAAATGCGAGGTCCCGGCCGGCTCCATCGTATGGTCGACGCCCACCTGCACCGCACCGGGCGGGCTGCCCGCCTTGGGCGGAGCCGATGCGGTGTCGCCGATCAAAGCCGCCCGCGACGCGACATAGGCCGGGTCCAGCAACCCCTCGACCGGAACCGAAACAAAGGCGGGATCGGCGACATATTGGTCGCGGTCGGCGTACATCAGCCGGCTCGCCTCGGCGAACAGAAACCATGCCTGCGGGTCACCGGGACCGCGCGTGGCAATATCGGTCTTCTCCAGCATCGCCAAAAGCTGCAGCATCGCCACGCCGCTCGACGGCGGCGGCGGCACGCAGACCCGATAGACGCGATAGGGATGGCACAAAGCCTCCCGCTTGACCGGCGTGTAGCCGGCGAGATCGGCCATCGTCATCCGGCCCTCCAGCGGTGCCGAGCGGGTCTTGGCGACAATTTTCGCCGCGGTCGAACCGCGATAGAGAGCGTCCGGACCGCCCGCCGCCAGACGCCTCATGAAATCGGCATAGTCCGGGTTCTTCAGCCGGTCCCCGGTGGTCAGCCGCTGGCCGTCCGCGCCGCTGAAATAGGCACTGGCATCGGGCGTCGCCAGCTGCGGAACGCCCATGCCGAGAAAGCGCCCCAGCCGCGGGCTGATCACGAATCCCTGCTCCGCGGTCCGCTCGGCTGCACCGAAAAGGCTGTTCCATTCCAGCGTCCCATGTTCGTCATGCACCAGCGCCAGCATCGCGACCGCGCCCGGCACGCCGGTGGCACGCCCGCTGACCACTGCGTCCCGAAACCCGATCGGATTGCCGTCGGGGCCCAGAAACATCGTCGGGCTGGCCTGTGCCGGCGCGGTTTCGCGCCCGTCATAGACGGTCAGCTTGCCGGAGACCCCGTCATAATAGGTCAGAAAGGCACCGCCGCCGACGCCGGAGCTCTGCGGCTCGACCAGCGACAGCATCGCCTGCACGGCAATCGCCGCGTCGATCGCGCTGCCGCCGCGTTGCAGGACATCCTGCCCCGCCTTCGCCGCCAGCGGATTGGCGGCAATCACGAACGGCTCCACCTGCCGGGTGACGGCAGCCTCGGGCGCAGACACGGAAGCCGGTTCGGGCAATCCGGATTGGGTACAGGAAACGGTGAGCAGCGCTGCCACGGCAGCGACGAGAAGGGACATTTTCATATGGCAAAAGCTATAGACCAGGTCGAACGGCGATGTCCATTGGCAGTCCGTCACCGCGATCGATCGGCGCAGCCGATGGCATTCTCACCAAAATAATTGCCCGCCCGTGCGAACCGCGCTAGTCCGGTCGCCAATGATCCAGCTCCGGCCATATCCGGAGCATGAGAGAGAGGAATCACCGCGTGGTCCGGAAAAAGGCAAAAAACCGTTATCTCGAAATCGATCAATATCAGAATCTGGTATCGATGTTCTTCGACCGCGCCCGCCAGGGCGGCGACAAGCCTTTCCTGCATGCCAAGATCGACGGGGCCTGGCAGGCGACCAGCTGGAACGAGGCGGCCCGGCAGGTCGCGGCGCTGGCGAAATCGCTGCAGCGCATCGGCCTGAAAAAGGGTGACCGGGTGATGCTTGTCGCGGAGAACCGCCCCGAATGGTGCATCGCCGATCTCGGCATCATGGCCGCCGGCTGCATCACCGTGCCGACCTACACCACCAACACCCCGTCGGATCACCAGCATATCCTCGACAACAGCGGCGCCCATGCGGTGATCGTCTCCGACAGCAAGCTGGCGAAAAACCTGCTGCCCTCGGTGATCAGCTCCTCCGACGCCAATATCATCATCGGCATCGCCGACCTGCGCATCGGCCAGTCCGGCGATTTTGACCTCTACCGCTGGCACGACCTCGTCCAGGGCAGCGACGCCGATGTCGCGGAAGTGACACAGCAGGTCTCCGGCATCACCCGCGACGAGACCGCCTGCATCATCTACACCAGCGGCACCGGCGGCAAGCCGCGCGGCGTGATGCAGCATCATGGCGCGATCCTGCACAATACCAAGGGACCCGCCGAAGTCATCGAAACCGATTTCGGCTGGGACGAGGAAGTCTTCCTCTCCTTCCTGCCCTTGAGCCACGCCTATGAGCATAGCGCCGGCCAGTTTTTCCCGATCGGTCTCGGCGCCCAGATTTTCTATTCCGAGGGGCTGGAAAAACTGGCCTCGAATATCGAGGAAGTGCGCCCGACGATCATGGTCGTGGTGCCGCGCCTGTTCGAAGTCCTCCGCGCCAGGCTGATCAAGACCGTCGAGAAACAGGGCAAGATCCCCAATTTCCTGCTCGGCAAGGCGCTGGCCATCGGCGAACGCGAGGCCGAGGGCAAGGGGCGCAAGCGCGACAAGCTCATGGAGCTGCTCCTCGACAAGACCCTGCGCCCCAAGGTGCAGCAGCGCTTCGGCGGCCGGATCAAGGCGATGGTCTCCGGCGGCGCCCCGCTCAACCCCGAAATCGGCACCTTCTTCCAGTCGCTCGGCCTGACCCTGCTGCAGGGCTATGGCCAGACCGAATCCGGCCCGATCATCGCCTGCAACCGGCCGCGCACCGGCCTCAAGATGGACACCGTCGGCCCGCCGATGATCGACACCGAGGTGAAAATTGCCGAAGACGGCGAGATCCTGGTCCGCGGCGAACTGGTGATGCACGGCTACTGGCGCAACCAGGAGGAAACCGACAAGGTGCTGAAGGACGGCTGGCTGCACACCGGCGACATCGGCCATATCGACGAGGCCGGACGGGTCGCGATCACCGACCGCAAGAAGGACCTGATCGTCAACGACAAGGGCGACAATGTCGCGCCGCAAAAGGTCGAGGGCATGCTCACCCTGCAACCGGAAATCCTGCAGGCGATGATCAGCGGCGACCGCAAGCCCTATATGGTCGGCCTGATCGTGCCCGATCCCGAATGGGCGCTGGAATGGTCGCGCGAGCAGGACATGCCCTATGACTTCATCGAACTGCAGGCCAACCCAGCCTTCCGCGCCGCGGTGCGCGAAGCGATCGACCGGGTCAACCAGGGCCTGTCGGTGATCGAAAAGGTCCGCCGCTTCGAATTTGCCGACGAACCCTTCTCGATCGAAAATGAGGAACTGACCCCGAGCATGAAGATCAGGCGGCATGTGATCCGGGAGCGGTATCTCGAGCGGATGGAGGGGTTGTATAAGAAGTGAGGGGTGGCAGAGTGGGGAAAGGGGCGATGATTTGGTGTATTTGGTGAGCTGTCGCCGTAATTGGCGCTGACAAATGTTCAAAATAATATCAGATTACAGGCTTTTGAAATCCCTAGAATACTATTCTAAGGACGACATCTCACGATCTCGCCTATATCTTGATAAAGTGCTCGGAGTTCGAGACCAGGATTATGAGTTTATAATCGCTCTCGACGCGCTAATTATTGGCTCTGAAGGTCGTCACCAAGATTCTCTGGAAAGATTCAGGGAGTGCAGAGCCCTTTTGGAGAACGAATCCGATCCGGACAGCCAATACGTCAAGCTTTTCTGCCAGTTTTTGAATGCGTGGGTGTTCAGGGCGGAAATTGTGAAAAATATATGGATAAAGCTCTTTCACTAAAGACTGGGAAAATAGTAAGAAAGTTCTTGAAGTTTCCGCCAACATGGCCGGCAACTGAATTAGAGCGCAAGGAATTCCGCGAGAAATTACGGTGACGTCGCACCAATCCCCTCTCCCTCAAGGGAGAGGGTTGCGCAGACTTGGCAGCTTGCTGCCTAGTCGGAGCTGGGTGAGGGTGTACCACTCTCGAGGGGGCACAACGCCCTCATCCAACTGCGCCTGATCCGCTTCGCGAACAAGGCTTCGTATCCTTCTCCCTCACGGGAGAAGGTATAGCAATCACCCTCGCGCACAATCGCTTCGCGGCTTCATGTCTTCGTGCGATTCCTATAAGTGCCCTCACCGCGAACACCGCATCATGAGGACTTCTCCTAGCGCAAAAGTTGAAGCCAAGGGTCCCCCAAACCGGAAAAACGTGCACTGTCACTGTTATTCTGTCACCATATTTCGGAGGGATCGGGTGCACTTGATTCCCGCTTGCCACACTATCGCCGCACCCCCCAATCCCAGGAGATCAGACCCGCCATGACCGACCCTCTACTGGCCAACGAACCGCTGATCCGGATGGGGCTGTTTCTCGGCATTCTCCTGGCCCTGGCGCTCTGGGAAATTGCCGCACCGCGCCGGCGGCGGGAGATTCCCCGCCTGCTGCGCTGGAGCAGCAATCTCGGCATCGTCGCCCTTGACACGCTGCTGGTGCGGCTGATCTTCCCGGTCGTGGCGGTCGGGCTGGCGGTGGTCGCGGAGCAGCGCGGCTGGGGGCTGCTCAACATATTCGACCTTCCCTTCTGGCTCGCCTTCCTCCTGTCGCTGCTGGCGCTCGATCTTGCCATCTATCTCCAGCATGTGATGTTCCATGCGGTGCCGGCGCTGTGGCGCTTCCACCGCATGCACCATGCCGATCTGGAATTCGACGTGACCACCGGGCTGCGCTTCCATCCGGTCGAGATCCTGCTGTCGATGGGCATCAAGCTGGCCGTGGTGATGGCGCTCGGTCCGCCAGCCATCGCCGTGCTGGTCTTCGAGGTGCTGCTCAACGCCACGTCGATGTTCAACCATTCCAATATCCGGCTTCCGATCGCCATCGACCGCGTGCTTCGGCTGCTGGTGGTGACGCCCGACATGCACCGGGTCCATCATTCGATCCACCCGAGCGAGACCAATTCCAACTTCGGTTTCAACCTGCCCTGGTGGGACCGGTTGCTCGGCACCTACCGGGCCCAGCCCAAGGATGGCCATCTCGGCATGACCATCGGCATCGAGCAGTTCCGCACCCGCCGCGATCTCTGGCTCGACCGGATGCTGGTCCAGCCGCTGCGCGGCCCGGCCAGCGGCTATCCGATCAATCGGGAGGACACGGAGCCGGAGCCGTGATGGCCTGTTGATGTCCGCCGGGGAAGCGGCCCATGGGTCTCGACCGCAGGCGCCAGGCACCGCCAGCTTATTTTCAGGGAACCTTTTTGCATCTGCAGTGTTTAAGGTGGCTAAGGAGCATCAATATGCAAACGAAAATTATTCTAGCCGGGATTGCGCTGATCGGCCTTCCCTTGTCCTTGCCTGTGCAGGCGCAGGGCAATGGGAATAACGGACAGGGCAGCGAGAAGGGCAAAGCGGATGCGCGCAAGGGCGGCGCTGGCGAAGCCGCTGGCCGCGCGGACAAAGGGGCGGGCAAGGCAAAGGAGCGATCGCCGAACGGCGCTGGCCCTGACGCCCGGTCTGCCGGCAAGATGGATGCCGCCAAGGACAGAAAACTCGCATCCCCGGCAAACAAGCCGGTGCGCGCCGATCGCAAGAACGACCAGCGCGGCAATAGTGACCGGGCGGCAAATATTCCGCGCGGTCAGGAGGAACGCGGCGACAATATGCGGCTGCGTATCCTGGAGAATGGCCGCTATGTCTGGCGCGAACCAGCCTTTCAGGGCTGCCCTCCGGGCCTTGCAAAAAAGAACAATGGCTGCCTTCCTCCCGGTCAGGCCCGCAAGCTGGGCGGCAGGGATGACCAGGCATCGCGCTGGCTCCGCTATGCCAGCTGGTTTGGCGGCAATCGCGGCGATGACTGGCGCTACAACCAGGGCTATGCCTTTCGGGTTGATCCGGCGACAGGCCTTGCAGGGACCATCCTGCCGCTTCTGGGCGGCGCCTTGTTCGGCGGCAATATATGGCCCCAGAACTACAGCAGTTCCCAGCTTTCACCTTATCAAGCGCGCTACTACGGATCGGGTGCCACCGACGGCGTCCGCTATGCCGATGGTGCGATTTTCAGGGTCGATCCCGAAACCCGGATGATTGGCTCCATCGCCGGCCTGTTGACGGGCGACAACTGGAACGTCGGCTCGCCGGCACCGCGGGGATATGAACTGTACAATGTCCCCTATGACTATCGCGACCGCTATGCCGACAGCGCATCGAGCGCCTACCGCTACAATGACGGCTATGTGTACGAGATGGATCCGACCACCCGGCTGGTCCGTCAAGTCATCGAACTGGTCGTATGATGGCGCACAGCAACAGATCCCGTCGTCCGGTCCAGAAATTGTCGATGGTTATCGCGCTGGCCGCCATGCTCGGCGCTTGCCAGGACAATGACCGGCAGGCACCCGATGATGGAAGTGTCGAGGCCAGCGCGGACAGCAACATGGTAACAACCGCGATTGGCGATGCGGCCGACCTGTCCGTATCAACCAGGCTCATCACTGCGGCCCAGCTGGGAACGGCGCTGGACGGAGAAGGCAGTTACACCGTGTTTCTGCCGGTCGACGATGCCTGGCAGTCTCTCGAAGAGGCCGAGCTTCAGGCCATCGAAAGCCCGGACAACCGGCCGCAGCTGATTGCCGTCCTGCGGCAGCATATCGCGCCAGGCTATGTCCTTGAATCGGACCTGGAAAAAGGCCTGGCGGCCAAGAATGGGTCGGTGTCACTGACAACCATGGGTGCAGCGCCAATCACGTTGCACCGCGACGGTCAGGCGATCACGCTCGGGCAGGGCAAGGATGCGCCGCGCATAGTCGGTGCGCCGATTGTCGCCGGAAATG
>Ga0209643_1001830_pt1 | contig 16720 bp, 15 predicted proteins | sample AutmiccBRH37_all_FD_187383 | JGI IMG/M metagenome (GOLD analysis project Ga0209643, IMG submission 187383) | Deep subsurface microbial communities from Mt. Terri, Switzerland - Autotrophic microbial communities BRH/37_all (SPAdes) (version 2) | ecosystem: Environmental > Aquatic > Deep... | reverse complement strand
CGGCATCCCCATGATGAGCCGGCTCCGCCGGCACGCCTTTGTTGGTGTGAGGATCGTTTAAACGCTACACCCCTATCGCAACCACAGCACCAGCGGCACCGTCGCAATTGGCTTTCCAGAAAAGCCAGGCGGATAGGGCAGCGATCAATCCGAGAGGGCAGGACAGGCGGAAATGTCGCCACAGGGACGATTTCCGGGCCGCTGGACGGCATTTCGACCGTTCGGCATGGGGTTGGAGGGTCGAGCTGCCTATACCGCTCTACGGGCTTCCTAGGCGGCCGATTTTTAAAACGCTAGATCCTCGCCAATCACCCGTCGCGCGGACAATCGAGACCGGCTATATCGGATCGGCCCAACGGCACGATCGCGGTCGGACCCGCCGTGGCTGCTAACGCGGCAGGTCCAATCACGCCGGATCGAACTTCCCCGCGAACTCGCGATCGGCATAGTAGGCGAGCTTGGTGGCGACGATCGCCGCGCAGAACGATGCGACCCACCTGGAACAAGAGATCATTCCGGCTGCCCGTCGCATAGGCCGATAATCCGATCGACCCGCAAACGGGATCGGCTTTCCTCATCATCGATCATGCGACCTTCGATGGCGAGGCACTGCCTGTCCGCTCAGCACATCGGTTTAATGCAAGGTTGGAAAAAACGTTGGGAGCAAGTGTCGGACATGCGTAAAATTCTGCTTCCAGCTGTCGCGCTCGCATTTGCCAGCGTCCCCTTCATTTCTCCTCCGGCAGCCTGGGCTCAGTCAATATCCGCTGCACCAAGCGCCCAAGGCTGCACATTCCAGTCGCTGTCTCAAGCAGACAAACGCCGCTACCAGTCACGTTATCGGAGACGGGTTCGGGTCGATGGACAGGCTTATGCGGACAGGTGGCTGTATCAACAGGTGTGTATGACCGCCGAGCAGCGAAAAGCACTGCGGCCACCGGCGAAAGGAAAGAACTGTCGCGCCGTCTCGCGACCCGTCACCAGCATGGACGGATCGATGACGGTCGGAATCGGACGAGTGTGCGATAAATGAACATTTCTTGCCATTCACAACTGATGAATTCGCGTGACCCAGGATCGAGCGACCCGAAGCCCTTCGATCCGGCTTTCATCCATCGGCGTTACAGCGTATAAGGCTATGGTTTCATACGCTGTCAAATAGGGTCTGGCAGGCTGTTACCTGCCAGACCCACATTCCAAAACAAAGTGAGATCATCCGCTAGCTTTATTAAAAAGCGGTCCAGTCTATCCAATCATCCTTAATAAACTTCTGTGCCGTACGGGACTGCCTTTAGTATATCTACGACCTCGGATTAATCAGAATCCTATTCTAAATTCTGTTTATCTCGCGTAGGGCCGTTTCAATTATCGCCTTTCGTCCCGCAGCATCACACATTAGATATGCCTTCAGGACAGTTATGTCCTGGTCTTCGAGTTCATAGAGTAAGGTTCTTAATCTCGGCGTAAGCTCCTGCACGGGACCAGGCAGGGTTTTGGGAGGCGGCACCTGCATTCTCGCAGATAGGGCCTTGATCGTCGCGTCGAACACCTTTCTACGATCCGCGTAAGGGCTGTTCCAAGACGCGGCAAGGCGGAACGCCATTCTCCGTTCGTTCTCAGACATAGAGTCCAAATGCTCTAGAAGATTAAGCTCAGGCCTGCTTACTAAGGGCCAGCAGAAGTCTAATTCATCATGAGGAGCATGGCCTTGCCAAGGCGAGCGTTGTTCGGCCCAGCGCCGACGCTGTTCCTCCGTTTGCAGCTCTTCCAACTCAAATGCCAAGCGCGCAAACTTTATCCATGCAGGAAAGTGTATTTCTCGCCCTGCTTCAAGATTCTGTATGTCTCCCAACGATGGCACGCGGACCACGCGAAAGTAAGTGGTTAGTCGAGAGATACGATCGATCAGATCTTCTTCGCTCCAGCCAAAATGGGCGCGTGCGTCGCTGAGCCAGATGCTGGCAGCTTTCGCGAGTTGAGAAAGAGAACGTGCCACGTTGCGCTCCTTGCTAGCGGTGTTGGTGGCGGGCGGCCCATGAGACGCGCTTAAGACACGCTGCGAATGGGGAAGCCTGTCCAGAAAAGCTCACTTTTCATCTTCCGGGACCGGTGTGTGCGATCACGCTGGATCGAACAGGCCTGCAAATTCGCGCTGGTCGTAGTAGCGGATTTTCTCCACTGCCAGCGGATGCTCGCCCTGCCGGAGCAGCAGCAGCGTATCGACCGGTATCCGCATGATTTCGTCCGGCGTGACGAGTCTCCGGGCAGTGACATGTGTGTTAACACTCTCGGAGGCATCACGCTTGTCGAACAAGCTCGTTTTTCGAGACGTGCTGACCGTCGCATATTCGATCGTCGTGTCGCCGATCGTGCGCGAGATCATGTCGGCGGTGGCATGGTCATTGACTCCGAACGCCTGGATCACGCCGGCATTGGACAGGAAGGTGCCGGCGCGCTCGCCGTACAGGGCGCGCAGCTGGTGCATATCCTGAAGGATCGGCCAGAGCTGGAGCCCGTAGCCAGCCATTAATCCCATCGCGCGTTCCACAGGCTCCAGTCGGCCGAGCGCCGCGAACTCATCCAGCAGGAACAGGACAGGCCGCTCGGGCCGGGCAGGAGAGCGCGCCATGTCGGTGACGGCCTGTGCGACCAGCAAGCGCAGCCAACGCGCATAGGTGTCGAGGCGGTCGGGCGGCAGGCACAGGAACACGGTGCCGGGCCGTTCCTTCAGCTCCGCGAACCGGAAATCGGAAGCCGATGTGCTTTCGACCAGGCGAGGGCTGTCGAGAAAGTGGGTGTGGCGCTGCGCCGAGGACAGCACACCGGCCGCCTCGCGATCGGACTTGCCGAGCTGGCGGTTGGCGGCGCGTGCGATCAGGCCGTGGGCACCGGTGCTGGCCTGCATGTCCACCAGCAACGCGGCGAAGCCGGCGGGGTCGCGGGTGAGCTTGTCGCGCACGGTCGCCAGCGTAGCGCGGGCAGGGGGCTCATGGATGACGGTGTGCAGGATTACGCCAGCGATCAGCGCCTTGGCTTCCTCGTTCCAGTGCGCTTCGCCCGATTGTCCCGGCGCATCGTGGACCAGCGCGTCGGCGATCGTCTGCGCATCTTCCGCAATGTCCGGGCTTGCCGGGTCGAGCTGCGCCAAAGGGTTGTAGCGGGCCGCAGGACACCCCGAGACCCCGAAGGGGTCCAGACACCACACAGGCCCTTTCCTGACCCTCGTACGGGCCGTAACGCGGGCATTCTCCCCCTTGGGATCAATGCAGACCACCGAGCGATCGAGCAGGAGCAGGTTGGGGATGATCGTGCCGACGCCCTTGCCCGATCGGGTGGGAGCCATCGTCAGCAGGTGCGCCGCGCCGTCATAGTGGAGCAGCTTGCCGGACTTGGCCGAGCGGCCGATCAGGAGATCCCCGTTGGTTTCCAGCTTGCGCACATCGGCGCGGTCGCCGAAGCGGGCCGAGCCAAGCAGTCCGTTACTGCGCTCCTGCATGGCGTACTTCCAGACGAAGACCACGTAGGCGGCCAGCGCGACCCAGGCGATCGTGCTGGCAACCGGTACGGGCAGCAGCTTTTCGAGCAGCCAAGAGGTGCCGTACACAACGGCAAGACCGCCCGCGACGGCAAGGATGCAGCCCGCGTTACTCTCCTGCCCCACCAGTGGCCTTGCCATCATTCCCTCTCCTTCAAACTTGTCCCAGCGGCGTGATGCCCAGAGCCGGATCGGCGTCGGGATGATCGAGCAGCTTGAGGATGATTTGCGTGGCGAGGGGAGGGGGCACCGCTTCTTCGCGCAACATGTTGAACAGCGCCTCCTCGGCGGGCGTTAGCGCCATGCCTTCAATGGCGATATTGGCGCGGGATTCGGCATCGGCTTCATGCCAAACCTCCACGTCAGCGGGCGTGCCGCGCACGAAATCCAGTGCACGGACTTCCCGACGGATCGCTTCAATATCCAGTTCGGCCATCGCAGTCCGTATCATGCCGCTCTCCGTCGAGCACGCTCAGCGCGTTAAGCAAAGCTCCCATGCCATCCTCTGCGGCCATTGCTCCGCCAAGCGCCCACCACGCTGCGCGCCGATGACGATCACCCACTGGATGGCGTCTGTTGAAGCGGCGGGCTTCGCCAGCAAGGGCGGCAACCATCACCTTGTCCTCGCGCCATGACTGGCCTTGCCAATGCGCGAGGCGAGCGTCGAGATCGGCCCAAAGCGAATCCTCCCCCTGCATGGACGTTGAGGCGAGCAGATCGTGCAAGTAGGGGAAGCGCTCGCGTGTCATCAGGCGATGTACCCGCGCTTCGCCATCATGCACCCAATGGGTGAATGGTCCTGTCCGGGGTGGCGAAACAATCATTTGGGAGCCAGCGCGAAGTTCACGCGCACCGTCACCATCCCGGCATTGGTTCCCGCCATCACCGGGGCCGCCTGTTCAGCCTGCACCGCGACTACCGGGGGCGGCGCGACCATGCGGGCGTCCATGGCCCCCATTTGCGGCATGTAGCCGCCCTGGCCGCCGTCATGGATCGCGAGCACGCGATCGATGCGGAGGCTGGCGGCATTGGCATAGGCCTCAGCCTTGGCGCGCGCGGCCTTGTAGGCGGCATCATAGCCGCTCAGGTTCGCCTTCTCGGGATCGGCAACCGAGAGGTCAGGGCCGGATACGATGTTCGCCCCGGCATCGGTGACAGCGGCGATCGCCGCGCCTACCCGCGTCGTGTCCCGCATCCGCACGGTGAGAGTGTTGCTCGCTTCGAAGCGGCCTTTGTTGGGGCCGTAGTCCACGCGATTGACTGACAGGCTGCGGGTCTGGATATCGCGCGCCGGCACGTTCAACCGGGCGAGGGCGGCGGCAATCCGGCTCATGGCCTCGGCGTTGCGGGCACTGGCGCTTTTTGCGTCAGCCGCTACGCTCGACAGGCCGGCGGTGAACAGCGCCTGATCGGGCGTAGCTTCGGTGCGTCCGGTGCCTGCAACCGTCAGCAATGTCTCGCCAGGCTCAAGGCCGCGCGGATCGACAGGGTCACGATCGCAGCCGGCAATGACGACGCACAGCGGCAAGGCCCACAGAAGCTTCCTCAAGGCAGTCTTTCCTCCATATCATCGTCCGTATCGAACGCGCGTTTTCCGCGTCGCTTCCAGAGCGCAAGCGTGTCGCCGGTCTCGTCGCCGCGTGCCTTGCCGACCAGTTCCAGCAATGCGCCGTAAATGGTGGCGCGATCATCGTCGGCGAGATCGACCAAGCCGGCTTTCTGGACGAGGCCGCCCAGCTCGATCAGGTGGCGGGTGCGTTCGCGTCGGGCCACGACCCATCCTCTCGTATCGGTGCGGCGCTGTCCGGCTTCAACCCTGCAAACCGCCTGCGCCAGCTTCGCTTGGCTCCTTGTCGTTGCCCGCAGCGCCGCGCCCACCCTTGCGCCCACGTCGTTGAAAGAAGGCGACGCCCTTCGCGCGCCATGCCTCCTTTGCTTCCGCGTTCGCTTCCACGGCGGCGATGAGCGCGCCGGCGAGCGTTTCCATGTCGAGCGCGTCGGCCCCGGTCGCCGCCACCAGTTCGCCGAGCTGCTGCACCTTGCGCGCCTTGAGCGCCTTGGCCTTGTCACCCAGCGCTCGCAGCTCGGCGTCATAGTCGCGCGTCTTTCGCATGTTCTCTCCTTCGCGCCCGAAATGGAAGCCGCAGCGTAGCACGATCGCGCTGGCAGGATAGCGGTTCCGTCATGAAATGCGGTGAAGTCAATCACGCGAACGGCAGAGAGTGTGAGTGCGCGCTTATACGTCGTTGCCGACGTGCGCTCAGAAGTGCAATAAGCAGGGTGTCATGGCGATCTACCATTTCTCGGCCAAGGTTGTGAGTCGCGCCAACGGATCGAGCGCGGTTGCAAGCGCGGCCTATCGTGCAGCGGAACGGCTGCACGATGATAGACTCGGGCGCGACCATGATTTCTCGAATAAGGCAGGCGTCGTCCATTCGGAAATCATACTGCCCGAAGGCGCACCGGAGCGTTTAAACGACCGCGCTTGCCTGTGGAATGAAGTCGAGGCCGGCGAGAAGCGCAAGGACGCGCAGTTGGCGCGCGAAGTCGAGTTCGCGATCCCGCGCGAGATGAACACGGCTCAGGGCGTGAGCCTCGCCCGCGATTTCGTCGAAAAGCAGTTTGTCGATCGGGGCATGGTCGCGGACCTCAATGTGCATTGGGACAGGGGCAAGGACGGCGAGCCCAAGCCGCACGCGCATGTCATGCTGTCGATGCGCGAGGTTGGCCCCGAGGGCTTCGGGCAGAAGGTGCGCGAGTGGAACAGCAATGCGCTCCTGAAGGAGTGGCGCGAGGCGTGGGCCGATCATGTCAACGAGCGGTTGGCCCAGCTGGATATTGATGCCCGCATAGATCATCGCACGTTGGAGGCGCAGGGCATTGACCTTGAGCCGCAACACAAGATCGGACCGGCTGCGTCGCGGATGCCCGAACAAGGGCTTGAGGCCGAGCGGGCCGAGGACCATGCCCGGATCGCGCGCGAGAATGGCGAGAAGATCATTGCGCGGCCCGAGATCGCGCTGGACGCGATCACCCGGCAGCAGGCGACGTTCACGCGGCGCGACCTGGCGCAGTTCGCGTTCCGGCACAGCGACGGCAAGGATCAGTTCGACCAGGTGATGAGCGCGGTGCGGACCTCGCCCGAGCTGGTGGGGCTGGGCAAGGACGGGCGCGGCGAGGACCGCTTTACCTCCCGCGATATGATCGACACCGAGCAGCGGTTGGAACACGCCGCCGATCGTCTTGCCGACAAGGCGAGGCATGGTCTCCCGGCAGCGTCGCTGCAAAGGGGGCTGGACGCCGCCGGGAGTGAGGGCCTGGTGCTCGGGGGAGAGCAGCAAGCTGCGCTGGCGCATATAACCGGCGAGAAGGATATTGCCATCGTGGTCGGCTACGCCGGCACCGGCAAATCCGCCATGCTGGGGGTCGCGCGCGACGAATGGGAGCGCGCTGGCTACCAGGTGCGCGGCGCGGCGCTGTCGGGGATCGCGGCGGAGAGCCTGGAAGGCGGATCGGGCATCGCCTCGCGCACGATCGCCAGTCTCGAATATCAGTGGGACCAGGGCCGGGAGCTGCTAGGTCCGCGCGACGTGCTGGTGATCGACGAGGCCGGCATGATCGGCACGCGCCAGATGGAGCGGGTGCTGTCGGCGGCCGAGCGGGCGGGCGCGAAGGTGGTGCTGGTCGGCGATCCTGAGCAGTTGCAGGCGATCGAGGCGGGCGCGGCGTTTCGCGCGCTGGCCGAGCGGCATGGGGCGGCCGAGATCAGCGAGGTTCGCCGGCAGCATGAGGACTGGCAGAAAGACGCCACGCGGGCGCTGGCGACGGGCAGGACCGGCAAGGCCGTCCATGCCTATGAGGCGCATGGCATGGTGCAGGCGGCGGACACGCGCGAGCAGGCCCGGGCCGAGCTGGTCGACCGATGGGACGCGCAGCGCAGCGCCGATCCGGACAAGACCCGGATCATCCTCACCCATACCAATGCGGAGGTGCGTGACCTGAACCTGGCCGCGCGCGATCGGCTGCGCGCGTCGGGCGAATTGGGCGACGACGTGCGCGTGTCGGCCGAGCGCGGCGCGCGGGAGTTCGCCAGCGGCGACCGCATCATGTTCCTCAAGAACGAGCGCGGGCTTGGCGTGAAGAACGGTTTGCTGGGCAAGGTCGAGCGGGTGTCGCCCGACAGCATGGCGGTGCGGCTCGACGATGGCCGATCGGTGGCGTTCGACCTCAAGGACTATGCCCATGTCGATCATGGCTATGCTGCCACCATCCACAAATCGCAGGGGGTGACTGTCGATCAGGCGCATGTGCTGGCGACGCCGGGGATGGACCGCCATTCGGCCTATGTGGCGCTGTCGCGGCATCGCGAGGGCGTGCAGCTCCATTATGGCCGCGACGACTTCGCCGACACCGGCAAGCTTGTCCGCACGCTGGGCCGCGAGCGGGCGAAGGATATGGCGTCCGACTATCCGATGTTCCGCGACCGCGACGCCGAGGCGCAATCGTTCGCCGATCGGCGCGGGCTGTCGGGTGAGATCCGCGTTGCGGATGCGCCCGAGCGGAAGGGCGTGGAGATCCTCGCGCCGAGCGCGGGAACTTCACGCCAGATGGGCGACGACCGCGGCGCTGGCGAGGCGAAGGCCGCGGGCGAGGGGCGGCCGCGGCGGGGTATGTTCGACAATTTCCGGCCCGCACCCGAGCGGCCAGCGCCGGCGACCAATCGCGGCCAGGGCGAGAGGCCCAAGCGCGGCATGTTCGACGGGTTGAAGCTGTCGGCCGAGCCGGCGAAGGGCGCGGAGCGCACGCCGGCGTTGCCGGATCGCGGCCAGGATCGGACATTCGCGCGCGCGGTCGAGCGGACCTCGCGTTCGGCCGAGGCGATGTTGCAGGCCCGCGCATCGGGCGGGCCGGTGTTGGAACATCAGAAAGTCGCGCTCGAGCGCGCGACCGAGGCGCTTGACCAGATCAGGCCAGGAGCTTCGCGCGACCTCGCATCGGCGATGCAGCGCGATCCGGCCTTGCTGCGCGACGCGGCGGCGGGACGCAGCGGCCCGATGATCGAAGCGATGGCGCAGGAAGCTCGCGTGCGCACCGATCCGAACTTGCGCGCCGATCGGTTTGTGGAACGCTGGCAACAGCTCTCCCAGGACCGAGACCGCCTCTATCGCGCCGGCGACATGACGGGCCGCGAGAAGGCGGGCAAGGAAATGGCGGGCATGGCGAAAAGCCTTGAGCGCGATCCACAGGTGGAATCGATCCTGCGTAATCGCACCCGCGAGCTGGGGCTTGAGATCGGCATGGAGCGCAGCCCGCAGATGGGCGGCGGCGAGCTGGGCCGCCAGTTGACGCATGAGCTGGGAATCGGCCGCGACCGTGGACTTAGCCGGTAGGGAGAGAAACAAACATGGACGAGGACGAGTATCGCGAACCCCATGCCGGCGACGATCCAGTGGCCGCGTTCGAGCGGTTGCGCGGCGAGGTGTCGTTGCTGCGTCATGCGGTCGAAGGGCTGACCGCCGCGCGCGAGTCCATCGACATTCCCGATTATCAGCCGACGCTTGAGCGTACCGAAAAGGTGCTGGGGGTTCTGGCCCAGCAGATCGCCGCGATGCGGAAAAGCCCTGCCCTGTCGATGGACCCGGCGCATATGGCGGGCGAGATCGCGACGGCGGCGATCGGCGCGCGCCGCGAGGACCAGCGTCTTATCACCGAGGCGCGCACGGCGCTGGACCAGGCCGCGCGTGAGATCGGGAGCCGGCTTGCTTCCGCGCGGCGCGGCGACGAGCAGAATCGCTGGCTATATCTGTTCGGCGGTGGCGGCCTGGTGCTGGGGCTGTTGTTCTATGCCGCGTTGGCGGGGCCGATCGCGCGTCTGACGCCCGATAGCTGGCTATGGCCTGAAGGCGTGGCGACGCGCGTTTTGGACGCGCCGACGCAATGGGAGGGGGGGCAGCGGTTGATGCGGGCCGCTGCGCCGGAGCGCTGGGAGGCGATCGTCGCGACCGACAAGCTGTTGCGCGACAATCGCGAGACGATCGAGACGTGCCGCAAGTCGGCGACGAAGGCAAAGAAGCCGGTGCGCTGCACGATCGAGGTCAAGCCGGCGACAGAATAAGGGTGGATCCCGAGCATGATCGGGGTTGCGCGGGGCGGTAATGTCACGGTACAGGGCCGACCCCGCAGCGCAGGCACTTCGATGCCGCTCATAGGTGCACTCCCGGCAGCCGGGCCGACGAGGGAAAAAGCGCCGTCAGGCGCCAGCGTAGGGGCATCAGCGTGGCAAAGGTGAGCCCCCATACCCAAGCTGCCAGCGCGAGCGGCAAGGGTGTCGTGCGCGATTGTCCTTTGATTTAGCGAGAGAAGGCGCGCTGCACAATTAAAATGCCCCGTATGTAGTGAGTCCCATCTCGTCAACTGCCAATGATTAGACCTCTGGTCGCGCATCGTCTGGCAGGCTTGGACGAATCCTATAAGGATCGGCGCACGGCTTTACGATGAAGCAATCATTCCTAAGCGTCGTTAACCATCCTCTAACGCATGCGATGCGATTATACAGCTATGCTAGAGGTCGCACCGGGGTGAACATGAGCAGCATCTTCAACGACGTCATGGCCGTGCGAAGCGCCATCCTCGACAGGAATGCGGCGCTTCGAAATGTAGCAAGCAGCGCGGGTTCTGTTGGTAGCCCCGGGGGTGCGGGAGCAAAATTCGAAGCAGCGATGGATACCGTGCTTGGAAAGGCGGACGGTGCAGACTCGCTTGCAGGGCCTGGCTCAAACCAAAGGATTTTGGGGACTGAACGTACGGAACCAGGCGGCTTTACCTCTACACTGCAAACACAGATTCAAAAGATTAATGAAATCAACGCTCGCGCCGGCCAGTTGACAGTCGCCTATGAGCGCGGCGAAGAGGTCGATATTGCAAAGGTCATGCTCGCGCGGCAGGAGTCGTCGATCGCGTTCGAGGCGACGCTGCAAGTTCGCAATAAGTTGCTTTCCGCGTATAAGGACATCATGAGCATGCCGGTCTAGCGCAATCTTGTCCACCGTATCATTGTGAGCAAGTCAAATAAGCACCGTATCAGCTATGATGGGTTCAGTTCGGCATCGAAGGGTATGTTATGAGAAGATCGAGGGCGATTATCGCGGCCATGTTTCTGTTACCCCTAGCCGTAACGGCTTGTGGCAGCAGCGAGAAAACGTCGGACATCTCCGAGGATCAGATGAACCATTATGCCGGCATAGCGGAGCACGATCACCCGACGAATTCGACCAGCGCGACACCGCAGTCGGCTACGTCGAATCCAGCGAAGAAGCAGTAGCGGCCATAGACCGATCAGGAGCCTTTCGGCTTGCGACCGCTATTGTGCATGCTGACGATTTTCCAGCTATTTCCCTCGCGCGTTAAGACGCTGGTCGCGACGCCAATACGCTCGGCTACGGCTCCGTTCTTGGGTTCGATTCGATAGCGGTAGGTCTCGGTAGCGAGTGCAACCGGTCCCTCAAAGCGAACGCTGACCTTGTAGTCGGAAAATGTGAACGACTTGAACGCCGCCAGCTCTGGCCCAAGATGATGGGCGAGGTAGGTGGCGTAGCTTCCCTCGGAGCCACCCGTTTCGAATATCTGCGAGTCGGCCGCGAAGAATCGCTCTGTCCCCTTCGCATCGAGCTTCTCGATCGCGGCCTTGTACTGCGACAGCACCGCCTCCACGGCCCTTGTATCCGCGACGCGCGCAGGCTGCGCGGTGACTGCGATCGGCGTCGCCAGCGATGTGGCTACTGCCACCCTCAATGCCAAAATCATGTTTTCCCCCTTGAGAACGCCAGATGGTTGAGGCCGCCATGTATGAAGGTGCCCATGGCCAGCGTGCCGCCGAGCATGGCGGTTCCGCGCATCACGTCGCGCCGGTTCAGATTGCGGCTCATGCCGTTCCTTCACTCCGATCTATGCTTGCAGCCGGGGAGACGCCGCCGACATTACCCCATATTACGCATGAACCAGTCCACCCCCTCATGCGCGATCGAGAATATCCAACAATTTTTTGCGTGCGCGCCGAAGCCGCGTCTCCACGGCCTTGCCACTGATCCCCAGCGCGGCGGCGGTTTCCTTTTGGGACAAGCCCTCCACGGTCCGCAGCAAGATCGTCTCCTTGAGCGTGGCCGGCAGCTGGGACACCGCGCGCGAAAGCCGGACTAGTTCCGCGCGGTCGAAGGTTACCGCGTCGGCGCCTGGCGCCTCATCCCACTCACTTTCCATCGTCTCGGGCGGCAGCGAAGAAGCGAACGATAATATCTGGCGTATGCGCCGCCGCCGATGCCAGTCGCGGCTCTTGTTGATCGCCACGCGGGCCAGCCACGCAGCGAGCGGCCGATCTCCGTCATATCTTGGCAGGTTCTGAAAGGCGGACGCGAAGCATTCCTGAGTGAGGTCAAGCGCCTCTTCGGCATCGCCGATATGTGCACGGATCAGGCGGTAAACCGGCCCCTTGTGCCGGCGCATGATCTCGGCGAAGGCGGCCTGACGTCCAGCGAGCGTCAAGGCGGCGAGTTCGCCGTCCGTGCAGGCCGAAAGTTCAAGACTCACCGCGCGTCTGCGGTCAGCGCCTTCACCACCGCGCGGTCGAACGTCCTCGCCTGGTCAGGCCGCAGGATCTGCCGCATCGCGAACATATGGTTCAACGTCTCCTTTTGGAGCTCGCCCATCGAGCCGTGCGAACGATCGACAGCGGCCGCGACCTGCGGCCCATTGCCATGCTCGACTTCGATGGCGTCGGCGAGCCGCGCGTTGTCGGCCCTGAGTTCCAGCTCCAAGGCACGCCTTCGGACGGCGAAGCGAGACTCCAGCGTCTGGAGTTTGGTCCGTTGAGCCTCGTCCAACTCAAGCCCGTCGTGGAGCAATCTGTGAAGCTCCACGCCTGGGGTCGTCGACGAAGGAAACACTTCGCGTCCAGCCCACACGCCTGCGACCGCTGCTGTGAACGCGATGGCCGCGATCAGCATCGTTCTCCGGGCGCTGCCCGTCACTGGAGCGCCAGCAAGGTCGAAGGCGCTAGCGGCGCGGCAGGCCCGAAAGGCGTCAGCGTCGGCATCTGCGCAGGCGCCGCTGCGGACGACAATCCGCCGCCCACCACTCCCAAGGCGACCGCGCCTACCGCTGCCAGCATGCCAGCCCGCAGTGTCACTCCGCTGCCCGCGCGCTGCTCCGCCGCGATTAATCGCATGACATCCCCTTCCAGTTCAGCGAGCCGGGGATGAAGCGGCTGCTCGGCAAGGCGGCGCAACGCGCTGTCTAAATCCATATCCATGTTCCTTCCTCCGTCTTGCTCACATCCATTACGCACGGCCGGCGAACACCCCTCGAATCCGACGTGAACGAATACCCCGAAGCGCGAACGCCCCCGAGCGCCGCGGCGCACTCTTCCATTGCATCCAATCGTTCACAGCTCGCACGCAGGCCGGCGATCCACGCGTCCCGCTGTTTTCAAGTTCCTGATTCACCTCTGTTGGCAGGCCGAGCACAGCTACGGCGGCAACCATGGTGTTTATTAGGTTAATTGAGGATGGTGACTATTACGTGCGTGGCGGATGCGGGTAACGGCATGGCCGTGCATATGTCGACGTTTGTCGCGACCAGATAGCGCGATTGGCAACAAGCCGCCGATATTGCTCGTGAGCCGGGCAGCGGCACATGACCATTCCGCTGTCCGCAGGAGTTGGGTGACGGCAAGCGGAATGGTCCAAGAACGGGCAGCGGCGATAGATCGACACTATCGTCTTCTGGAGGAAATGGAGGGGCCATGTCTGTGTCTGCCCCCCCGCCGAGGAGGCGGTTTAGTGCGTGCTGAACAACTACGGTGAAAGCATCCAGCACCAAAGGAAAAGCCTTTGTCTAAAAGCTCATTCTAACCGTCGCTCGCGCGGTTGTCGGCGCACCGGGCATGATGTTGTTATCGTTGTAGGCGGACGAGAAATAATTGCTGTCGAGGAGGTTCTCGACGTTGATTTGCGCCTCGATGTGGGGGGTGAGCTTGAAGAACGCGGCGGCATCGACGCGGGTGAACGCAGGCAGGACGGCGGCATTGCTGACGGAGGTGAAGCTTTTTGTCTGGTGGTAGACGCCGACCCCGGCTCCCAAGCGAGGGGTGAAGTCGTAGCGGGTCCAGAGCGAAGCCTGCTGCTTGGGCACAAGCGGGACCTCGCGGCCGGCAGGAGCCGCACTCGTTGTCTTGCGGATTTTTGCGTCCTGCAGCGTGTAGCCGGCGCTGATTTGCCATTGGGGTGTGATCGCGCCGTTGAGGCCGATCTCAAGCCCTTTGCTGCGCTGCGCGCCCGTTAGCACCGTCCGCGTGGCGTCGTTGGGGTCGGTCGCGCGGGTGTTGGTGCGATCGAGCCGGTAGACGGCAGCGGTCAGGTTAAGCGTTGGGGAAACATCCCATTTGAGGCCGACTTCGTAATTGTCGAACTTCTCTGGTTCCAGCGCGGCGGTTGTTATGTCGAGCGATGAAAACTGATCGCCCGATTGCGGCAGGAAGGACCGGCTATAGCTGGCGTAGATCGAGACGGGTTGCACCGGCTTCAGCACTACCCCAAGGCGGGGAGACCAGAGGGTGTCGGTCCGGCTATAGCTCCGCCCGGCGACGAGATCATCGATGCTGAGCTTGAAGCGGTCGCGGCGAACGCCGCCGATGACATCGACATGTTCGCCGATCGAGATCTGGTCCTGCACATAGAAGGCCGTGGCGTCGGCATTTGTCCGGATAGACCGGTAGCCGGTGTTGGCGGTGGTGCGCAGCGTGACTGGCGGCACCGTGATTCGGTCAGCCAACGCGACAAAGACGCGCCGCCCTCCATTGACGATATCACCACTTCCGAAAAAGCCATTGATCCGCTGGTTGCGCGTGCGCTGATCGCCATATTCGAAGCCGGCGAGCAGCACGTGGCGGACGGGGCCGGTGGTGACGGTCCAGACGAGATCGTTCTGGTTGAGCAGGTTCTTGCGCGTCGTGGGATCGCTATATGCCTCGAGGCCGACGCTCTGGACGGCGCCGCGCGGGGTGGCCGGGGTTACCGCGAAAGTGTTTCGATAGAGCTTGTCATAATCTCCGTAGAGGACGCGACTGGTTACGGTCAGGTTGTCGCTAAACCGATGCTCGATGCGCCCGCTTAGGACCTTAGCCTCGAAATCGCTGACGTTGAATCCCGGCACACCAAAAAAGGTATCGCGAAAACCGGTAAGGGGGCGTGACGGGCTGGTCAGAGAGCCTTGGGCAGCCGAGGGAACGCCTCGATCGATCGTGCGCTTGTCATTGTTGTATTCGAAGCCCAGGTCGATCCGTGTGGTGCCGCCTAGCGATACGGCAAAGGTCGGATTGATCGCGAGCCGGCGTCCGTCGTAGAAGTCCCGGTTGCTGTTGAACTCCTCATAGACGGCGTTCAGTCGAGCCGAGGCGGACTGGCTGATCGGTTGGTTGATGTCGGTGTCGATATACCATGCGCCATATGTATCCGCCGAACCGCTGCTACTGATGAAGGCGTTGGCACCGGGGCGCTTGGTGACGCGGTTGACGATCCCACCCCCACCACCGCGGCCGAAGATCATTGCGTTGGGACCTTTCAGGACCTCGATCCGCTCTGCGTTGTAGAGGCCGCGGTAATATTGCACGTCGTCACGCAGGCCATCGACAAAGAAGTCTGCGGTGCTGTTGTTGCCGCGCAGAATGATCTGATCGCGGTGACCCTCACCCTGAGATATCACCGCGCCGGGGACATAGCGAAGCACGTCGGCGATCGAGCGCATAGCTTGATCGTCAATCTGCGCCTCGGTGATGATCGATGCCGCCTGTGGAACGTCCTTGAGACTGGTCGGAGTGCGGGTGGCGGTGCTGGTCGCATCGACCTGGTAGCCGTCCCGGACGCCGGTGACGATGATTGTTTGGCGTGCGTCCGTAGCCGGGGGAGCTGGCTGGTCCTGGGCCGCTGCGGGCACGGCCATTAATCCAAGGCCTAACGCGCCGCTCAATGTACTTTTTTTCATTTCACCCCCTTGCGAATCGTTCTCAATCTGTGCGCCGCCCTATGATATATGCAACTGCTTCGCAATAGCCGATGTCTGACTTGAAAGTGCGTGATGAAGGTAATGGTGCGCATCGACCCCCTAAGTTGGAGACGCCCGAACGGTGTGCCGCCAGATCGGTGAGCAAGCCGTGCCGTCGCTCACCAGATTAGGGGGCGAGTTCGGGATCTCGGCGCCTGCGGTGGTCGTTTCGCTAGCGTCGCGCCTCTATATGTGATAATGTCCTTTATCACATATTTATGGCGTTTCCGATGTCTTCCTCTCTGGTCCTGCGATCTTCACTCTCCTTGCCAGCCCTCATCGCGCAGGCGGGACTACAGACGCAGACGCGTTTTCTCGAATTCTTCGCCGCCACGATCCGCAATCCCAATACACGACGCGCCTATGCGAAAGCGGCGAATGATTGTCTCACCTGGTGTCTCGATCATGGTGTGCGCGACCTGGCCGAGATCGCGCCCATTCATGTCGCCGCGTGGATCGAAACGCTGGGGCAGAGCCTCAGCCCGCCAAGCGTCAAGCAGCGGCTCGCGGCGGTGCGGCATCTGTTCGACTGGCTGGTGACGGGTCAGGTGATCGCGACCAACCCCGCCGCCAGCGTGCGCGGCCCGGCGCATTCGGCGCGGCAGGGCAAGACGCCGGTGCTCGACGCGCAGGAAGCGCGGGCGCTGCTCGACGCGATTGATACGGCGACGCCTGTCGGGCTGCGCGACCGGGCGCTGATCGGCCTCATGATCTACAGCTTTGCGCGGGTGGGCGCGGCGCTGGCGATGAAGCGCGAGGATGTGTTCGTGCAGGGGCGGCGGCTGTGGCTGCGGCTGCATGAGAAGGGAGGCAAGCGGCATGAGATGCCCTGCCACCACCAACTCGACGATTATCTGACCGCCTATATCGAAGGCTGCGGCTTAAGCGAGGGCAGGGGGCCGTTGTTCCGCACCATCGCGCGCGGCACCGGGCGCCTAAGCGATATGCCGCTCAGCCAGTCCGAAGCACATGCCATGGTCCGCCGCCGGGCGAAGGCTGCGGGCATCGCAACGCGCATTGGCAACCACAGCTTCCGCGCGACGGGGATCACGACCTATCTCAAAAATGGCGGCACGCTGGAAAATGCCGCCG